>CXWK01017402.1_pt2 | contig 19569 bp, 13 predicted proteins | sample 590851 | NCBI WGS metagenome assembly CXWK01 (sample SAMEA3498364, study PRJEB10139) | wastewater metagenome | biome: wastewater treatment plant; material: activated sludge | place: Denmark | collected 2014-08-01 | reverse complement strand
ATCTCTGCCTCGATTTCATACTGCTTACCGTCTCTGAGAGACTGAATGACTAATGTCGCCTCACGGCGCTCTATGAGTTCAACCATAAACACGAAATCGGCTCCACTCTTGAACCCCTGGAAGATCCGTGTGGTGACATCCGCAAGCCTCGTATGCATTCGCTGGAGACGCTCCCATACCGGCTCTTCTGGCGGCAGCACAAACACCCAGGGCTGACTGCTAAGCCTAGTGGCTCGGATCTCCCCGGTAAGATGAGGCAGAGAAGAGCTTGAAGGGTTGGGAGATTGCAGACTTGTAAGAAGCTGAGCTACCTCTGAGGGCGTGGCGCGAGTAAACGTGGCTTGCCCATAGAGGAAAGCGTCTGAGCCTGCCTTCTCCAGCAATAGAATGCAAGTGTTGATGCTTGCCTGGTCAAAGACCATGTATCCGTCAAAGTCGAAAACCTTCGAGACGTACCGGTTAGAAGAAAGCAGTGCGCGCAGAGGCTCTCCGTACTCTCTTTTGAAGAACCGATGCGGTAGGATGAAACCCAGGCTGCCGTGCTCGTTCAGCAGCCCCAGCCCCTTCTCCACGAACACGACGTAGATGTCGTAGTTGCCCTTGCTGGCTGCGCGGTACGCGCGTTTGTAGTGCTCCACCTCCAGCGGCGCCCACTCCTGCAGCGCCTGGATGCGGATATACGGCGGGTTCCCGATCACGGCATCGAACCCGCCGGCGGCCATCACCTCCGGGAACTCCTTCTTCCAGTCGAACGCGTTCACCCGCTGTGCCGTCTCCTCGTCCGGCAGGTCCAACTTCCCATCGTAAAAATCCGGCCCGATCAGCGAGTTGCCGCACTTGATGTTGCGGCCCAGGTCGGGCAGCACGCGCTCCACGCCCAGCGACAGCTGGCCGGCCACCCCTTCGCCCTCCNNGGTCAATATCAACGCCGTAGAGGTGGTCCATCAGGATGCGTTTGCGCTCCTCGATGGTTAGCCGGGTTGCGCCGCCGCTCACGCGCTCCAGGGCAGGGCGTTTGCCTTTCAGCCAGCGCTCAGGCTCTTTGAGGTAATAGGCCAGGTGCCAGTCCAACAAGTATTGGTACGCGCCCAGCAGGAACGATCCCGACCCACAGGCAATATCCGCGACGCGTGGGGGCGACCCTGGCGATCGTCCGTGGGCAAGCGTCTTCCCCTCCAGCAGGGGGCCAACCGTCTGGCGCACCATGTAGTCCACGATGTAGGTGGGCGTGTAGTAGACGCCGCCCGCCTTGCGCACCTCCGGCTTCTCCTCGATCTTGACCTGCCGGCCGGGGGTGAGGCGGATCACCTTGCCGAGGAAGCGCTCATAGACGTGGCCCAGGATGTCGGCGGGCAGCACCGAAAACTCGTAGGGACTTTGCGGGTAGTAGAGGTGCTCAATGATATCTTTGAGCACCCTGTCATCAATCTCCAGACCGGGGGTGAGGGTGTCGGGCGCTTCGGCGCGGCCCCGCTCCTCGCTGAAATGGAACAGCCCGGAGTTGTAGCGCAGGTCCGCGCGACGGAAGAGCTCCCACAAGCGCGCGTAGGTGTGGCCGCCGTTGAGCAGCGCGCGCAGCTGTTCGTACGTCTCCAGGTTGCGCGCCTCACAGATGCGCAGGAAGACGATGCGGTCTATGGTCTGCTGCACGGCCCAGTTGACGTCATGGCCGCGCAGATGCGGGTTGCGCAGCACCAGGTTGCGCGCCAGCAGCTCGCGCCAGCGCTCGATCTCGGCCAGGAACTCGTCGTCCACCTCGGCGGTGCCGCGCTTGCCGGCCTTGGCCACGGCGAACCTGTCGAGCGCGCCCTGCCACACCGCAGCCTTGCTGAAGATGCCCGCGATCTCATCCCAGCGCGCGACGTAGTCCGTGAAATTCAGCAGCAGAATGCGGCCCGTCGCGGCTTTGTCGCTTCTGTCGGGTCGCATGCGACAGTCGTAGACCGAAAACTCCTCGAAATCGGTCAGGATGGAGAGCGGCAGCTTGGCGCTCCACGCGTAGCGGCGCAGCTGATAGGCTGGCTCGACGTCGTGCTTGATGTTGACCGAGGGTTTCTTGGCTTCGACGAAGAACTTGCGTTCCTTGCCGATGCGAAAAGAGTAGTCGGGCGCCTTGGTGGCGTCGCCGACGAGCACCTTGTCCTCGTGCACCACCTCCTTGTACTGCTCCGCGAAGCCCTGGGTGTTGTTGACATCCCAGCCCAGGGCGGCGAAGAAGGGGTCAATGAACTGGTGGCGGACCGCGGTCTCGCTGAAGGAAGGTGCGCAGTACTGGTCGTAGTTGCGCTGGAAGAGCTCGACGAGCTGGACAATCTCGGCCGGAGCGGGCATGGGCGCCTCACGGTGGTAGGGTGGTTGGCGGCAGCGTGCTGCCGGAGATTGTAGCACAGGCGGGCGCGGGGGTCAATCGCATGGGGATCTGCGGGTGCATCAGGTCTCAGCGTGCACGATGGGTATGGCGGACAGCCTGACACCCAAAGCATGAAGGAGTTTGAGCACCGTGTCATAGCGTGGTTTGGCTCCAGGCGCAAGCGTCTTGTAGAGGCTCTCGCGCCCTAAACCAGTATCTTTCGCAAGTTGAGCCATGCCACGGGCGCGAGCCACGTCGCGCACCGCGGCCAGAAACACGTCAGGATTGGGATCTTCCAGCGCAGCGGTAAGGTATTCAGCCATGGTTTCCTCATCGTCGAGATAATCGGCTGCATCGAACGTGGCAAATCTGGTCATAGTTTACTCCTCATGCAAAGCCCGCGCCATCTCAAGTGCTCGTTTGATATCCCGCTTTTGGGAAGACTTGTCACCGGCCAGAAGAAGTAGATAGATCACCTCTCCGCGACGAGTGTAATAGACTCGATAGCCCGGTCCGACATGGATACGCATTTCCGAAACGCCTTCACCAACCGGTTCGCAGTCGCCGAAGTTTCCGTGCTCGGCAGATCGAATACGATGAAGAATGNNGAATGCGGGCGCGCCCCACCTTGTCTTTCAAGGTAGCCAACCAGGCATCGAATTCCGCGGAGCGCAGGAAGATGTTCATGGCCCACAGTATAACTGCGCCATTGTTTTTGCGCAACTGGATGTGATGGTGTCGAGCCAGCCGGTCTCCAACGGCTTCTGTGCAAAGCGGGAAGGACAGTAGCTGCTGGGTCTGCCCGGAATTCAGACAGGATTCACAGGATTGACAGGATATTCGAACTCTCGTGCCGATAGTTTTGCACACCACAGAGCAAGAATCCTGCACATCCTGTTCATCCTGTCCAAATCGGCCTGCAGGGTGAGCAGTTACGAATTTCAGGGGTACCGTATCACAGCGCGGGCAATTCGGGAACCGCTGTTGATCCATGCTATAATATGAGTGGCTCTTTCGATCGTTGGATTACACCCGCTGCGGCAACATCAAGGAAGCTCTGCACATGAACCCCACTGGGACACTGCACATTCACCTTCTGGGATACTTCTCCCTGACCTGCGACGCGCAGCCCATCACGGCGTTGGATCAGCCGCGGCTGCAAGCCCTATTGGCCTTTCTCGTCTTGCAGCGCGGCGTTCCCCAATCACGCCAACAGTTGGCCTGCCTCTTCTGGCCTGATACCACCGATGCCAGGGCACGCTCGAACTTCCGGACGTTGTTTCATCGCTTGCGCCAGACCCTCCCCAACGCTGATCGCTTTCTTCTGTTCGACGCGCACCATGTTCAGTGGCGCCGCGACGGGCCTTTTTGCCTGGATGTGGCCGACTTCGAGGCTGCACTGGCCGCGGCCAGCAGCAGCGACTCTCTGCAAGCCGCGGTGGACCTCTACACCGGCGATCTGTTGCCCTCCTGCTACGATGAGTGGATCATGCCCGCGCGCGAGCGGCTGCACCAGTTGTTCCTGCAGAGCCTGGAGCGCCTGGTTTCCCAACAAGAAGCCCTGCGCCAGTTCGAGCCTGCGATTCGTAACGCCCAGCGCTTGCTGCGCGCCGATCCTCTGCACGAGGCCGGCCATCGCCACCTGATGCGCCTGCACCTGGCCAACGGCGATCGGGCCAGGGCCTTGCGCGCCTACCACCGCTGCGCCACCCTGCTGCGCCAGGAATTGGGGGTTGATCCCAGCTCGACCACGCAGGCGCTCTACCAGCGTTTGCTGACGCTTGCAGATAGCGACCCCGGCCCGAGAGCCGCCCACACGTTTGCCTTGCCGTCTGTTGTGGCGCCAGCTTTAGTTGGCCGCCAGGCGGAGTGGGCGCAACTGCTGGAAATTTGGCGGGCCGCGGCCGCCGGCAGCCCGGGCCTGGCGCTGCTCAGCGGCGAGGCTGGCGTTGGAGCCACGCGGCTGGCCGAGGAGTTGGTGGCCTGGGTCTGGCGGCAGGACGGCGACGTGGCGGTGGCCCGCGGTGACGCGGCCAGCCGTCAGTTGCCCTTCGCGCCCATCGCCGCCTGGCTGCGCAGCCCGGCGCTGCAAACCCGTTTGGCGGCCCTGGATACGTCGCGCCTGGTCGAGATAGCCCGCCTGCTGCCGGAGGTGTTGGCGGGGCGGGCGGGCCTGGCCGCGCCCGGCCCCTTGGTCGAGGCGTGGCAGCGCCAGCGCTTCTTCGAGGCGCTGGCCGCGCCGCTGCTGCAGCATCAGCGCCCGCTGCTGCTGTTGGCCGACGACCTGCACCAGAGCGACGACCAGACGCTGGAGTGGCTGCACTACGTGTTGAGCCAGGCGGGGTGTGCGCCTCTGCTCGTGCTGGGCACGGCGCGTCGCGAGGAGGTTCAAGCTGATCACCCGCTGGCCGGCCTGCGGCGCGACTTACAAGCGGCCGGCCGTTGGCGCGAGGTAACCCTGCAAACCGCTGAACGCCAGCGAGAGCGGCGAATTGGCCGTCAGCCTGGCCGGCCGGGAGCTGACGCCGTGCGAAATCCGGCACCTCTATCACGACAGCGAGGGCAACCCGTTGTTCCTGGTCGAGACCGTGCGCGCCGGCCTGCTGACCCCGCCGGGGCCGCAGCCAGACTCCGATCCTGATCCCACCGGCCCCCTGTGCCTGCTGTGTCCCGTGCGCATCCATCAGTCGCTCAAGGTGCAGGCCGTGGTTGAGCAGCGCCTGGCGCAGCTTTCTGCGAGCGGTCGCAGCCTGGCCCAGGTTGCCGCGGTGATTGGGCGCCAGTTCACCCTGGACCTCCTGCAACCCGTCAGCGACCTGGACGAGACGGCGCTGCTGACGACTTTGGACGAATTGTGGCGCAGGGGCATCGTGCGTGAGCAAGGCGCGGAGGGTTACGGCTTCAGCCATAACAAGCTGCGCGCCGCGGCCTATGCCCAGTTGAGCCTGCCTCAACGCCAACTGATGCACCGCCGGGTGGCGCAGGCGCTGCAAGCGGCGCCGGCCGGACAGATTGGCCTGGCCGCGCGATTGGCCTACCACTACGATGAGGCCGGCGATGCGCCGCGGGCAGCGACCTGCTGGCTGCAAGCCGGGGATGACGCGCGCGCCGTCGCTGCCGTGCGTGAAGCCGATGCCTGCTATCGCCGCGCCGTCGCCATCCTGCAGGCACGCGGCGACCCGGTTGGCGCCGGCCAGGCCATGCTGAAGTTGGGCATGGCCCATCACGCGGCCTTCGATTTTAGCACGGCCGACGCTGCGTACGCCGCCGGGTTTGACCTGCTGGCGCAGCAGCCACTCTGGCCGGCCGCCGCGCACGCAGAAACCGCACCGCGCGCCGCCTTGCGCCTGGCCCGCCTGCTTCCCCAGACCCTCGATCCCGCGGCCGATGATGGCCGCGACGCCTGGCTGATTGATCAACTCTTCTGCGGCCTGGTCGCCGAAGGTCCGGACATGACCATCGTGCCCGATATCGCGCGTGACTGGCAGATCGAGGAAAACGGCCGCGCCTACGTTTTCAACCTGCGGCGTGACGTGTGCTGGCGCGATGGCGTGCCGGTCACCGCGGGCGATTTCGAGTTTGCCTGGCGCCGCGCCCTGGACCCGGTCACCGCGGCGCCCTTCGCCCACCTGCTAAGCGACATCGCCGGCGCGCAGGCCCTGCTGACCGGCCACGCGGCCGATGCGGGCCAGCTCGGCGTGCAGATTTTGGACCCTTTTACCCTGCGCGTCACCCTGGCCGAGCCGACCAACAGCTTTCTCTACGTGCTGGCGCATCGGATTGCCTTTGCCGTGCCCCGCCACGCGCGCGCGCGCGACGGCGCGGTCTGGACCGAGCCGGCGCACCTGGTAAGCAATGGGCCGTTCTACCTGGCCGACTGGCAGGCGGGGAAAGCCCTGACCCTGGAGCGGAACCCCGACTATCATCTGCCCGTGGCCGGCAATGTGGGCCAGGTGCAGGTGGCGCTGTTGGCGGACTGGAGCGAGCAGACGCCGTGGTACGAGGCCGGTCAGTTGGACGTGCTGGCGCTGCACCGCCTGCCGCGGGCCGAGACCATCCGCCTGCACCGGCGCCATCCCGCGCAGTTCCACTCGGTGTCCGACCTGCGCGTGGACTACCTCGCCTTCGACACCCGCCGGCCGCCCTTCGACGATACCCGCGTGCGGCAGGCTTTTGTGATGGCTACCGACCGCGCGTACCTCTCGGCGGCGCGGCTGTTCGGCTACGATCAGCCGGTCAGCGGGGGCTTCGTGCCGCCCAACCTGCCGGGGCATGTCGCGGACATTGCCCTGCCCTACGCGCCGGCGCGGGCGCAGCAGCTCCTGGCGGAGGCCGGCTACCCTGGCGGGCAGGGTCTGCCGGGGATCGAACTATGGGGCGGTGAAGGCTCGGGCACCTGGGATCCCGTGGGCGAGTACCTGGCGCAGCAGTGGCAGCGGGTCTTGGGGGTGAATAGCCAGCGGCGCACGGTGGCCGCCGAGCGCTTGATCCGCTTCTCCAGCGCGGAGGGACCTCACGCTTTCTTCGTGGGCTGGCGGGCTGACTATCCCGATCCAGACAACTTCCTGCGCCTGGCCCCCATTGGTTGGCAGACCGGCTGGCGTCATGCGCACTACGATGACCTCGTGACCAGGGCCAAGACCCTACGCGACGCGACCGAGCGTCTGCGTCTCTACCGCGAGGCCGAGACCATCCTGGCCCAAGAAGCCCCCATCCTGCCCCTCACCTATCACCATTGGTACGCGCTGTTCAAGCCCCGCGTGACCCATTTCCCCATCTCGCCCATGCGGCGCTGGTTTCTGAAGGATGTGGTGATTACCCCGGACTAGAGAGAGGATCGCCTTCCAGCGGTGACTTCTCAGGCTGGCAGGAATGTAGACAGGATTTACAGGATTCACAGGATACTTGGCTCTTTGTGCCAGTTGATCACGCTGCACCTATCCACTTTGTACTATGTACTTTGCGCTATGGTCTTTGCGCTATGTACTTTGCACTCCCCGCGCTCCCTTCGCCAGCGCTTCCATCTGCGCCAAATGCGTCGCCTCGTGCGCGGCGAAGTAGCTCACCTGCTGGCGGATGCTGACCGCGCCAAATTCCTCGTGCTGGCCGATGCGCCACCAATCCGCCAGGGGAATCGCCATCAAGCGGGCCAGGAGTTGGGCGCGCGCCGCCAGGTATTCGGCGAAGATTTCTTGGGTGGTCGGATGCTGCTCTGCCTGATTCTGCGCCCACGCGTAGACGGCCAGCGCGGTCAGGGCCGGGTTTTCCTCCGCCAACATCCGTTCCAGCCGGTATGCAAGCACACCTTGGGCGTCACGTAGATGGGTCACCGCCTGGTGCAGCGACCAGGCCCCCGGCGCAGGCTCGTGACTCAGGGCGTCCTCGGGGATACCCTCGATCAGTGCGGCCACCGCGGATGGAGTCTGCCGCAGGCGTTCGAGGGCGGCCGGCGGGTCCAGCTCATTCAGCCAATAGACTGGAAGCCAACGCTGGAATGTCTCCGGCCAGGCGCCGCAGGTGCGGCAGTGGACAGGCGGCGCCTTGACTACCGCGTAACCGCAGGTGCGGCACACGTAGGCATCGGGCGTCTCGTCAATCAGGGTGAACCGCCCATCCGCCAGGGCTTGAGCGCCCACGCGCAGAGCCGCCACAAGTTCGGCTCCAACGTCGAAGGTGGTCAGATCCGCTGCAAGCTGTTCCGTCGCGTCCGCCAGCACCTGCTTGTCGCCGGGCAACTCACGCGCGTACGCGGCCCGGCGCACCACGGCGTCAGCCGCCGCACGCGCCAGCTTGGCGACATTGTACTGCCCTTCGCGCTCCAGGCGGCTGGCCAGGGCCATCAGCCGAACCAGGACATCGGTCCCATGCACATCAAGCATTACCATCACCCTCCCTCTCAGGTTGTATTCATAGTCATGTACGACGCGGGCCTCATGGTGGCGCCGAGTCGCACCGCCGTGCGTCGCTCGATGAGGCCGGCGCCTTCCAGCAGCCGCGGGGTGCCATTGTATCACAGCGCAGGTGATTCGAGAATCGCTGTGGTCCGTTGGATTGATGTCTTGATCATCTATGCACGTGAAACTCTTCATGAAACGCTTTTGAAACGGTCGCCGTGCTATGCTGGCGTTGGACGTTTCTTTTTCCTGCGTGACGTTGTTCATGAAACGCTTTTGAAGCGGTTAATGTGCTATGTTCATGTCTATCGAGATAAGTCGCTATTTCGTACTTAGGGAGGATTTCAGTATGGTTCGCTTCCAGCATTCCTGGCACCCTGGTCGTTTGTTCGCAGTCGTTGGCCTGGCTCTGGCCCTCTGGCTCCTGGCCTCCGTTTCTCCCCACACAGCCTACGCCGGCAGTTGCTCCTGGACCGGCGCCGTCAGTTCGAATTGGAATACGGCCGGCAACTGGGGGCCTGGCTGTACCGGCGCGGGCGGCATCCCCGGCAGCGCCGACACCGTGGACATCCCCTCCGGCCCGCCTAACGATCCGAGCATCAGCGGCAGCATTACGCTGCAAGGGTTGACCGTCTATGGAACGCTGTCTCTCTCTGCGAATGCAACCCTTGATACCCCGCTTACCAACTGGGGCACGGTGTCTTTAGGGACTCGAACCCTCACCTTTACGGGCAGCAGCTTCACCAACTACGGCACGGTGAGTGGCACGGGGGCTGTGCAAACACAGGGGATCGTGTTGTTTATCGAGGGTGGCGTTTTCAACGCGCCCTTGGCCGTGCTCTCCAGCACAACGACGACCTACGGCACGTTCAACGGTACGGTCACCGTGAACAGCGGTGCGACCCTGGAAGTGCAGGCGGGCACCAGCCTGTCTGCCTACGGCGACCTGACGGTCAACGGCACGCTGAGCGGCGGCAACGGCAGCTCAATTCTCAACTTCTACGGCACAACGTTGACCAACACCGGCACGGCGTCGTTGGCCAACGTCTACTTCTACGGCGGCAGTGCGCAGTCCATCACCGGCAGCGGCGCCTGGACCGGCAATGGTCTGTTCGAGACTCAAGCCGATGTCACGTTGGCCAATGACATCGCCATGGCTTTTTCGACTTTCCATTTCAACTACAATTTCTCAGCCATCTTCTCGTTCAACAACCACGTGTTGACGCTCACCTCGCCGACGACGCTGGCGATCACGGTTTATGGTACGTTGAACATTGGCAACCAGCCCTTCACCATCAGCGCGCCCGGCGGCAGCAGCTTCGCCAACGGAGGTACGGTCAATGGCACGGGCGAATTGCGCACCTCCGGCACGGTTAGCATGTCTACCAGCGCCTTCAACCCACCCCTACGCGTTCTGGGCGGCACAACGACGGCCTATGGCACGTTCAACGGTACGGTCACCGTGAACAGCGGTGCGACCCTGGAAGTGCAGGCGGGCAGCATCCTATCTGCCTACGGCGACCTGACGGTCAACGGCACGCTGAGCGGCGGCAACGGCAGCTCAGTTCTCAACTTCTACGGCACAACGTTGACCAACACCGGCACGGTGTCGTTGGCCAACGTCAACTTCTACGGCGGCAGTGCGCAGTCCATCACCGGCAGCGGCGCCTGGACCGGCAATGGTCTGTNNCACCAGCCTGTCTGCCTACGGCGACCTGACGGTCAACGGCACGCTGAGCGGTGGAGACATCAACAGCTCGCTCGTCTTCTACGGTAGCACCCTCACGAACAACGGCAACACCATCACCGTGGCCAATGTCACCTTCGCGGGCACAACCACCCTGCAAGGCACAGGCAGTTTCATCGGCGATACAGCAACGATCCAGTCTGGGGCGATACTGACGCTGGGCAGCGATCATCAGATGAGCAACGTCGTCGTTGACTTCGGCGGCACGTTCAATCTCAACGTACATACCCTGGGGCTTGCAGCCTCCGGCACACCGCTGACCAACAACGGCGCCTTCAACGCGACCAACAGCACCGTCTCTTACGATGGCGCGGCTGCCCAAACCGTGGCAACAGCCAACGTGGACTACACCAACCTGACGATTGACAACCCGGCCGGAGTCACCCTGAGCAGCGCCGAGAGCGTGCCTGGCGTGTTGGCGCTCAAGCAGGGCGTGTTCACCAACGGTGCTAATCTGACCCTGGGCAACGGCGCTACCATCGTGCGCAGCGGCGGCAGCCTGGCGACCGCGCCGACCTTTGGCGCCTCAGTGAATGTTCAATATGCTGGCAATGCGGCCATCACCACCGGCCCTGAGCTGCCGGCGGCGACCTCTGTCCTCGCCAATCTGACCAACAACAATACCGCTACGATCAATCTCAACCAAAACGAGACCGTCAACGGCGCCTTCACGCTGACCGCAGGCACGTTCAACGTCGGCACGCGCACCTTAACCCTGAAGGGAGCCGTCTCAGCGTCCGCTGGCGTGCTGGCCAGCGCCACGACCGGCACGGTGGCCTATACGCAGAGCGCGACGGGTCAGGCGGTGCTGGCCACGCAGTACGGCAATCTGACCTTCAACGCCTCCGGCAAGGTGCTGCCCGCCAGCGGTGTCGTGCGCATCGCTGGCGTGTTCACGGCGCCTGCGGCTGCCGGCCACACGCTGACCGGCAGTACGGTGGAGTTCAACGGCGCCAGCGCCCAACTGCTGCCCGCGGGCTTCCCGACCTACAACAATCTGATCTTGAACAACATCGCTGGCGCCACCGGCGTGGCCGGACTGACGGTGAACAGCCTGCTGCGTGTGCAGGCCGGGACGTTTACCACGGCCTCGGACTTCAACAACGTACAGATTGACCCCGGCGCCACCCTCAACGCGGGCGGCGACATGACGGTCAGCGGTGACTGGACTAACCAGGGCACATTCACGCCGAACACCCGCACCGTCACCTTCGACGGCAGCGGTAGCCAGGCCATCGCCGGCGCGACGACCTTCTACAATCTGACCATCGCCAACACCGCAGCGACCCCCAGCGACAGCACCGACGTGGACTCGGACACCGCGTTGACCGTTCAGAACGCGCTGACCGTCAACGATGGTCAGTTCCAGCCCCAGACCGGATCGAGCTTCAACCCGGTCACGATCGGCGTTGATGGCATCCTCAAGCCGGACAGCGGCGGCGCGCTCACGGTCAACGGTAACTTCACCAACAATGGCAGCTTCGTGCGCAACGCAGGCACGCTGACCTTTGCCGGCACAACCACAATCTCGGGCAGCAGTGCGACCACGCTGCATCATGCAACGATCACCGGCAGCCTGACGGCGCCAGCGGGTATTCTCAGCATGACCGGCAACTTCACCAACAGCGGCGTCTTTGCGCATGGCAATGGCACGTTGCGCTTTATCAGCAACGCGCTGCAAAACCTGACGCTCAATGGTCCGACGGCCATCTTCAATTTGACTGTCACCAATGGTACGACATTGGTGGAAACCGTGGCGGCTGACAATGCCACCGTCGCGGGCACGCTCACCAACCAGGGCGTCATCCGCAAGAGCCGCGCTGTGGCTGGCGCCGGCGCGGTCTCCTTTGGTCTGACCGGCGCCAGCGCCAACGTGACGACGGCGGGCAGCCTTTCCCAGGTTCAGGTGGATCGCGTGGATCAGAACCAGCCCAGTGCGAACACGCTGACAGCCACGGGTCGTTACTGGACCATCACGCCGACCGGCGCCGGCTACACGGTGGATCTCACCTTGCTGCGGCCAGCCGTCGTGACATCAAACGCCCTGGCTTGTCGCAACGGCGTCAGCGAATGGAACTGCACGTGCAGCAGCGCCACGGCCACCACCGTCACCCGTAATGGCGTGACCCAGTTCTCTGACTGGGCCGTGGGCATGGGGGCCAGCGTGACCTCCATCCAGGGTGTGGCCTCGCGCTGGGGCGCCGCGACCGGCAACCCCAACTACGATCTGTTGTTCGACATGGATCGCAATGGCGTGATTGACATCCGCGACGTGATGCTGGTCGCCAGTCTGTGGAGCGTCGGCTGTTAGGTTCCCGGCATGGCCTGTCGGCAGGCCATGAATTCATCCGTGTGGTGCGACTGCGTGAATCGTGTGTGGGGATCACAGTCGCACCACACATCTTTTGGGCGATCTGACAACGTGTGAGAATGAACGATGAAGAAACACCAACGTAGAGGCCGCATGATGGTCATTTTGGCGCTGTTGCTGGCTAGCCGGCTGCCCGGGCTGGTCAACGCCGCACGCGCAGCAGCCGGCAGCCCGCAGGAGAGCAGTGCCCCGGCTATGAACCAACGGCTCGGCCCGACCGCCGGCGCCTGGGATGCCGGTTTTCAGTTTCCCGGCGTGGACGGGGATGTTTCGGCCCTGGTTCAGGGCGCGAATGGTAACATCTACATCGGCGGTCATTTCACGCACGTGGGCAGCCAGCCCATCAGCAATGTGGCCAAATGGAACAGCGCCACAGCGACCTGGTCGGCCGTCGGCAGCATCGGCGGTGTGCGCGACCTGGCGCTAGCTGCGAACGGCCATCTCTACGCCGTGGGGGACATGGCGGGCTTCGCGGCCATGTGGAATGGCACCTCCTGGGCAACCCTGGGCACGGGACTGTGGGGTACGGCCTATTCCGTGGTCATAGACCCAGCGAACGACGATGTCTACGTGGGCGGCTGCTTTCTGACTGATGGAACCGGCGCCGTTACCCTGAACAACCTCGCCCGGTGGGATGGTTCGATCTTGTCGGCCGTCGGCGGCAGCGCCAATGGCTGCGTCTATGCCCTGGCGATGGACCCGGTCACCAGCACGCTCTACGTCGGCGGCGACTTTACCGCGCCGGGGAATCATGTGGCCAAGTGGAGCGGTTTCAGTTGGGGACCGGTGGGCGCCGGCTTTAATAATTCGGTGCGCAGCCTGCTGTGGCAGGGCAACACGCTCTACGCCGGTGGCGCCTTCACAGCCAATGGCTGGAACACGGTCACGCTCAACTATGTGGCCCGCTGGAACGGCACCGNNCCTGGGTCTACAGCCTGGCCGCTGATGCCGGCGGCAACGTTTACGCGGGCGGCATCTTCACCCAGGACAGCGCCAACAACGTCACCTTCAACCGTGTGGCCCGTTGGGATGGCGCCGCGTGGTCAGCCCTGGGCAGCGGCGCGAGCGGAGGAATTCGTGACCTGCTCGTGCAGAATGGCGATCTCTACGTGGGCGGCTACTCTGGGCGCGGCATTTTCCAGCGTTGGCGCAATGGCAGTTGGAGCGACCTGACGCCTTCCGAGGGCAACGGCATGGACGCCGCGGTTCAAGCCATGCTGCTGGACGGAAGCGGCAACCTGTTCGTCGGTGGACGCTTTTTCAACGCCGGGCTGCAGACCGTGCGCTATATCGCCAAATGGAACGGCTCAGCCTGGGCGCCCCTGGGCAGCGGGCTGAGCGATGCGGTTTACGCGCTGGCGCGAGACGGCGGGGGCAACCTCTACGCCGGCTTTGGGTCTGCCTCACAAGGCTATGTCGCCAAATGGAACGGCTCAGCGTGGTCGTTCCTGGGCAGCGGCTTGAGCGGGCAGATCAACGCGCTGGCCGTGGATGGCAGCAACAACGTGTATGTGGCCGGCACGTTTGGCGCCCCCGGCAGCAGCGGCCCGCTGGAGGTTGCCAGGTGGAACGGCTCCGCTTGGGTGCAGGTGGGTACCGGTCTGTTTGGCCCAAGCGGCGTCAGGGCGCTGGCCGTGGACAGCAACGGCCAGCTCTACGCCGGCGGCGACTTTTTTGCCGATGGCGCCTTCACCATGCCCTTGTCCAACATCGCCCGCTGGAACGGCGTTGCCTGGTCATCCGTGGGCGCGGGACTCGACGCGCCCGTCAACGCCCTGCAGCTCGGCAGCAACGGTGTGCTTTACGCCGGCGGTCAGTTTACCGCCGAGGCCGGCGGCGCGACGGCTCTCGATCATGTGGCGGCCTGGAGCGGCTCGACCTGGGCGCCCCTGGGCAGCGGCACGAACGATGCTGTGACGGTGCTGGCTCTGGACGGCGATGGCCGCCTGGTGGCCGGGGGGCGGTTCACCACGGCCGGCGGGGCCAGCGCCAATCGCATTGCGCGTTGGAATGGCTCGAGCTGGACGTCCCTGGGCAGCGGCTTGGATAACAGTGTGCTCGCCCTGGCCGCGGACGGGAACACCGCCATCTTTGCGGGCGGCTCGTTCACGGCAGCCGGGGACGTGGCGGCCTCGCACATCGCCTACTGGGCCAACGTGGCGCCGACCGCGACGGCCACTGCGACGCCGACGCGCACGCCGACCGTCACCGCCACGCGCACCCCGACCCCCAGCGCCACGCCGACGCCCTCGCCAACCCCCAGCGCCACCCCCAGCCCTACGGTCACGTCCACCCCGAGCGCCACCGCGACACCCTCGCTGACCCCTAGCGCCACGGCCACGCTCACGCCGAGCGCGACCCCGAGCGCCACGGCCACTCTTACGCTCACCCCGACCGCAACTCCGACCGCAACGCCGTGGTTCGTGTTTGTGCCTATCATTCGGCGTTGAGGGAAAAACGGATAACAGCGTCTTTGCGTTGAAAGTCGTGGGCTACGTCCCGAAATTGAAGTGCACCCCTCCAGCCTTTTGATATCTGTTGGCAGCAGCCAGAACCAACACGGTCGCAGAGGCATAGCCATGGATGGTCGCTGTGGCGATCATGCCGGCGGCAACTCGTCGCCTTCGATGAGAGTCCCTGTACCTGCCTTTTCCAGCATGGCAAGAAAATCCGCGCGATTGGCGCGGGCCGCCCGCTCTTGAAAGTAGCGTTCGGTGCGCAGCGCGGCCAATTTCTCGGCCACGGCGACGTTGATGAACTGATTGAGCATGGAGCTGTCAATGTGGGGAAGGCTGACAGGTTTTGAGGTGGATGTGCATCTATGCAGGCAGATGGATCAAGGCCTGTTCTGCTGTACACCACTGCCATGGCCTTGATCCATGAACAACGCTCCGGTCGAAGTTGAACTTTGCGCGCTGGCCCTCGCGGCGACGCGCCGACCGCAACCGGCCGGCGCGTAGAATCGGCGGATGCGATCCAAACTGGCTCGGTGGCAGACCGGCCAGAGCGAAGCAACTATTTCAGGAGGAAACAAATGAACGAAGAACACGCGCAACGCCACGCCCTGATGGTGAGCCAGGAAGCCGGCGAGGGCGCGCCCGGCTCGGCCATCATCTGGTATCTCGACTGGTTGGACGACCAGGGCGTCCCGCAATCTGAGCATCTGGATGATCAGTACCAGGGTTTCAAGAAGCTCGGCGCAGACGGCTGGCGGCTGGTGCAGGTGATCGAGAGGCCCGCGGGCGAAGGGGGCCACGACGGGCCGGTTGGGCCGTCCACGCACCACTACTTCACCCGACCGGCGCGCGGACGCGGGTGACCAGCAGCATCTCCCTGCAAAAGGAGATCTCTGCATGAACGAGAACAAAATTCACATTTACGTTTCAGGAGGTTCGCTATCATGTTCAAAACGATTCTCAAGCGCACTCGCATTTCTGCGCGACCGGCAACCCTACTGGTGACTGTGCTGGTCCTGGCGCTGGTGGGCGGCACCGCCCTGGCCGCGCCAAGCGCGCTGTCACGCCTGTTCGAGCCGGCCGCCTCGCCGCCTACGCTGGTCAGCTACCAGGGCTATGTCAAGGTTAGCAGCGTCGCCTACTCCGGTACAGGTTACTTCAAGTTTGCCGTCATGGATGCAGCCAGCGGCAACGGTGCGACCAACTATTGGGCCAACGACGGCGCGGCCAGCGGCGAGCCGTCGGCCTCCGTCGCCCTGACCGTGGACAGCGGTCTGTTCAACGTCATGCTGGGCGACACCAGCCTGGCCGGCATGACGCAGCCGCTCACGCAAGGCGCATTCAACCAAACTATCACCTACCTGCGGGTCTGGTTCAGCCAGTCGGCCGGCGGGCCGTTCCAGGCGCTCGATCCCAACCAGCGCATCGGCAGTGTAGCCTATGCGCTGCGGGGNNGCTCGGGGTGGGGGACAACACGAACGCCTGTACATCGGCCCTGTCTGGCAATCTTCGCTGGACCGGCTCGGTCTACCAATTGTGCGATGGTATTTCTTGGCGCACAGTACAGTTGAGCGAAGGCAAGGTGGTTCTCTACCAGGCCAACAACGCGATTGCCATCGTCGGTGGGGCGATCGGTGGAAGGACAGGCGCTGATACGTTGTGCCAAAGCGCGAGCAACAAGCCTGCAGGCTACAGCAGCTACCGGGCTTTCATCAGCGTCAGCGCCACGGATGAAATCAGGGACATGCCGGCCAACTATGGCGTACCGACTTCCTATGCCGTCAGGTCAACCAATAATACGTTGATCGCCAGCAATTGGTCTGATCTCCTCGATGGTTCAATCAATACCTACCTGGCAGCGGCTGGCGTCTACGTCAATGGCCCCTACGATTGGTGGTCAGGATCCTTACAGGACGGTTCGTTGGACGGGGTCAACTGTGCTTCGTGGACCAACCTGAACGCTCCTGGCAGATCCGGCAGGTTCGAATACAGCAATTCCAATTGGATCTATGCCGCTGTTTATGGATGCAACAGCGGCGCTAATCTTCTTTGCATCGCCTACTGACTGAGAAGGCTGGGAGCTTCCCTATGAGACACATAGTCCCTTCAAGGCTTGGGAAATTCGTTCTGGTGATTGCTGTATGGCTAACTGCCGTGGGGATGGTTAGCGCTCAAAACGGCGGCGGCGTTGACCTGAGCTGGCACGTGCTCTCCAGCGGCGGCGCCAGCGCCAGCAGCGGCGGCGCCATTACGTTGGGCGGCAGCCTGGGCCAATTCGGCGCCGGGACCGCGTCCGGCGCCACAGCGGCGCTGGCCGGCGGTTTCTGGAACGCTGACAGCGGCGGCGTGTTGGCCGCGGCTTTGGCCGACTTCAGCGCCGCGCAGCAAGGCGACTTCATCCTGCTCACCTGGGAAACCAACAGCGAGCTAGGCAACCTCGGCTTCAACCTCTACCGCGGGACGTCGCCCGACGGCTGGGACCGGCAGCTCAATGAGTTGCTGATCCCCTCGCAGTCGCCGGGCAGCTCCGGGGGTTTCATCTACACCTGGGAGGACCGCGCCGATCTCGCGCCCGGCGCGACCTACTACTACTGGGTCGAGGATGTGGACATCTCCGGCGCGACGACGATGCACGGGCCGGTGAGCGCCACGTACCAGGTTCCCACGGCGGTCACGCTTGCAGGGCTGCGTACCAACCGCGGTGCAGTGTCCCTCCCCTGGGTCGCGGCGATGGCGGCCGCGGCTTGCGCAGCCGGGCTGCTGGTCGTGCGCAAACGGGTGAACGCGCCATAAGCGGATCGCGATTCCAGCCGCGCGCGTGGAGGCATTCTGCGGCGCGCGTTTTCAAGCCAGCCCGCAGACAAATCACAAAGCCACCCAGGCTGTCAAGAGCTTCTTGGCGCCGTGGTGGCTTTGTGTGAGCCAGTCATACCCCACGAGCCAGCATCTTTACGTTAGTCGCACAGGTGCTCCGCGCACACCGGACAAAAAACAGGCCATCCGTGCCAATCCGTGTTCATCCGCGGCTTCATTTCAGGTCAGCGCGCCGATGAAAACCTCGAACGGCGCCAGCCTCAGTTGGCGCAGATTCTGTGGCCCGGCCGCGCGCTCATGGCTGGAAAACAGGCATTGCACCTGACCGGCCGCCAGCTCGAAAGTCAACTCTTGAGGCTTGTTCACCATGTTGAGCGCCACCAGGCAGCTTGCCTCCGGCGCGGCGAGCTGGCGCAAGAAGGCCAGGTAATCGCCGGCGTGCTCGTGCAGAGGCACATAGGCGCCGGCGAGCAGAGCCGGCGTCTGCCGGCGCACGCGCAGCAGCCCGCGGTAGAAGTTCAGCAGCGAAGCGGGATCAGTGTCCTGATCGGCCACGTTGACCCCGTGCGCGGCGTTGGGATTGACCGGCAGCCAGGGCTGCACGCCCGGCGGACAGAATCCGGCGTGCGGCGCCGGCGTCCACTGCATCGGCGTGCGGCACTTGTCGCGGCCATGACGGGCCGCATGCGCCACAGCCATCTCGGCCGGCAGGCCAAGTTCCGCGTGCGCCAGCTGATACAGCTGCAGGCCGAGCAGGTCGCGGAACTGGCCGACATCGTCGAGCAGCAGGTCGGTCATGCCAATCTCCTCGCCGTTGTAGAGAAACGGCGTGCCGGTCAGGGTCAACACCAGGGCGGCTGACAGCCGCGCCCGCGCAGCATCGTGCTCCCCATCGCCGAAGCGGCTGTAGACGCGGGACGAATCATGATTGCCCAGGGTGTTGCACGGCCAGCCGCCAGGCGGAAGCGCGGCCAGGCGGGCAGCCTGATTGGCGCGCACCCAGGCCGGCGTCAGGCGCTCCGTCTGCATGAGCGGAAAGTTGAAAACCAGGTGCAGCTCATTGCGGCCGTTGCCCATGTAGGCGATGTCGTCTGTCTCGCCCACGAGCATCGTGTCGGGATAGGCGTCAACCGCCGTACGCAGCTCCTGCATCAGCGCGTGCAGACCCGGACGGTCCACCTGATGTTGATACATGAGCTGCCATTGATCGGCCACCTGCTGGCGCTCGGCGTCGGATGAGGCCGCCGCCATCAGGGCGAACAGGTCGCGCTGGCTCATCGGCGCGGCATGATCGGTCAGCGCCGGATCCTCGAAGATCGTGCCGATGGCATCCAGGCGGAATCCGTCCACGCCCAGGTCAAGCCAGAAGCGCACCGCGGCGAACATCGCCTGCTTGACGGCTGGATGGCGCCAGTTGAGGTCGGGCTGCTGTTTGAGGAAGTAATGGTAGTAGTAGAGGCCCAGCTCCGGTACAAACTCCCAGGCCGAACCGCCAAAGGCCGAGTTCCAGTTGTTGGGCGGGCCGCCGCTGCGGCCAGGATGCCAGACGTACCAATCGTGATGCGGCTGCAGGCGGCCGCGACGGGCATCCTGGAACCACGGGTGCTGATCGGAGGTATGATTGAGCACCATGTCGAGCACGACCCGGATGTCGCGGCGATGCGCGGCGTCGAGGAAACGCTTGAAATCGTCGAGTGTGCCGTACTCAGGCGCCACGCCGGTGTAGTCCGCCACGTCATAGCCGCAGTCGAGCAGCGGCGAGGGGTAATGCGGGGACAGCCAGATCGCGCCGATGCCCAGGTCTTGCAGGTAGTCGAGCCGGTTGATGATGCCGGTCAGGTCGCCGATGCCATCGCCGTCGCTGTCAGCAAAGCTGCGAGGATAGATCTGGTAGAAGACGGCCGTTTGCCACCAGGGCTGTGCAGCCGTTGGCGAAT
>CXWK01010888.1_pt3 | contig 19569 bp, 14 predicted proteins | sample 590851 | NCBI WGS metagenome assembly CXWK01 (sample SAMEA3498364, study PRJEB10139) | wastewater metagenome | biome: wastewater treatment plant; material: activated sludge | place: Denmark | collected 2014-08-01 | reverse complement strand
TCTTCATCTTCAATTAAAAGTATATTAATTTTTTTCTCTTCAAAAATCATTTTTGTTTCCATTTAGTTTGAAATTATAATTGTAAATCTGCAGCCACCCGATCCAATATTTTCGGCATCAATTTCCCATCCGCATCTTTTAGAAATTTCATATGCGATGTAACATCCATATCCAGAGTTTTGTAAGCCGGATTGTTTTGTTGTTGTATTTTCAACAAATATATTTTTTATACCAGTTTCATTTATTTTAAGCAGTTCGGGATCAATACCCTTTCCATTATCTTCAATAATAATAAAAGATTTCTTATCATCTTTATTAAACTTAGTACGACAATTAATTATCAGATCCTTTTCGCCGCCGTGATCAATACTGTTTTGAATTAATGGTTCAATTATTTCCCAAACAACAAACTCATTTATAGGAACTATTGGAAGATTGGGATCTGTTTCCAGCTTTATTTCATATGCATTAGATTTTGATGTTATTCTTAAAAAGATATTATCAACTATAAACTTAATTACTTCATTTAAGTTTGTTCTAAATATTTGATTTCGAATTGTCTGAACCGGAGGATCGTACCATTTCATATCATAAATTACTCGCGATATAAAATTTGAATACTTAGAAACTCTGTATTTAATATCATTAATATTTTCAGGGGAAAGCACTCGTAAATCTTCTTTAATAAATCCCATCACCTTTTCAGCTTTGTGATGAGTGTGATAAATTCTTTTAGTAAAAATTAATTCTTTTTCATACGTAATTTGTTTTGTAATATTCGTTTCATGCTCATCAAATAACATCTTTTGTGCATCATCTCTTTCTTTAACGGTATAGGAAGAAATAAAATACATTGCAAGCAAACCAAGCAAAATAAGAGAAAGATAAATCACAGAAGTTTCATCATAATTACTAATAACCTGGTTGCTGATAAAACTAAAATCTGGAGTATTTTTCATGTAAACTGCGCCAATATATTCTCCACGCAAAACAAACGGAACAAAAATGTTAAATGTTTTTTTATCTGTTATAATACTTTTTATTTGTTCTTCCTTTGTTAGTTCAATCTCAATTTTTTTGTATAATTCAATGACTGCTTGCTTAGCATCATCATTAACTTTTCTGCCTCCTTTGCGGTTGAGTAAAAACGAATAAAATTCTTTACCTTCATCAATTGCATAAACTTCATCTCCTAATCTTACAAGTACGTATAACCCTTGAATATTGTGTTTTAGCTGCTGCTGACTAAATATTATATCGAATGATTGAATTACTTTATTTGCCTGTTCCGTGCTGAATCCGTTTCTAGGATTTATGGATTCAAGCACCAATTCTAAAGATGTTGTTGTTAAGTTTGCAATCTCTTCTGCAGAATCTTTCTGATACCAATCCTGTGTTGTGCTTAAAAAACTTTTTACGGCTGCTTTATTTATAAATGATACGATAAGTTGAAAAGCAAAAAGTATAATAAACAGCACTGTGATGTGTTTAAACTCAAAATGATATTCTTTTATTTTTTCAAATATTTTTTTCTGTTTCATAATCATTTAACTAAAATAACTTTTTCATTAATCTTTTTAGTTGCTTCACTTAGTGCTTCATCAACAGTAATTTCCTTTTTTATTGCCATGTTTAGATAATATGAAAGAATATCAGAAACATTTGTATAACCTTCGATAAACGGTCTATGAACTCCCGTTTTATAGAGTCCTTCAAAAAATTTTAATTCGGTATGTTTGGAAATAAAAGCTGAATCCTGGTAAAGTCGTTTATTGATTGGCAGATACCCACCACTTTCATACATAATTATTTGAGCTTCTTCGGTTAATAAAAACTTAATAAATTTTATAACCTCAGGAATTCTTTCTGAAAATTTAGATACCATTAAATTCCAACCGCCGAAAACAGAACCGGATTTTGTTCCCTGAAAATGAGGTAATGGAGCCATTTTAATATTTTTTCTTTCTTCATCCGAAAGATATTCGTTCTCATCATCAATCATACTTGGCCAGCCTCTTAAAAATATTCCTTTTTGCTCGGCAAAATGACGGTAACTTTCATTTTCTTTTAAGTAAGTTACATTGAACGGGGAAGCATTATAGGAATGAACAAGATCAACCAATAATTGCAATGATTTTTTACCTGCTGGAGTATCAATAATAATCTTTCCTTCACTATCAATCATGGGGTTATTTTGATTAGCCATCAATTCAGCAAACGCACAAATCAATCCTTCGTAATCATCACCCTGAAAAATATAAAACGGCTTCGAATTATCATTTATACTTCTCTTCAGTTCAATAAAATTTTCCCAGGTTATCGAGTTGTTAAGCGTACTCACAATATTATCATAATTGGGTATATCTTTAATAAGGTCATCTCTGTATAACATTAAAGCTATATCGATATAAAGCGGAACAGCAACAAGCGAATCTTTATAAACACAGGTCCTAAATGCATATGGAATTATATCTTTAACTTCAGAAGAATCAATTAAGTTTTTAAGCGGAACGCTCCACTTTGCAAATCTTGGCACCCAGATTTGGTCAACAGAAAAAACATCTATTCGATTATTTTTGCTTCGTAAATATCTAGCTAATAGCTCTTTTCGCTCATTTGTACTGAATTTTTCAAAAGATAAATTTATTGTCTCTACTTTAATAGATCCCTTATATTTCTTATTGAACAAGTTAATTACTTTTTGATGGGCTGATGAAATATGATCTACATAATAAATGGTTTTTACTTTTGATGAATTTTCAGAATTAAACCCGGTTGGAGAAAAAATAAATGTAAAAAGAATAAATACTGTAACCAGAATTGTGCTTAGAATGATGTAAAAAATCTTTTCTATGTTCATCATACACTTAAATACTTTTCTTTTTTATTAAGTTCAAATATAGAGTTTATCTAATTAGATTAATTCAAGATTAATAGGTTCAAAAAAATGCTTATCAATTTAATAAGCTTTGGTTATTAAAATAATAAAAGACTATAAGTATTATAATTCATTTATTTTCATACTAATCCAACTAAGCACTATTTATAGTAGTAACAATAGGCATAATAATTGGAAGTATATTTCTTTAATTTTTAACATTAAAGTGTCAATTTACATTAACTACCTTTTTAACTATACCCGGAGTAACTGATGGCGGTTTCATCACCCTCAACATCAACAGGCAATATTGCTAATAACAGCAATACAAATTATACACCTGCTTTAGTGGTCTTAACTTCACTTTTCTTTATGTGGGGCTTTATCACAAGCTTAAATGATATTCTCATTCCACATTTAAAAGCAATTTTTGATTTGAACTATACTCAAGCTATGCTTGTTCAATTTACATTTTTTACAGCTTACGCTATCGTTTCACTTCCTTCTGGAATTTTAGTAGAAAAAATTGGTTACAAAACAGGAATAATTATCGGGTTATTAACTGCTGCTGTTGGAACTATCCTATTTTATCCCGCAGCCGGTTATAGATCTTACGAGTTGTTTTTATTTGCATTCTTTATTTTAGCTGCAGGTATAACTTTACTTCAGGTTGCAGCAAATCCTTATGTAGCAATTCTTGGAAAACCGGAAACAGCATCTAGCAGATTGAATTTATCGCAAGCATTCAATTCACTAGGGACAACAATTGCACCAATTTTTGGTTCTATACTCATACTTGCGGTAGCTGCTAAAGGCGCAGATGAAATTGCTAAGTTATCCATGACAGAACAAGAAGCTTACAAATTGATGGAAGCTGGTTCTGTTCAAACCCCATATATAATTTTAACAGGAATGCTTGTATTGATTGCAGTGATCATTGCAATGTTTAAACTTCCAAAAATTGAAGCAGCAACACAATCATCAAGTGATGGTGAAGGAACAAGTTTTGATCATCATCATAAAAGCGCATGGGGCTACAGGCATTTAGTTTTAGGCGCAATTGCAATTTTTGTTTACGTTGGTGGTGAAGTTGCTATCGGAAGTTTTCTTGTAAATTACTTTAAAGAACTTTTAGGAATGCAGGAGGCTGATGCTGGAACTTATGTTGCTCTTTATTGGGGCGGTGCAATGATAGGAAGATTTTTTGGTTCAATTACACTTTCCAGCATGACAGATACTAAAAAGAAAAATATTTATGCTTCGTTGGTTTTTGTTCTTGCACTTGTGCTCGCAATGTATGTTACCAAAGAATATCAAAACCTTGCTAATTTTTCTCTTGCCGGATTTAGTAAGACACTAACATTTTTAGTTTTGGTCGCTGTAAACTTTGTTGCATTTAATCTTGGCAAACAAAAACCTGGTAGAACACTTGCAATACTTGCTGTTGTCGCTGCTGTTCTTGTAATCATTTCTATGTTAACATTTGGCCAGATTGCAATGTGGACTATTCTTGCAGTAGGATTATTTAATTCAATTATGTTCCCAACAATCTTTACACTAGCAATTGATGGATTAGGAAAACATACTGGTCAGGGTTCAGGAATTTTATGTACAGCTATTGTTGGCGGAGCTTTAATTCCGTTAGCACAAGGATTTTTAGCTGATACAATTGGAATTCATCATGCATTTATACTTCCTGTTTTATGTTATGTCTATATAGCTTATTACGGTTTGAAAGGTCACATACCAACATTTAAAACTGCTGAGGCATAAGTAAGATGAAGAGTGAAGTAACTTTAGGAATTGATGTTGGAGGAACCAACACAGCTTTTGGTTTTGTGGATGTTAACGGCAAATGTATTGCAGAGTCATCTATACAAACAAAAGCACATACTAGTGCGGCAGATTTATTTTCAAGATTACATCCTGAAGTAGAAAAACTTTATTTATCAATTTCTGATAATTATATACTTAAAGGAATTGGTGTTGGCGCTCCTAATGCAAATTATTATCGCGGAACTGTGGAAAATCCACCAAACTTAAAATGGGGAGTTGTAAATGTTGTTGAGATTTTAAAGCAATATTATGATGTCCCTGTAGCAATAACAAATGATGCAAACGCTTCAGCAATAGGTGAAATGCTTTTTGGTGCAGCCAAAGGGATGAAAGACGTAATTGTAATTACACTCGGTACAGGTTTGGGCAGCGGAGTTGTTGTGGATGGAAAACTTGTTTATGGTTCAGATGGATTTGCCGGTGAAATTGGCCACACAGTTTACGATCCTAACGGAAGACAATGTGGATGTGGAAGAAAAGGCTGTTTAGAAACTTATGCTTCTGCAACCGGAATAAAACGCACTGTTATGGAATTACTTGCAACATCAAACGAAGACAGCGCTTTAAGAAATGTTAACTATAATGATCTTGATTCAAAAATGATTTACACTTCTGCAATTGCCGGTGATAAACTTGCAAAAGAAGCATTTGAAATAACCGGTAAAATTCTTGGATTAAAATTAGCCGATGCAGTTGCAGTTACAAGTCCCGAAGCAATAATACTCTTTGGCGGTTTAGCGCTTGCTGGTGATATGATAATAAATCCAACAAATAAATCTTTGGAAGAAAATTTATTCCACGTTTTTCAAAACAAAGTTAAAATAATTCCCTCTGGTCTGCCAGAAGGTAACAGTGCAGTATTAGGTGCTGCTGCCTTAATATGGAATGAAATTATAAAACAGGAAGCAATTCCTGCTTAACAGTTTTTTTAAGTACTTTCAGACCAATTGTGCTAAATATTCTGCCTCTTAAATATCCCAATTCCTTCGGGAAATTAAAGGGCTTTTTTCTAATAAGGATTTGTATGATCTATATTCTTAAAAAGATATACCTTTTACTTTTATTAGTTTCACTCTTATTTGTTTTAAGTTGTAAAGAAAACACAACCGAACCAATAAACCAAGTTCCCCCAATTTCAGAAAGAGTTGAGCAGTTACTTTCGCAAATGAATCTTGATGAAAAAATCGGGCAAATGACCCAGGCAGAAAGAAACGCTTTAACAAGCATTTCGGATATTAAAACATATTTTTTAGGTTCACTACTTAGTGGCGGCGGATCTTCCCCTTCAACAAACTCAGCGCAAAGCTGGGCAGATATGTACGATTTATTTCAGCAAGCTGCATTGCAGACAAGACTAAAAATTCCAATGATATATGGAATTGATGCTGTGCACGGGCATAATAATGTTTTTGGTGCAACTATCTTTCCTCATAATATTGGTCTTGGGTGTACAAGCAATCCTCAACTCATTCAAGAAGCCGCAAGAGTTACTGCTGAAGAAGTTTCAGGTACAGGAATCGATTGGACTTTTGCACCATGTATTGCAACTGTAAGAGATGAACGCTGGGGAAGAACTTATGAAGGATTTGGAGAAACAGCAGAGCTATCGATATCAATGGCTGATGCAATGGTTCGGGGCTATCAGGGAACAATTCTTTCAGATAATGGAAATATTCTTGCTTGTGCAAAACACTTTCTTGGGGATGGCGGAACCTTTGGAGGAGATGATCAGGGTAATGTTATCGCTGATGAACAAACAATAAGACAATTGCATTTACAAGGTTACGTTTCTGCAATAAACGCTGGTGTAAAATCTATAATGGTTTCTTACAGCAGTATTAATGGACAAAAAATGCATGGCAGTACATATTGGATTACAGATGTTCTTAAAGGTGAATTAGGATTTAAGGGTTTTGTAGTTTCGGATTGGCAAGGTATTGATCAGTTGCCCGGTGATTATAAATCCGATATTCAAAATTCGATTAATGCTGGTGTTGATATGGTTATGGTTCCTAATAACTTTAAAGAGTTTATACAATTTTTAAAGGAACTGGTTAATGAGAATAAAGTTTCAATTGATCGAATAAATGATGCTGTTAGAAGAATTCTTACGGTAAAGTTTGAATTAGGACTTTCTGAAAAACCTTTTACGGACAGAAGTTTTACATCAACTGTTGGCTCAACTCAACATAGAGAAGTAGCACGACGTTGTGTAAGAGAATCTTTGGTTCTATTAAAAAATCAAAATAATATTCTGCCGCTTTCTAAAAACTTAACCAGAATTCATATCGCTGGAAAGAATGCAATTGATATAGGTAATCAGTGCGGCGGTTGGACAATATCCTGGCAAGGCGGTAGCGGTGATATAACTTTAGGTACAAGCATTTATCATGGAATTAAAGCAGCTGTGTCTAGTTCGACTATCATTACATATACTTATGAAGGTATAAATTCTGATGGTGCTGATGTTGGGATTGTTGTTGTTGGAGAAACTCCTTATGCAGAAGGTAATGGTGACAGCCAAAACCTGGAGTTGGATCAACAAGATTTAACTACGATAAATAATTTTAAAAATGCTGGAATTCCTTACATAATAGTTCTTGTTTCTGGAAGACCAATGATAATTGATAATGTGCTAGAAGATTGTGATGCCTTTGTAGCAGCCTGGTTACCTGGCACCGAAGGTCAAGGAATTGCGGATGTTCTTTTTGGTGATTATAACTTTACTGGAAAGCTTTCACATAGCTGGCCAAGATCTATGAATCAAATTCCAATAAATTTTGGTGATACAAATTACGACCCGCTTTTTCCATACGGATTTGGATTAACTTATTAAATATAAAACTAATTACTTCTTTGAAGAGGAATAAATGAAAAAGTACTTTCTAATATTATTTTCAGTTATTGTAGTCGCAATAAGTGGATTTATACAAACACCAAAAGAAAATTCCCAAGAGCAAATCATTGCAGAACGTGTAGATTCTGTTCTTTCATTAATGACACTTGAAGAAAAGATTGGACAGTTAAATCAATTGTCTTACGGAATTGGCTGGGGCCCAACTGTAAAAGTAAACGTACCGGACGAATACAAACAATTAATCAAAGAAGGAAAAGTTGGATCATTTTTAAATGCAATCGGTGCTGAATTTACTTACGAGCTGCAAAAAATTGCAGTACAAGAATCAAGATTAAAGATTCCATTACTTTTTGGTTTAGATGTTATACATGGTTTTAAAACAACATTTCCAGTTCCAATTGGAGAAGCTGCAACATGGCAGCCGGAGATTGTTGAGATGTCTGCACATTATCAAGCAGTTGAAGCAGCATCTGCAGGAATACACTGGACATTTTCCCCAATGGTTGATATTGCGCGTGATCCTCGCTGGGGAAGAATAATGGAAGGTGCGGGAGAAGATCCATATCTTGGCTCATTAATGGCTGCGGCTCATGTTCGTGGTTATCAAGGTGATCTTTCAGATTTAAACATTATTGCCTGTGTAAAACACTATGCGGGTTATGGCGGTGCAGAAGGTGGAAGAGATTATAACACTGTTGATTTTTCTGAAAGAACTTTTAGAGATATTTATTTGCCGCCTTATAAAGCTAGTGTTGAAGCCGGAGCTCATACTTTAATGGCTTCTTTCAATGAGATTGGCGGAATTCCTGCAAGTGGTAGCAAATATTTATTGAATGATATACTAAGAGAAGAATGGGGTTTTAAAGGTTTTGTTGTAAGTGATTGGAACTCGATTGGTGAGCTTATAAATCATGGTTTTGCCTCTGATTTAAAACACGCTGGTGAAATTTCCTTAAATGCCGGACTTGATATGGACATGGAATCACGTTCTTATATCACTCATTTAAAAGAACTTGTTGATGAAGACAAAGTTGATGAAGATGTTATTGACGAATCTGTAAAACGAATTTTAAGAATTAAATTTATGTTAGGTTTATTTGATGATCCTTTTAAATATTGCAGCAAAGAACGTGAAAAAAATAACATAATGACGAATGATATAAAAATTGCATCTATGGAAGTTGCAAAAAGATCTTTTGTCCTTTTAAAAAATGATAAAGATATACTGCCGTTAAAAAAGAATTACAAAAAAATTGCGATAATTGGACCATTAGCTAATTCTTCAATAGATCCAATTGGAGAATGGAGTGCTATGGGTGATTCAAATGATGTAATTACCGTGTTACAAGGATTTAAGAATTATGTTGATAAAAAAACTGAGATACTTTATTCAGAAGGCTGCAAGATTAGTGATAAAAGCACAGCTGGATTTAAAGATGCACTAAAAATTGCAAAAAAATCAGATGTTATAATTTTGTGTATTGGTGAAGGCAGAAATATGAGTGGAGAAGCTTACAGCCGTTCAAGTCTTGATCTGCCAGGAGTACAAGAAGATTTAGCCAAAGAGTTATTAAAAACAGGTAAACCTATCGTTGCTGTTTTGATGAATGGAAGGCCATTATCTGTAAACTGGCTAAATGAAAATGCAACTGCAATTTTGGAAACCTGGTTTGCAGGCACTATGACTGGAGATGCAGTGGCAAAGGTCCTTTTTGGGGATTACAATCCCAGCGGCAAACTGCCGGTTACATTTCCTAGAACTGTAGGTCAAGTACCTATCTATTATAATCATAAAAATACAGGTCGTCCAGGTAATCCAAAAGAGCGCTATACATCAAAATATTTTGATCTGCCATTGACTCCGCTCTATCCATTTGGCTATGGATTAAGCTATACAACTTTTGAGTACAATGATTTAAATTTAAGTAAGAATAAAATATCAAATGAGGATTCAATTATTGTTTCTGTAAAAGTTAAAAATACAGGTAGATTTGATGGTGAAGAAGTTGTTCAAATGTATGTACAGGATTTAGTTGGAAGTGTTACACGTCCGGTAAAAGAACTAAAGGGTTTTAAAAAGATAATGTTAAAACGAGGTGAAGAAAAATCTGTTAGTTTTACTATCAACGAAGAGGATTTACGTTTTACTGCTGCTGATATGAAATTTAAGTCAGAACCTGGAATGTTTACAGTTTATGTGGGTACTAATTCTGTTGATGTTAAAGAAACAAATTTTGAATTAGTTGATTAAATGCAAAGTAAGAAAGGATAAAAATGAAATTTATAAATAAAGCAATTTTATTTTCACTAACAATTGTATCTGCTGCATTAGGCGGCTGCAGTAAAGATGATTCGACAACAACTCCCAGTGACACAATTCCTGAAATTCCAGGTTACACATTGGTGTGGAATGATGAGTTTGATGGAAATTATATTGATCTTACAAAATGGGAATACGAAGTAAATGGCGATGGTGGTGGTAATAACGAATTGCAATATTATACAGCTTCTCCCAAAAATTCGTTTTTAGAAAACGGTAGATTAATAATTAAAGCGATTAGTGAGAGTTATCAAAACAGAAACTTTACTTCAGCAAGGATAAGAAGTAAAGGTAGAGGTGATTGGCTTTATGGACGAGTTGAGGTTTCAGCAAAAATTCCAAAGGGTGTTGGAACATGGCCAGCCATCTGGATGCTATCCACTGATTGGAGTTATGGTGGATGGCCTGAAAGTGGAGAGATAGATATTATGGAACACGTTGGTTATGATCCAAATGTTGTTCACGGTTCCGTTCATACAAAAGCATATAATCATACTATTGGCACACAAAAAACTTCTAAGCTTACTATACCTACAGCAACAAGTGAATTTCATAAATATATAATTGAGTGGTTTGATGACCACATTGATTTTTTTATAGATGATACAAAATATTTCACATTCAATAATGAAAATAATGGATGGGAATCCTGGCCGTTTGATAAAAGATTCCATTTAATTCTTAATGTTGCAGTTGGAGGTAACTGGGGCGGAGTTTATGGAGTTGATGTAAAGGCTTTTCCTGCACAGATGGAAGTTGAATATGTACGTGTTTATAAGAAAAATTAATGTAATAAATAAATTTTAAGATAAAGAAAGTAATTTAGATGAAATCATTTTTATTCATCATTTTGGCAGTTGGGCTAACCATATCTGTAAATGCACAAATTAAAAATCAAACAACACACAATTTTGAAAAAGAAGTTAAGATAACTTTAACCGCAAATTATCTTTTATATCTTCCAAAAGATTATTCAGAAAGTAATGAACCATTTCCGCTAGTTTTATTTTTGCATGGTGCTGGTGAGCGCGGTAATGATTTAGAGAAAGTAAAAGTACACGGTTTACCAAGATTAGTTAATGAAGGAAAAGAATTTCCTTTTATTGTTGTTTCTCCACAATGTCCAGATTTGATGCTATGGAACACAGACGTACTTATATCACTGCTTGATGAAATTGAATCAAATTACAGAGTAGATAAGAACAGAATTTATATAACCGGACTAAGTATGGGCGGGCACGGTACATGGTCACTTGCACTCGCAGAGCCAAATCGTTTTGCTGCTATCGCCCCTGTTTGTGGCTGGGCAGATACTACCAAAGCAAATACAATTTCTCACTTACCAATTTGGGTTTTTCATGGTGCAAAAGATAATGTAGTTCCGGTTCAGGCTTCAGAAAGTATGGTAAATGCATTAAAGAATTTTGGTTCAGAAGTTAAACTGACAGTCTATCCAGAGGCAAACCATGATAGCTGGTCAGAAACTTATAATAATGAGGAATTATACAAATGGTTTCTTGAACATTTTTTAGAAAATAATTAAAAAATGAATTTTATAAAGAGATTAAAATCTTATTTAAATAAAAGTAAACAACAACAAGTCCAGACTAAAATCATCTTTGAAAGACAATGTCCTAATTGTACTAGCAGAGGAATGATTCTTTTTAAAGACACTTCAAATTTTAAAACTAAAGTCGGTGAATCAGATGAAAAAAACTAATAGACTATTGTTCTGTGTTTTAATATCATTTTTACTAGTATCATTTAGCTTGCCCCAAGATGGATTTGTTTCAGTAAAAGGGAAAGAAATTATAACACCTGATGGAAAACCAATTTTACTAAGAGGGATTAATCTTGGCAACTGGTTAAACCCTGAAGGTTATATGTTTCGATTTGAAAATACTAGCTCTTATAGATTGATTGATAATGCAATTAAAGAATTAGTTGGAGCAGATGAAGCAAGAATTTTTTGGAAAAATTTTAGAGATAATTATATCACAAAAGAAGATATTAGCTTTATAAAATCAACCGGACTTAATCATATCCGTGTCCCATTTAACTTTAAATTTTTCCTCGTTGAAGATCATCCTGAAATTTGGCTTGATGAAGGTTTCAAAAGGTTAGATGATGTTATTAAATGGTGCAGAGAAGAAAATTTATTTGTTGTACTTGATCTCCACGCAGCACCTGGTGGACAAACAGGTGATAACATTGATGATAGTTGGAGTTATCCCTTTTTATTTGAAGATGAACAAGCTCAACACACAACAATTGCACTTTGGAAAAAACTTGCTGATAGATATAAAGATGAAACTATCGTAATTGGTTATGATCTTTTAAATGAACCATTGCCGCATTATTTAGAAAACAAAGATGTTTTAAATCCTTTGCTTGAACCATTTTATAAAAGGATGACTGCAGCTATACGTGAAGTTGACAATAATCATTTGATTTTTCTTGGGGGTGCACAATGGAATACAAATTTTGGTGTGTTCGGCAAACCATATGAAGATAAACTTGTGTATACATTCCACACTTACTGGACTGATGTTAAACAGGATGTTGTACAACGTTTTGTTGATTTTAGTGATAAATATAATGTTCCACTCTGGTTAGGTGAAAGTGGAGAGAATGAGGATGCATGGATTGATTCTTTCAGAGTTTTATTAGAAACAAATAATATTGGATGGTGTTTCTGGCCTTACAAAAAAATGGATTCAGATCGTGGGATGGCACAATTTCCCAAAACCAAAGAATGGGAAGAGATAATTAAGTATGCTGAATTGCCTAAGAAAAATTTTCTAGATATCCGAACAGCAAAACCTGAAAAAGAAATTATTAAAAAAGCATTATCTGATTTATTAGAAAATATCAAATTCAAAAATTGTATTATCAATAAAGGTTATTTACGGGCCCTCGGATGTTCAATTTAAATTATATAATGCCGGTATAATATGATAAAAATTCTATATGTTTTATTTTTTGTTTTGTTCTTGAATTGTCCAGCTATCTATACTCAATCCAGTAATAATGTAGTTGCTGAGGTTGGGAATGAAAAAATAACTGCAATGGATTTTAAAATCCGCTTTGAGCTTTCACCTTATATCCCAAATAACAGAAATATAGATTCAGACTCAATTAAATATGATTTTATTTATTCGTTAATATCAGAAGAATTGTGGTATAAAGAAGCAGAGAAGCTGGGGCTTTCTAATACTGTAGATTTTGATTTTTACTTTAATCCTCTAGAAGATTTATTTGTTCGTGATGCATTGTTTAAACTTGAAGTAAAAGATAAAGTAACATTATCCGCTAATGATATCAACAATGGGATAATGAAACTTCAAACAAAATTAAAAACACAAATTCTTTCATCCCCAGACTCTATAGAGATTTTTAATACTTATAAGTATTTAACTACATTGATGAATTTTGATTCACTTAACTTGAATAGCAATAAGCTGGAATCGACCGAAACTGATATTACGCTTGGAAAGCTAAGAGATGAAGAAATTGAAGATTCACTATACTCAATGAAAGTAAACGAATTCACCACTCCAATTAAAAGTGAAGTTGGTTGGGTGATTTTTAGAATTATGGATCAGACTTTTATTCCAGTTGATATTAGCGATTCAAAAATAACAGGTGAAATGAATGATATAATCAGAAACAGAAGGATTGAAAAACGATACAAAGAATATTTAAATAAACTTTTATCCGGAATTACAATTAATATTAGCCAGGAATCTTTCGAAATTATTAACTCAGCGATTTGGGGAAAACTTAAACTGCACAACTCGGAAATTGAAAAATCGAAAAATTATTTTGAGCTTAGTGAAAGAGATTTTAAAGATATAATATCTACTATAGGGAAAGAAAATTATTCTAAAACATTGTTTAATGTTAATGATCGCAAAATTACCATATTTGATTTTCTTGCTTCACTGGCTTTTGAAGGTTTTAATACCACTGTGCTTGATCAAAACTCAGTGAAAATAAAATTAAATAAAAAAGTAAAGCAGTTTGTAGAAGATCAAATGATTACCAGTGAGGCATATTTAAAGGGTTTGCAACTAAACACAGATGTTAAAAACGAATTAAGTAAATGGAAAAGGAATTATCTTGCACAAATTTATTTTCTTATGAACCGTGATTCAATAACAATACCCGAAACCGATGTCTATGATCATTATTTAAATGATTTGGTAAACTCATCCAACATAAAACTAATTAATTTAAGAATTGTTATGCTTAACGATCTTGATGAAGTTGGAAATATTTTAGATGAATTAAATAAAGGATTAGATTTTGGCAATATTATTAAAAAGTACGGAAGAACTGATACATTGGTTAATCAAGAAGGTGAAACTGGATTACAACCAATGATGCTCTTGGGTGATATTGGTAAAATTGCTTCCGGTTTAAAGCTAAATGAAATTTATGGTCCTATACAAAGGCAAAATAGCTATTGTATATTTCAAATAATACAAGAAGAGACGACAAATGATTCACTTAAACTTGCTTATGATTCGATAAAAGATCAATTGAGGATTGATCTTAGGGATAAAAAATTGTTAACAAAGTTAAATAAGAAAACAGCTTTACTTGCAGAAAAGTACGGAGTAAAAATTTTTCCTGATTTGCTTGATAAAATACAAACAACTAAAGTTCCTATGTTTGTACATCGACTTATGGGGTTTGGCGGACGAATAGCTGGCGTTCCCTTACTTACTCCATTTTCAGGCTGGATAAATGAAGAAACAAAAGTAAAACTTTTACCCTAATTCAAATAAAAGTCATTTAAGCAATAACATTTTTTTTGTATTGGAAAAACTTCCTGTTTCAAGTCTATAAAAATATACTCCACTGGTTAGATTCGGATTGACTTTAAACCATTTCGAATAAAATCCAGCTTCCAAAAATTCATCTACAATGGTTTCAATTTCATTCCCCAATGAATCAAAAATTTTTAATGTTTGCCAGCCACTTATATGAGATTCCCAACTAATTTTTGTATCAGGATTGAATGGATTTGGATAATTCTGGTTTAAGATGATACTTTTAGGCAAAATTAAACTGCCTTGTGACTCAACATTTGTTACACCTTCACCATTAAAATATCCACTTACAAAAACCAATGGAGCATTCCAATTAATTGCAATTTCATTTGAAGCATAACTGTCAACATCATCAACATAACATAACGCTGGTGGAGTTGAACTGTTAAATAGAGATTGCAATGTTGGATCATCCAAATATTGATCAGGTCCGCCTGCCAATAATCCTGGAACCGGAACACCTACACCATCGGAAGCTGAAGGACGATGATGAGGATTTAGGACAGAATTTGTTCCAACACCTGTTAGAAAACTTAAGTTATGAGCATTACAGCCTAAAATATAGTTTAGCTGCATTAATGCAGATTCATAGTAATTGATATTACCTGTTTCTTCATATCCATAAATAAGTAACAGGGCTTTATTCAATACATCAGAATTCGAGCCCCAAATATACTCGCCTGGATTTATTGCAACTCCAAAGCCATTAGTTGAAACCCGATTTACCAATGAGTTACAATAACTTATCAAAGTATTTTTTATTTGAGTTTTAATAGTTGGACTAACAGAAGATTGCAAACTTTTAAGATATGTAATCAATGCAAAGTTTTTAACATTGCCCCACCACTGCGTAGAATTTATTAAGCTTCCAGAATTGTAATTAGCGATAAAGTAATTGTGATAGTCACTTAATCCGGTTGTCTCAAATAACTCTGCTGCTGCCCATAACCTTTCATCAGAATCATTAGCATCTCCATACTGCCCAGTACTAGTTCCTGCTGGATTAATGAACCCACCTGGAGGAACTATTGTTGGATTTGATAATAAATAATTCCAACCTAGAATTGCTGCATTTAAACATTGATCCGCAAATACATCATCATATGGTTCAAATAATCTGGCAGCTCTTGCCATAATAGCTACAAAGTCAGCTGTTGCGTTACTTGATAATTCATAAATATATCTTATACCTGAATCATTATTCGGCATTATAAAAGATTCAAATTGAGGTTTAGTTAGTTTAAAATAAACACCGCCATTTTCATTCTGCATTTTTAATATCCATTCGAGCTCAAATCTAATTTCATCTAAAATATCAGGAACGTTATTTCCACTTTCAGGAATATTTAGATTGTCTAATGAAAACTTTGAAGGAAAATATTCAAATGCCATTTGCAAAGTGCCAATTGTAATCCCGGCATTTACGACATACTTACCATAATCCCCAGCATCGTGCCAGCCTCCTGTTGTTTGCTTGTAACCTGATTGATTTGTTGAGGTATGAAAATACCCATCACTAGTGTGACATGGAGGATGATAAAATAATCCGGCATTATTCTGAAGCAAGGAAGTTCCACAACGTTGAAAATAAAATGCTTTTAAAGATTTTTCAAAAGTTTCAGTAAACGCACTTGATGATATTGAAAATCCAAACGATGTGTCTGTCGATCCAACTTTTATATAGTAATTGCCATCTAATTCGAAATCTGTAAAATCCCCGCGATAAAGTGTTAAACCAGTTGCTGGATCATTCACTGCGGAAAAAAGTAATTCATCTTTAAACAAAATATTGTTGGTATTTTGGTCTATTATAAAAAAGCTATCAGCTATTACTGTTGTATAAAATGATTTTGGCAAATTTTTTATATAACCTGCTTGATTAACAAATACCTGAGGTGATAAATGTTCTATAAATACTAAGAAAAGTAAAAAAGGGATGAATGTTTTTTTCATTGTGCAGCTTCAATTTATTCAAGTTTATGCACAAAATTAGCTAATAAATTGAAGAATCAAACGTGCAATAATTTATTATTTCAAAATATTTTGCCCGATGATTTTATCAAAGAAATAAATTTTATCAACATCAATAAACAATTTAATTTTTTCATTAACTTTTAATTTTTCATCAGGTTTTACACGAGCTATAAATTGATCTTTACCAAGTTCAAAATAGATAAATGTTTCATTGCCCATTGGTTCAATCACATCAATCTTTACTTCAATGTCAATTGTGGAAGAGGAATTTTTTTCAATTGTAATATCCTCCGGTCTTATTCCTAAATAAACCTCTTTTAAGGATAAATTATTTAATGCTTCCGATTGACTCTTTAATAACTCTAATGAAATACTTTTATCCGCGTTTACAAAAACCAAATTTTCTTTTCCTGTTATATAACCTTCAATAAAATTCATTGCGGGACTTCCAATAAATCCAGCTACAAATTTATTTATTGGCTTGTTATACAAATTCATAGGAGTATCAACCTGGTTGACAACACCATCTTTCATAATCACAATCCTATCCCCCATCGTCATTGCCTCAGTCTGATCGTGTGTAACATAAATCATTGTTGCACCAAGCTGTTTATGAAGTTTAGATATTTCTGTTCGCATTTGCACTCTTAATTTTGCATCAAGATTACTAAGCGGTTCATCAAACAAAAATACTTTCGGCTTTCTTACAATTGCTCTACCAACTGCCACTCTTTGTCTTTGTCCGCCTGAAAGTGCTTTTGGTTTTCTATCTAAATACGATTCAAGACTAAGAATTCTTGCAGCTTCTTTTACTCTTTTATCTATTTCACTCTTCTCAACCTTTTTTAACTTTAGCCCAAAAGCCATATTTTCATAAACAGTCATGTGCGGGTAAAGTGCATAGTTTTGAAAAACCATTGCAATGTCACGATCTTTTGGCGGAAGTGAGTTAACAATTTTCCCGTCAATGAAAATTTCTCCAGACGAAATTTCTTCCAGTCCGGCAATCATTCTTAGTGTGGTTGTTTTTCCACATCCTGATGGGCCAACTAGTACAACAAATTCCTTATCATTTACAATAAAGTTAGCATCGGTTACAACTTGGTTTCCGCCTTCATATACTTTGGATACATTTTTTAGTAATACTTCTGCCATATAAATCCTTTATGGAATTTCTTTTTTCTGTTGATAATCTTTATACCATTCATAAATCGGTACTGTAATCGGATATGCGGCAATCTTTCCACCAAATCCAATAAGCCTATAAGTAAAAGTGTTAATTTTTGAAGTCTCGATTTTTGATAATAATTCTTCATCAACCGACATATTGTATTTTTTTGCTAGCGAAACAGTTTTAGCATTTATGAGATTATCCATTTTGTTTAGTGCAAGCTTTAATCTAATAAGTTTTATACTATCCTGATCTGTAATAGTTTTTTGATTGGTGTTTTCGGATTTCTTATCTATCAATTGGAATATGGAATAACCTTCATTTACTTTAAGAGGACCAAAGATCTCCCCTTTTATTAAACGAGCAGCAATTCTTCCAATCTCTCCAGCTTCTTTAGGATTAAAAAACCCCCATTCACCATTACTTTGTTTTGTCCATTCTCTTTGGTTATAAATACTTACTAAAGATTTAAATTCTTTTCCATCATTTAACTCGTTAAGAATTTTTTCAGCATCTTCAATATTATCAATTAATATTTCCCTTATATTTACTTTCAAATCATTTGATGTGATTTTATCTTTTTGGGTAAACTCTTTTAATTCTTCATCAGTGATTTTAATTGAGTCTGAATAGCTATTCATAAGCGTTTCAGATAGATAATAATTTTTCCATATCTGTAAATCATTTTTAACAGAATGCAGATTATTTAATCCAAGTTTAAAACCTTCCCTGGAAATAATTTCGTCTTCAATAAATTTTTTAACTACCCTGTTTAAGTTTTTCTTAAAAACAACTGCATTGAAAGAATTGAAATATATTTTTTGATAGATTGTATAAAACAAAAACTCTTCAAGATCAATTGGATCAGGGTCCATATCTATAAAAGCCGCATTTAGTTCAGAAGGTTTAATAGATAGCAATAATTTTTTAATATCAGTTTCTTGCAGCTGAATATCCAGCAGAGAATCATTTTCAGATTCGCCTGTTCTATTCTTCAGTATTTCTAAAAGATTGTCTGACATAAGATCAAACAACTTACGATCAACAGTAATCCTTACTCCGCTAAGAACCTTATCGAGATAATCTCTTCCTAACTTCTGCGATTTTCTATCCTTAAGTTTTTTTATTACAATATTCTTTGCATGCTCTTTTGATGGATCAATCGATAAATCCTGTTCATCACTAACTAGTTTAAATATAAACCAATTACTCTTTGATTTGACCGGTTTAGATATTTCATTTAAGTTAAGTGAATAAACCACATCTTCCATCGCTTCATCCTCAAGTGAACCATACTTAAACTCAAATGGTTTTTGCGGCATTTTCAAATTAATCAAAACTGAATCAAATGATGATCCTTTTTGAAAATCATTGTACATTTTGATTGCTTTTTGGGAATCAGGTGTTGTTATTATAAGTGTGTTCAATATTCTTGTTACACGTGATAAACCAGTTGATATTTCTAAACTCGTTAAAGTTATTTTGGATTCAACTACCTGTTTATAAAGTTCATCTTTAACAAAAAGTTTTTGCAGTGTTTTTAAAGACAGTTTTACAACTTCATTTGTATCAACATCAATTTTATCCGCTTCAAGTGCCCAAAGTTTTTCTGCAATCAACGAGTAAAGAAATTCTTTTTTTACAGAATCAATATTTGATGATGAGTAATTTAGATGAGGCATAAAATCAAATCGA
>CXWK01009265.1_pt1 | contig 19612 bp, 14 predicted proteins | sample 590851 | NCBI WGS metagenome assembly CXWK01 (sample SAMEA3498364, study PRJEB10139) | wastewater metagenome | biome: wastewater treatment plant; material: activated sludge | place: Denmark | collected 2014-08-01 | reverse complement strand
GCGAACTCAAAGACAACGGGCTCGAACACTGCCCCTCAGGCAGCTTCGCCGCCAACGGGGCCTAGCTCCAATGCCGTTAAGTTAGGGCTACATGGGTGTAGTTTGGTTGGATGGCTCGAGCTGGTTGGCGTAAACCTGAAACGCATACACGGTTGTCGGATCTGGTGTCGGCCGGGGTGTTGGCGCAGGTGTTCCCGCCGGAGGTTGTCGATGGGGTGATCGAGGAATGCGGTCGCACCGAGCAACGGAACCGGTCGTTGCCGGCTCGGACGATGGCCTATTTCGCGATGGGTTTGGCGTTGCACTCCGAGGGCTCGTATCTGGATGTGTTGTCGTTGATGACCGACGGGTTGGCGTGGGCAGGCGCGGCGGTGGAGCCGGTCGGGTTGCCGTCGAAGTCGGCGATCTTCCAGGCGCGCGAACGCCTCGGGGCTGAGCCTGTGAAGGCGTTGTTCGATCAGGTCGCAAGGCCGTTGGCAACGCCGGACACGCCAGGTTCGTGGTTGGCGGGCCGTCGTCTCGTCGCGATCGATGGCACCACCGTCGACGTGGCGGACACCGTCGCGAACGACGAGTTCTTTGGGCGTGCTGGTGTGTCCAAAGGGGAACGGTCCGCGTTCCCCCAGGCGCGCCTTGTCGCGCTGGCCGAGTGCGGAACCCACACGATCTTCGATGCCGAACTCGGTCCGTATGGGACATCTGAGCTGGCGTTGTCGAAGGTGCTCGTCGACCGTTTGGAGCCGGGCATGGTGCTGCTTGCGGACCGCGGTTTCACCGGGTTTCCGTTATGGAAACAGGCATCTGGGACCGGTGCCGATCTGATCTGGCGGGCAAAGAACAACGTGACTCCCCGACATGTCGAGACCCTCGACGATGGGTCCTGGTTGGGTGAGCTCCGAGCCAACAACACCAAGTTGAACACCGAACATGTTGTTGTGCGTGTTGTTGACTACGAGATCGATGACGGCAGGGCTGAGGGTGCGTTGGGGCCGTTCCGGTTGTTCACCACGATCCTTGATACCGCCGAGGTCACCGCGGTCGATCTTGCTTCAGCCTACGGTCAGCGTTGGGAGATTGAGTCGGTCTTCGATGAACTCAAGACCCACCAACGCGGACCGAAGACTGTCCTGCGTTCGAAGTCGCCGGCGCTGGTGGAACAAGAGATCTGGGGGCACTTGTGCTGCCACTTCGCCATCAGAACGCTGATGCTCGCCGCCGCACACGACGCTGAGGTCGACCCAGACCGGGTCTCCTTCGTCGCCGCCCTGCGCATCATCCGCCGCTCGCTGTCACAGGCGCGCGGTTTTTCCCCCTCTGAACTCTGAAAGATCCTGGGCGCACGCGATCGCACTGCTGTGCCAGCGGCTCAACCCCGCCCGCCGAATCCGGTCCTGTCCACGACTCATCAAACGCAAGATGCCGAAATGGCACGTCAAACGAGCCCGCCACGTCGACTGGCCACAACCAACCGGACCACCGGCCCCCACCATCCGCAGCCCCTAACTGAACGGCATTGGGCCTAGCTCGCATGCGCGGTCCTCGCACACAACCTCACCCGATGGGCAGGGATCATCGGTCTCGACGGCCCAATCCGGACCGCGCGCACCATCCGCAACCGGCTCATCGCGCTCGCCGGAGTCCTCGTCAACCAGTCCGGCACCCCCACCCTCCGGCTTCCCACCGACTGGCCTTGGGCCCACCAATTCCGCGGCGCCCTCCACAGAATCCGGGCCCTCCCCACCGCCGGACCACCCTGACCACTCAGGGCCCGTGCGATGGCGCCGCACACACCGAACACCAAGCGCTGACAACCAAAACGTCACCACGAACCCCTTGGTCCCACGCGCCCCAACACCCAGACCAACAGACACAACACCACCCCGACGGCCCCACCAGGCCCGAACAGCACTCACCACCTTCGGTCAAGAACCCGATCGGTGGATTCAGGTTAAACCTTCCTCGATCGTATTCGGTGCCGAGAAGCTGCTGGTGGGACTCAGGGATGACCTGAAGGCCTGCCGGTTTGTTCCTCAGCGGGTCCGACAGGTGACGATCCCCAAGGGCAAGGGCAAAGTCCGTGCCCTGGGTATCCCGACTGTTTCGGACCGGATCGTGCAGTCCTCGTTGAAGCTGGTGCTCGAGCCGATCTTCGAGGCGGACTTCAAGCCGTGTTCCTACGGCTTCCGTCCGAAGCGCCGAGCCCAGGACGCTATCGCTGAGATTCACTACCTCGGGACACCCACCCGGAACTACGAGTGGGTATTCGAGGCCGATATCAAGGCGTGCTTCGATGAGATCGACCACACGGCCCTCATGGGACGTGTTCGCGATCGGGTCGGAGACAAACGGGTTCTGGGCTGGGTGAAGGCATTCCTGAAAGCTGGCGTCCTCACCGAGGACGGTAGCCGAAAGGCAACGATCACCGGCACACCCCAGGGCGGCATCCTCTCACCGTTGCTGGCCAACATCGCGCTGTCGGTGTTGGACGAGCATTTCACCAACAAATGGGAAGCGCTCGGCCCCGACTGGAAGCGTGCAAAGCATCGTCGTGTCGGAGGCTCGACCATGAGAATCGTCCGCTATGCGGATGATTTCGTGGTTATGGTCAACGGCACCCGCGACGATACCGAAGCGCTCTGGGACGAGGTCGCAACAGTGCTCGCTCCGATGGGTTTGCGCCTATCGGAAGAGAAGACGAGGGTCTGCCACATCGACGAGGGTTTCGACTTCCTCGGCTGGCGTATCCAACGCCGGGACCGAAGAAACCAGAAAGGCAAACAGGCCGTCTACACCTATCCGTCCAAGAAGAGCGTGCTCTCGGTGACGGACAAGATCAGACGGCTTACCCGCCGCAACCAACATCGAAGTCTCGCAGACCTGCTGCGCCGGTTGAACCCGGTGCTGCGGGGCTGGTGCAACTACTTCAGACACGGAGTGTCCTCACGCACCTTCAGCTACGTCGACCATTACGCCTTCTGGCGAATCGTCGGATGGCTGAAGAAGCGACACCCGGGCCTGAATATGCACACCCTGGTTCGTCGCCACCTCCCAGGTTGGAGAGTCAGCGACGACGGGATCGAAATGTTCCGGCCACAACGGGTCGCCATCAAGCGATACCGATACCGGGGCACCAAGATCCCGACCTCATGGACGACCACGACAACTGGGACACCCGCACCAGCGGCCTGATCATGTGGAGAGCCGGATGCGGTGATTATGTCGAGTAGACGATTATGTCGAGTAGCGGTCTCGGCTGTTGGGTTCGCCCTGGTATCACCGGTGATCGTGGCGGGTCTGCTCGACATAATCAGAGGGCTTCGAGGAAGGCAAGGAGTGCGTCGCCGGGTCGGTATCGGCCAGCGACCGTGTTGGCCGGCGCGGTGCGGGCGAGTGCTCGTTCTTTCAGCGCGAGGTCGGCGTGAAGGTAGATCTGGGTTGTCTGGATGTGCTCGTGGCCCAGCCAGAGCGCTATCACCGACACGTCGACCCCGCTTTGGAGCAGATTCATGGCTGCGGTGTGGCGAAGCACGTGTGGGGTGACGTGCTTGCTGGCGATCGACGAGCCGGCATCGCTTGCCGCTTTCGCGTACTTGGCCGTGAGCCAGCCAACAGCGTCGGAACTGAGCGGCCCACCTCGTCGACTCGGGAACAACGGGTCGTCGGGATTGCCGCAGCTTTCGCGGAGCCACACCCGGAGCGTGTCAACGGTTTGAGCAGTCAGTGGTGTGGCCCTGTGCTTGCGACCTTTGCCTCGGCAGCGGACGTGAGCGCCGACGCCGAGGTGCGCGTCACCCCAGACCAGTCCGGTGATTTCCGAGACACGCAGCCCGGTCTGGACAGCAACGAGGAGCAAAGCGTGGTCACGCCGTCCGATCCAGGTGGTCTGGTCGGGTGCGGCGAGGAGCGCGTCGACCTCGCCCGAGGTGAGGTAGCACACGATGGTCTGATCGGAGCGTTTGGCTGGCATGGCAAGTACCCGCCGGATCAGCTCGGCGTGTTCGGGATGGCGCAGCGCGGCGTAGCCGAACATCGAGCGGATCGCCGACAGCCGGGCGTTTCGGGTGGCCACGCTGTTGTGTCGATCCCGCTCGAGGTGGGTCAGAAAGGCTGCGACGAGCGTGGCGTCAAGATCGACGAAATCGAGTTGTGACGGTGCCTTGCCGGTGCGGTCGTGGGCAAAGCCGAGCAGTAGACGAAACGTGTCCCGGTAGGAGCCAATGGTGTGCGGGCTGGCATCTCGTTGGGTGATGAGCCGGTCAGTGAAGAACGACTCGATGGTCGGGGCGACAGCGCTCATGAACACACCCCCACAGGCGCTTCGAGCCTTTGGGCCGCGAGTGAAAGCAGCTCGGGTGTGGCCTGCAAATACCAGTAGGTCGATGCCGGGCTCACATGGCCGAGGTAAGCGGACAGCAACGGCATCCTGGAGGCGACATCGGCCCCGTCGCGATACCAATCGAGGAGAGTGGCGACCGCGAAACTATGTCTCAGGCTGTGAATCGTCGGGCGGCCGGACCCGAAACGCGGTTTGAGGCCGGACTGGTCGACGAGGTCGGCGAAGACCGCCCGTACACGCCGGTCAGCGAGTCTGGTGCCGGTCGTGGAGACGAACAAGCTCGGCTGCACAGGCCGGGGATAGAGCCGGTCTCGCTCGTCGAGGTGGCCGCGAACAGCGGCGAGCGTGGAGCGATGCAACGGAACCCGACGGGATTTGTTGAACTTCGTCAGCCTGATGGTGAGCACACCGGTATCAAGATCGACATCGTCGCGGTCGAGGGCCAGAGCTTCACCGCAACGCATCCCCGTCGCCGCGATCAGCCCGAACAAGGTGCGGTAAGTCGCCGCACGCGGCGCGTTGCCGAGGTCGCCGGCGGCAGCCAACAACGCCGCGATGTCAGCATCGGAGAACAGGTAGGGCGTGGGGCGTTGACGCCGGTAGGCCAGCAGATCGGCTGGCGGCACCTCTGTGGCGGGGTCCAGTGCGTTCAGGTAGATGGCGAACCCGCGGATCACCGTGAGGCGTTGTTTCCAACGGTAGGGCTGCACTCCTTGGGGTTTGGTTGCCCAGGCCAAAGCGGCCTCGATGGTCAGTGCCGATGTCCCGGTCTGGTCCAGCTGGTCAACAAAGTCGACCAGCAGGTTGCCGTGCGCGACCAGCTTGAAACCCAACGCTCGACGCACGCTCAGATAGTCCTCAACTTGTTGGTAGAGCGAGTTCATGCGTCACCACCGAGCCACCCGCGAGCGACGACAGCCAAGGCGGCAACGTCGTCTCTGGCGTAGTGCGCGGTCGTCGGCAAGTGACGATGCCGGAGCACCTGGGCGATCTCGAAGAGTGGCGCACCGGCCCGGCGCATCGAGGTGGCAGCAGCGTGTCGCAGCCGATGCGCTCCGATGCGGGGCACCCCGACACGGTCACATGCCCGAGCGACCACCTCCCTCACCGCGCTCCCCGAGACCCCGACATAAGGGGCCCTTGCGTGGAGGAACAGACTGCGACAATCACCGTGGCGACGTCCGCGCGCGCAGTAGTCGGCGATGGCCTGTCCCACGTCAACGGGCAACGGCAGCCGATCGCGTCGATTGCCCTTGCCGGTCACGACAAGCTCACCCGCCCGCCAGTCGATGTCATCAACACCGAGCGCAGCCACCTCGCCTGCCCGCAACCCCAACCGGGCCAGCACAGTCAGGATCGCGAAGTCGCGACGCCCCGAACCGGTCCGCCGGTCACAGCTCGCCAAGAGTTGGGCGACCTGTGCTGATTCGACAGCGCGACACAACAGACCCCCATCACGCCAACCGGTAGCCGCAGGCACCGCCGTAGCCAAACACGTGGCCATGAAGCCCTGTAGGTGCAAGAACCTCAGGAACGCCCGGAGTCCGGTCGCGACGTTGCTGAGCGACCCGGCACTACGACTATTCGCCTCGCTCACCATGAACCCGATCACATCGCCAGCACGAAGATCGGACACGGTCGAGCGCCCCTCACCTGAACCACACAGCCGAGTTGTTGACAAGAACAGCTCGGCGACGCACCGGTAGTTGCCCACCGTGTTCTCAGCCAGGCCACGCTCATCACGCAAGTAGCCGACGAACTCCTCCATCAGTTGCGAGAACGGACCAGTCGACGCCAGCAACGCCGGTGGCGGCACCACCCCCACCTCACGAAGATAACTCAGCAGCGGGCTCAGCCCGCCCAGGCTGAGTTGTTGGTGCAACCGGCCCTGCGAGCGACGATGATCCAAGAACTCGTCAACCCGGGCCGCTGTCAGACCCTCCGGGCCCCGATTGTGATCGTCCAGCCAGCAGCTCAGATGCTCCATCAACTGAAGATGGCCCGCAGCCGGGCTCGACGAGTATCCCAACCGGGACAACTCCTGGCGGAATCCAACCGCATAGGGCTGAAGCGGGCCCGCGACACGCACACGAGTCGGTGACGGCATGTTCATGATCGTTCTCCTCCCGCCGGAACACCATGTTCCAGCGACAAGAAGCGTCCCTCAGTTCCTCACGATTATGCCGAGCAGACCCGCCACGATCACCGGTGATACCAGGGCGAAACCAACAGCCGAGACCGCTACTCGACATAATCGTCTACTCGACATAACCACCGTTATGCCGAACTCGGCATAGCGGTGGAAGTCGCACGTCCGGTTCGGAGGGCGGGCCGGAGAAACCCACCGATCGAAAGACGGCAGGGCGCTCCGGTCCGACCCCTACAGCCGGATCCCGGGCCCTGCGAAGGGTGTCTGGTTCTACCTGTATCTGGTGATGGACCTGTGGTCCCGCAAAGCGGTTGGCTGGTGTGTCGACATCGAGGAAACCGCTGCGGTCGCCGAGAAGCTGATCGCCACCATCGCAGCCCGTGAAGGGGTCGCCCGTCACCAGCTGATCGTCCACTCGGACCGGGGCGCCCAAATGACATCGGGGACACTCACCGACCTGTACGACACCCTCGGGATGCGCCGGTCGTTGTCACGACCGCGGGTGTCCAACGACAATCCCCACGCGGAGGCCGCGTTCAAAACGTTGAAGTACCGGCCGGACTGGCCCGCCCGGTTCGACAGCCTCGAAGACGCGACCGCTCACTGCGAACAGTTTTTCGGCTGGTATAACAACGAGCATCACCATTCGGGCATCGGGATGCTCACCCCCGCAGACCGTCACGGCGGGCACGGCCAACGCATCGACACCGCCCGCCAGGCCGTCCTCGATGCCGCCTACCAGGCCCACCCTGAGCGGTTCCCCAACGGGCGGCCACACCCGCCCCACCAGCCCGCACGAGTGTGGATCAACCCCACCGAACTACACGCTCGCTAACCACCCAACCCACAACCAAGAAAACCGGCAATCCGCTATTGACAGGCTCCGCCTGGCCGGTGTGGACAGACGGATGTTCGCTGTTGACTCGTCAAAGGGCCAGTTGCGACGCCGAGACCAGCCCCGAACGCGGGCTTTGCTACTCGGCGTCCCAGCATTCTGCCGGACAACTGACCGTCGCTGGGTGGTCCTACCAGTGGATCAACCAACTCCCCCGCCACGGCCCTCGCCACGAATGCTCGGGCCCCACCACCCGGGGCACCACCGGGCCAGGCCTACACCACCACCGACCCCCGGTCACGGCAACATCACCATCAGCGCTTAGGTGGGTGGTGTCGTTCGCGTGGCATGTGAGCCTCGCGATTTCGCCTGAGGCTTGCCCGTTCGGAGGCACCGGATCGGACCTTTGAGGTGACGTTGGAAGTCGCACGCGACGCTGGCTGGTCGGGTTGAAGCGTGTGATGGGCTCCGCTCCGATCTATGACGCGGTGAGCACTCAGGACACCGTGACGATGATCCGTTCGTCGATCCGTGGGCTCCTCAAAGCTGCTGGGCCCACCCTGGGGGCCGAGATGCGAGCGGGGAGAATCCTTCGATCGGGTAGGGCATGACCGATTTCAAGATCCGTCACAACAGAACCGCGCCGGTCGCGGCGGCCTGTTCCCACAATACCAAGCAGTAGAAGCCACGATCGGCGAGGATCAACGTGACCGGTCCAGTCGGTCGGTCCACGGAACTGCCAGCTGACCTCGACCGGTCGAATAGTCGCCGATCTCAGTGGCGAACTCCACACGGGTCAGCACTCGGCCATGGCAACCACCCGGGCCTGATGGAGCGCCGAATGCTCGTCTTTGCCACCCCGGGTCCGCGGAGTATTCGGTGGCGGACGCAGCTGGGTTCGGCGCGCTCCGATCCGGCCCGCGAACGCCGGACGGTGAAGCAGCTCACCCACGAATCGAGGCCCAGCAGACCCGCCTCGACCAGCTGTTGGCCTCTCGCGTGATCCGGGCACAACGCCGGGTGTGGTCGACTCGCTCCTCAAGAAGACCTGTCGCTCGCTGTTGAACGCCGTCGGACGCGGCTGAGCAGGCTGGCGCCGCCGCGGGATGAGCATGGCGGCCATCGGGAGCCTGTTCGACGATCACTGCGATGGAGCGCTAGCATCGTTGGGTCGTTCATCCGGCTCGTCCCACCTCGGCGAATCGGGCGCGCACAGCATCGAGTACTCGTCGTCCCCCCTCTCCAGGAGCCCACCCCGTGGCAAACATCAAGAGCCAGATCAAGCGCAACCGTCAGACGATCGTGATCCACGAACGCAACAAGGCCGTGCGCAGCGAGCTCCGCAGCCGCATCAAGGTGGCGATCACCGCTGCCGACGAGGGCAGCGAGAACGCCGACGAGCTGGTGCGCGCAGCGCAGAGCCGAATCGACCGGGCCGTGCTCCGGGGCATCCTGCACAAGAACACCGCTGCGCACCGCAAGGCCCGCCTGGCGAAGCACCTCGCCGCCTCCAAGGCCTAGATCGAACCTCGGCCCGCCGGTCAGCGGTCGGCCGAAGCCACATCGAAGCGCGAAAACAGCGCCGGCATGTGGCACGCTCACGTCATGGACTGGACGACGTTTCACGCGGTTCTTTTTGATCTCGATGGGGTGATCACCCCCACAGCCATCGTGCACCGTCACGCCTGGACCGAGATGTTCGACGAGTTTCTGGCCGATCGGGGCGGCCAGGAACCGTTCACCGACGCCGACTACGTCGACTACGTCGACGGCAAGCCCCGCACCGACGGCGTGCGCAGCTTTCTCCGCTCCCGGGGCATCGAGCTTCCCGAGGGCGAACCCGACGACCCGCCCTCGGCCGAGAGCATCGCCGGGTTGGGAACCCGCAAGAACCTTCGGTTCAACGAGGTACTGCTGCGCGACGGGGTGACCGCCTACCCCGGCTCGGTGGCCCTGCTCGATGCACTGGCCGACACCGACCTGGAGCTGGCGATCGTCAGCTCCTCCCGCAATGCCCGCCAGGTGCTGACGGCGGCTGGCCTGCTCGATCGCTTCGAGGTGATCGTCGACGGCAACGTGGGCGAGGACGCCCACCTGGCCGGCAAGCCCGCGCCGGACTTCTTCCTCCACGCCGCGTCCCAGGTGGGCTGCACGGTTGGCGAGGCGGTGGTGGTCGAGGACGCCATCTCCGGCGTCGCCGCCGGCGCGGCGGGCAACTTCGCCCTGGTGATCGGCGTCGACCGGGGTGCGGGCGCCGACGCCCTTCATGCCGCCGGCGCCCACGTCGTCGTCGACGACCTGGCCGAACTGCTGACGACCGACCCGGCGCAGGCACCCGACAAGACGACGCCATGAGCCGCGGCCCCGGCAGCCCCGGCGAGGTCGATCCGGCTCACCCCTTCGACATCGACGCAGCCCTGGACCCGGGGCGCTTCCCCATCGACGAGTGGGCGTTGGAGGAGGCCGAGTACTCGAGCGACGACCTGGGCACCACCGAGACGCTCTTTGCGGTCGCCAACGGCTACCTGGGCCTGCGCGGCAACGTCGAGGAGGGGCGCGTCGCCCACACCCACGGGAGCTTCGTCAACGGGTTTCACGAGACCTGGTCGATCCAGCACGCCGAGGACGCCTTCGGGTTCGCCAAGGTGGGTCAGACCCTGGCGCACGTCCCCGATCCCAAGCTGATCAAGCTGTACGTCAACGACGAGCCGCTGCTGCTGTCCGAGGCCGACTGCGAGGAGTACTCGCGACGGCTCGACTTCCGCACCGGGACACTGGAACGCAACCTGGTGTGGCGCACCCCGAGCGGGGTGCGCGTGCGGGTGCGCTCCACCCGGCAGGTCAGCTTTACCGAGCGCCACCTGGCGTTGATGACCTTCGAGGTCACCATGCTCGACGGCGTTGCGCCGGTGACGATCTCCTCGCAGCTGCTGAACCGCCAGGACGGCGAGGACGAGTACCACGTCGCCCAGGCGGCGCTGGGCGAGGGCGACGATCCCCGTCAGGCCCACGCTCTCGACCATCGCGTCCTGCTGCCCCGCCTGAGCAAGGTGCGGGGCAATCGGGCCTACCTGGGTTATCGGTGCGCCCACTCCGAAATGACCCTGGCCTGTGCGGTCGAGCACCAGGTGGAGTCTGACTGCGATGCCCGGGTCGACACCGAGGCCGACGACGATCGCTCCAAAACGGTCATCCACGCGCGCATGTCGCCGGGGCAGACGCTGAAGGTCACCAAGTTCGCCGCGTTCCACTCCTCGCGGGGGGTGCCGGCCGACGAGCTGGCCGATCGCTGCGCCCGCACCCTCGACCGCAGCGTCGAGCGGGGCGCACCGCTGCTGTACGCCGATCAGCGACGCTGGCTCAACGACTACTGGGCCCGCTCCGACGTCGAGGTGACCGGTCGGCCGCGCACGCAGCAGGCGGTGCGTTGGAACCTGTTTCAGCTGGCCCAGGCCACCGGGCGGGTCGAGGAGCACGGCGTTGCGGCCAAGGGGGTGACCGGGGACGGCTACGGCGGCCACTACTTCTGGGACACCGAGATCTATGTGATGCCGTTCTGCACCTACACCAACCCCCGCCAGGCCCGAAACCTGCTGCGCTTCCGCTACCTGATGCTGCCAAAGGCCCGTGAACGGGCCTCGGAACTGTCCCAACGCGGCGCCCTGTTTCCGTGGCGAACGATCAACGGCGACGAGGCCTCCGCCTACTACGCGGCCGGCACGGCGCAGTACCACATCAACGCCGATGTGGTTCACGCCGCCAGCCAGTACCTGGAGGCGACCGGCGACTGGGACTTCCTCACCCAGGAGGGGGCCGAGCTGGCCATCGAAACCGCTCGTCTGTACGCCGACCTCGGCTTCTACAAGCCCAACGGTCCGAGCACGTTTCACATCTTCGGGGTGACCGGGCCCGACGAGTACACCACCGTCGTCAACGACAACCTGTTCACCAACCTGATGGCCCGCTTCAACCTGCGTCGGGCGGCCGAGGCAATGGAGGTGATCCGGGAGGCGGACCCGGTCGCGTATCAGCGGCTTCAGCGGGTCGTGGGCCTACGCGACGAGGAGATCGACGAGTGGCGTGCGGCCGAGGCCGCCATGTTCATCCCCTACGACGAGGTCCTCGCGGTGCACCCCCAGGACGACGCCTTCCTCGACAAGGAGGTGTGGGACCTGCTCGACACCCCGGAGGAAAAGCGACCGCTGCTGCTGCACTACCACCCGCTCGTCATCTATCGACACCAGGTGCTGAAGCAGGCCGATGTGGTGCTCGCCATGTTCCTTCAGGGCGAGTACTTCAGCCAGGACGAGAAGCGCCGCAACTTCGAGTACTACGACCCGATCACCACCGGGGATTCGTCGCTGTCCGCCTGCGTGCAATCCATCCTGGCCGCCGAGGTGGGCTACTCCGAGCTGGCGCTCGAGTACTTCAAACGGGCGCTGTTCGTCGACCTTGCCGACCTGCAGGGCAACACGGTCGACGGGGTTCACGTCGCGTCAACCGGCGGCGTGTGGGCAACCCTGGTGCAGGGCTTCGCCGGCATGCGCGACAACTGGGGAGTGCTCAGCTTCGACCCCCGCCTGCCCGCCGACTGGGAACACATCGGGTTCTCCCTGCACCGGCAGGGCTCACGGGTCCGGGTGGACCTGACCCGGAGCGAGCTCACCCTGACGCTGATCGAGGGCGGCCCCCTGCAGGTCCGGGTGGTCGACGAGCGGGTGACCGTCAGCGGCGACTCCCCCACCGTGGTGACGCTGGCCGACCAGGGCCCGGTGATCAGGGGCCGGCCGCCGCGCCTGGCAGACATCGGGGTGGTGCCCCACGGCGCACACGACGTGGACGGCACCGAGCCCGGCGCTCCGCTCGGCTGAGGCGACGCGCCGGCCGGATGCGGGCCGGCGCGCGTCCCCGGCCGGAACGGTTCAGCCGATCCAGCCCTTCACCTTCTCGATCAGGCGGGCCTGGCCGTCCAGGTCGGAGGCGACCGGCGTGACGTTCAGGACGGTCACCCCGGAGTCGGCGTAGCGCTGGATCTGGTCCCGCACGAAGCCCTCGTCACCGGCGAGCGAGGTTTCGGCCAGGAACGACTCCGGCACCGCAGCGGCGGCCTCCTGCTTCTTGCCGTCGAGGTACAGGTCCTGAATCTCGGCGGCGGCGTCCTCGTAGCCGTAGCGCCGAAACAGGTTGTTGTAGAAGTTCTTGTCCCGAGCGCCCATGCCGCCCACGTACAGCGCCACCATCGGGCGGGCGAAGTCGCGCACGGCCTCGGCACCCTCGCCCACCGCAAGCAGGCCCCCGGCGATCACGTCCATCGTTCCGAGGCCGGCGTCCCGCTTGGCCTCGCCTGCGGCCAGGTCGGCGCCCCACACGTCTGCGGCCCGGTCCGGGTGGTACAGGATCGGCAGCCAGCCGTCGGCGATCTCGGCGGTCATCGCCACGTTCTTGGGGCCCAGCGCGGCGATGTGGATTGGGATGTTGGCCCGCGGCGGCTTGGTGATGATCTTCAGGGGCTTGCCCAGGCCGGTGCCCTTGTCCTCGGGCAGCGGCAGTTGGTAGTAGCGCCCGTCGTGAACCACCGGCTCCTCGCGCGCCCACACCTGGCGGCAGATCTGGACGATTTCGCGGGTGCGCCCGATCGGGGCGTCGTAGGGCACGCCGTGGAAGCCCTCGATCACCTGCGGTCCGCTGGCGCCGAGGCCAAGGATGCAGCGGCCGTGCGACAGGTCGTCCACCCCGGCCGCCGTCATTGCCAACAGGGTGGGGGTACGGGTGTAGATCGGCAGGATGCCGGCGGCGATCTGCACGGTCTCGGTCTTGGCGGCCAGGTAGCCCATCAGGCTGACGCCGTCGTAGCCGTAGGCCTCGGCGACGTAGACGATGTCCATGCCCGCCTTCTCCAGCGTCTGCACCTGGGCGACCGACTGCTCGAAGCCCCCCGAGTATCCGATCTGCATGGCCAGTTTCATGTGGTCCCTTTCGTCCTGTCGAGAACGGTGAGCCTGCCAGATCGCTGACCCGGTGGTCGACTGCCGCAACGACCGACCGACAGCACGTGGTCCAGTTGCGGGATTCGGCGTCCTCGATCGCCTACCGTGGCCCGGACACGCAAACGAGGGGGCGGCGAGATGGCACACGACCTGGTGATCACGGGCGGCACGGTGGTGGACGGGACCGGGGCCGACCCGGTGCGCGCCGACGTGGCGGTCGACGGCGACCGCATCACGGCGATCGGCACGGTCGACGCCGCCGGTGCGGGGCGGGTGATCGACGCCGAGGGGCGCCACGTCACGCCCGGCTTTGTCGACCTGCACAGCCACCTCGACGCTCAAATCGCCTGGGATCCCCAGATGAGCTCGTCGTGTTACCACGGCGTCACCTCGGTGATGATGGGCAACTGCGGCATGACCTTCGCCCCGATGCGGCCGGGCCAGGCCGAGGTGCTGGCCAACGCGATGGAGTCGGTGGAGGACATCCCCGCAGCGTCGATCCTTGAGGGGCTCAGCTGGGAGTGGGAAAGCTACGGCGAGTACCTGAACGCCATCGACGCCGTGCCCAAGGGCATCAACGCCGGTGGCTACGTCGGCGACGTGGCCATCCGTCTGTACGTGGCCGGCGACGCCGCCTGCGAGCGCGACTTTGCGGCCACGCCGGAGCAGTTGACCCAGATGGCAGCGCAGGTGGACGAGGCCGTCCGAGCCGGGGCGTTCGGCTACTCGATCAGCCGAAGCCTGTTTCACCGGGTACCCGACGGGCGCAACGTGCCCGGCACCTGGAGCGATCCGTCCGAGTTCTTCGCCACCGCCGCCCCGCTGGGCGCGATCGGGCGGGGCGTGCTCGAGAGCGCCCCCCGCTACAACTTCGAGAACGAGCCCGGCGACCGGGTGGACGAGGAGCTCGCCTGGATGGCCGAGATCAGCCGCACCCTCGGCCGGCCGTTCAGCTTCAACCTGCAACAGATCGCCAACCTGGGCGACCATTACCGCCGCGTGATCGAACTGTCGGCGCAGGCCAACGAGACCGGCGCCCGGCTGCGCCCGCAGATCACGCCCCGCAGCGTGGGCGTGCTGTTCAGCCTGGCCGCCAACACGCTGATCGACGACCTACCCGCCTACGCCGAGATCGCCGACCGCGACCTGGCCGGACGTTTGGCCGGTATCCGCGAGCCGGGACGGCGGGCCGCCATCATTGCGCAGGGGGCCGGCAAGGACGTCGACCCGTTCACCCGCATGTACCTGATGCCCGCCGATCAGCCGGTGCGCTACGACTACACCGAGGACGACTCGGTCGCCGCCATCGCCGCCCAGGCCGGGGTCACCCCGGTGGAGGCGTACCTCGATGCGCTCGATCGCTCGGACGGGCGGGCCATCGTCAACTGGCCGGTGATGAACCAGCGCTCCGACGCCATCGAGGAGATGCTGACCGACCCCACCACCATCCTGGGTCTGGCCGACACCGGCGCCCACGCCACCCAGATCATGGATGCCTCCCAGCCCACCTACCTGCTGAGCCACTGGGTGCGCGACCAGGGCGTCCTGTCACTGCAGGAGGGCATCCGACGGCTCACCTCCGACACGGCCAACTTCATCGGGTACGTCGACCGGGGTGTGATTCGCGAGGGCGCCTACGCCGACCTCAACGTGCTCGACATCGACGGGATGGCCCTTGGTCTCCCCAAGATCGTCCACGACTTCCCCGGCGGCGCACCGCGCTTCGTCCAAAAGGCGAGCGGCATCGACCACACGATCGTCAACGGGGTGCCGTTCATGCAGGCCGGCGAGCCCACCGGCGAGCTGGCCGGCCGCCTGTTGCGCTCCACCGACGGCTGAGCGCTCCCCACCACCGGCGCCACCCAACGTGCGCGGGGAGAGGACCCGGGTCAGAGACCGACGACGGCCGTGGGCACGTTGCGGTCGGTGGTCGTACCGTCACCCACTTGACCTATGTCGTTGAGTCCCCAGCACTTCGCCCCGCCGTTGGTCAGGCGCACACACGCCGGCGCGCTCCCAAGGGTGATCGTGGTGGCCCCCGAGAGGTTGGCGACCGACGTGGGCGTGTCCCGCGACGTGTTGGTGCCGTCCCCGAGCCCGCCGTAGGTGTTCTCCCCCCAGCACTTTGCGGTCCCTCCGGAGCTGAGGGTGACGCAGGTGCGTGAGAAGCCGGCACCGACCGTGGTGGCTCCGGACACTCCAATTGCCGTCACCGGCGTCAGCCGCCGGTTCTCGTACTCGCCGTCGGCGAGCTGGCCGTTGGAGTTGCTCCCCCAGCACTTGACCGTTCCCCCGGTGAGGACCGCACATGCGTGGACGGCGCCAAGCGCCAGCGACGCCACGCCCGAGAGACCCGAGACAGTGCTCGGCGAGGTTCGGTTGGTGTCGGTGCCGTCACCCAGGCTGCCCGCGTAGTTGCGTCCCCAACACTTGGCCGTTCCGTTGCTCAGCCGTGCACAGGTGAAGTTCTGACCTGCCTCCACCTGTGCCACGCCGGTCAGGCCCGGCACGACCACCGGAGCCAGACGGTCGGTGTTGGTACCGTCGCCGAGTTGTCCGTAGTAGTTGTCGCCCCAGCACTTCACGGTGCCGCCGGTGATCACGGCGCACGAATGGTCGCTTCCGGCAGCGAGGGCGACGGCGCCGGACAGTTGGGTCACGGCCACCGGGGTGGGGCGGTCAACCTCGGTGCCATCCCCAAGTCGGCCATCATCGCCGCTGCCCCAACACTTCACCGTGGCGTTGTCCAGCAGCGCGCAGGCGTGGGTTCCCCCTGCGGCGATGCCGGTGACACCCGATGACAGGCCGCTGACGTTGACCGGGGTCGAGGAGTCCGCGCTGATCCCGTTGCCCAGCTGCCCGCCGATGCCGTTGCCCCAGCACTTCAGCCCTCCCCCCGACACGATCGCGCACACGAACTGCCCACCGGCGGCGATGGTCGGAGCGCCAGCAACCGAGTTCCCGCACGATGACCGGAACAGGAATGCGGCCATCTGCCCCCTGCTCACCTTCTGGTTGGGGGAGAAGTGACCGGGCGCAGTGCCGCCCGTGATGTCGGCCTCAACCAACCATGCCACCGCCGTCTCGAAATAGGACCCCGACGGAACATCACCGAAACCAGCGTCGGCCTGCGGCACCGGCTCACCGGCAGCACGCCACAAAAACACCGCCATCTGAGCGCGGGTCACCTTCCCATTCGGCGAGAAATGCCCAGGCGACATCCCCGAGGTGACACCCGCATCGACCAGCCAACTCACAGCACCCTCGTAGTAGGACCCCGACGGCACATCAACGAACCCCGGGTCGTCGCCCACATAGGGCTCACCGGCGGCACGCCACAAAAACACAGCCATCTGGGCCCGGGTCACCTGCTGGTTCGGGGAGAACCTCCCCGGCGACGTCCCCGTCGTGATCTCGGCACCCACCAACCACCCGACCGCGGTGTTGTAATACGACCCCGACGACACGTCCGAGAACGAGTGCCCACCCGGCGACGCACACGACCGCGACCCGGTCGCACCCGCCACCTGGGTGCCCACCACCAACGGCACCACCACCCCCAAAGCGATCAGGCCGACACTGGTCAACGAACGAACGGATCGCTTCAACATGATGCACCTTCAAACCGGGAAGGTCTTTCAACCTAACGGCCTTCAGGGTGAACGTCCACAGAAACATGTGCCGTTGACGATCGTCGCGCGCTGTTCATCCGCGTCTGAAGTCTGCATACTCGAACCGTGAAACTTCAACGGGCCGTTGCCGCCGTAGCCCTTCTGTTCGGACTCGTCGTCGGACTCAGCCCCGGATCACCCGCAGGGGCGGTTGGTCCGCCCGCACTCACCGGCATCACGCAACTGGCATCGGGAAGCGACCATTCCTGTGCGTTGCTCACCACCGGATCAGTCCGTTGCTGGGGAGACAATGTGTACGGCCAACTCGGCAATGGCACCACCAGGAGCTCAGCAGTGCCGGTGGCGGTGTCCGGCATCAGTAACGCCGTGGCCATCGGCAGTGCTTCGTCCAGCCAGAGCACGTGCGCCGTGCTCGCCACCGGGGCCGTCCGCTGCTGGGGTCGGAACAACGACGGACAGCTGGGCAACAACACCACGACCGATTCGCTCGTACCGGTCAGCGTGACCGGCATCGCCACCGCCACCGCCGTCGCTGCGAGCCAAAGCCACGCGTGCGTCACGTTGACCAACGGCGGAGCCCGCTGCTGGGGTCGGAACAACTACGGACAGCTGGGCAACAACACCACGACCGATTCGCTCGTGCCGGTCAGCGTGACCGGCATTTCCACCGCCAACGGCATCTCCGCCGGTGGGGCCCACACGTGCACGACCCTGACCGACAAATCTGTCCGCTGCTGGGGCAGCAATTTTTGGGGTGAGCTCGGCAACGGATCATCCGACATCACATCCAAGGTTCCGGTTCAGGTGTCGGGTATCGCCACGGCCACCACCATCTCCAGCGGGTTCGCCCATTCGTGCGCCACCCTCACCGCCGGCGGTGTCCGCTGCTGGGGCATCAACTTCGAAGGGGAGCTGGGCAACGGCACCACCACCAACGCGTCGACACCGGTAAACGTCACCGGCATCGCCACCGCCACGGGTGTCTCCGGCGGCTACCAGCACTCGTGTGCCAGGCTCGCCGACGGCGGAGCACGCTGCTGGGGACACAACTACGCAGGACTGCTCGGCAACGGCACCACCGCCGACGCGACGACTCCGGTGGCCGTCAGCTCCCTCACCAATGTCACCAAATTGTCCGCCGGCCAGAACCATACGTGCGCACTGCTGAGCAGCGGCCAGGCCCGATGCTGGGGCTACAACGCGTCGGGGCAGCTCGGCACCGGAACCAGCGCAAACTCCTCGGTGCCGGTGGTGGTGGTCGGCGTGTGCGAGGCCGCCCCCGACCCCGGCTTCAGCGACGTGTCACCCGGCGCGTACTACTACGACTCGGTCGCCTGGTTGGTACGGGCCGGCATCACGTCCGGCACCTCGCCCGGCCACTACTCCCCCAGCGATGGGGTCAGCCGCGCCCAAATGGCCGTCTTCCTGTGGCGCAACGCCGGCGAGCCCGTGCCCGCCGGCCCCCACAACTTCACCGACGTCCCCACCAACAGCTACTACAACTCAGCCGTCGCCTGGCTCGTCGAATCCGGCATCACCGGCGGCACCTCGCCCGGCAAGTACTCACCCAACGCCACCGTCACACGCGCCCAAATGGCCGTCTTCCTGTGGCGCAACGCCGACGAGCCCGTGCCCGCCGGCCCCCACAACTTCACCGACGTCCCCACCAACAGCTACTACAACTCAGCCGTCGCCTGGCTCGTCGAATCCGGCATCACCGGCGGCACCTCGCCCGGCAAGTACTCACCCAACGCCACCGTCACACGCGCCCAAATGGCCGTCTTCCTTCACCGCAACACCTGCGGCGTCGCGAGCTCCTGATCGGGGTATCGATCGACGGGGCGGCAGCCACGCTGCCGCCCCGCGTCACAGAGGTCCGCTGGGCGTCCGACCTGGCTATGGTGATCGACCCGACCGCTGCCGGGACCGAGCGGATCAATCACGCTGAGTAACAGTCAACGCACTCAAAGTGGTCCTATGCCACCCTGGGTTGATGGCTCGCATCTCGGCACACAGGAACTTCGGGACGGCTGGGTCCCGGCGCACGAAAAAGGTTGGGCGGGCGGTGATCACCTCGCTCCTGGTGCTTGGCGGGCTGTCGGCCCTGACCCGGACGGCCGAGGCGGGCGCGTCGCCTCCCTTGTTGGGAGCGGTCGCCGACGTCAGCGTCGGGACACAGCACGCGTGCGCGGTCACCCCGCAGGGCAAACTCCGGTGCTGGGGACAGAACGGATTCACCTCCGATGCGAACGGCCGGCTCGGCGACGGCACGGGAACCAACTCATCGCTCCCGGTCGGGGTCGTCGGCGTGTCCGACGCGGCCCGGGTGAGCGGCGCAGGCATGTCCACTTGCGCCGCGCTCGGGACCGGTGAGGTGCGCTGTTGGGGACGCAACCAATACGGCAACCTGGGCGACGGCACCACCGATGACTCCTCCATGCCGGTGGCGGTCGCCAACATCACCGACGCAACCGACGTCAGCGTTGGTGCCACACACGCCTGCGCCCTGATCGGCGACGGCACCGTCGAGTGTTGGGGCCGAAACGGCAACGGCCAGCTCGGCAACGGAACGACCTCCAACTCCTCGATGCCGGTCACGGTGAGCGACATTGCTCCCGCTCACTGAAATTCCCCAGTGTTGCTCGGCGATGTTCCTCACCCTGCCGGGTGGGT
>CXWK01007786.1_pt2 | contig 19628 bp, 14 predicted proteins | sample 590851 | NCBI WGS metagenome assembly CXWK01 (sample SAMEA3498364, study PRJEB10139) | wastewater metagenome | biome: wastewater treatment plant; material: activated sludge | place: Denmark | collected 2014-08-01 | reverse complement strand
TGCGTCGAGGAGGGCGGCAGGCTGGGTCTGGAGTCCCGGCCCGACGGCACGCAATTCGGCGTTTGCTATTACATGGATAATCGACAGTGCGAGGTGTGGGCCATGTATCGGGGCGACTGCCCGGTTACCGGATTGAGAATCACCGGCTACATCACAGAGGCGGGTCGATTCTGTGCGATCAATGGCGGTCAATACGATGTGACTGTGGAAGGTGACATGGATACCGAGCAGGGAACCTGTACCTTGCCGGACGGTTTGGTGTGTGACGCGCAAGCTTTCTACGAAGGGAGTTGTGGCCCCGCGCTCGGCCCCACGACGGAAGAATAGCGGCCAAGGCCGGGCAACCCCAAAGTGGCTCTGTGCGAAATCAATATATGTAATGATAAACAGAGCCAATCTGGTTGCGAATCCCCTCTGCCTCCCTTACAATCAAATATTGAAGCACAATCCTGTTTGATTGAGAAATGACCTGCGTGCTCGCACCCAGGCCCGATGGAGAGGTGAAATGAAAGAGAATGGAAACGTTAACGGCCGCGGTGAAGTAGGCAATCAGACCGTCAAGCGCGGCTTGGCCCAGATGCTGAAGGGTGGCGTCATCATGGACGTCGTGACGCCGGAGCACGCCCGCATCGCCGAGGAAGCGGGCGCGGTGGCAGTCATGGCTCTGGAGCGCGTGCCGGCCGACATCCGTGTCAGCGGCGGCGTGGCACGCATGTCGGATCCCGGCCTGATCAAGGAGATCATGGCTGCGGTCAGCATCCCGGTCATGGCCAAGGTGCGCATCGGCCACTTTGTCGAGGCGCAGATTCTGGAAGCGCTCGGCGTGGACTTCATCGACGAGAGCGAGGTTCTGACCCCGGCCGACGAGAGCTACCATATCAACAAGCACGACTACAAGATCCCGTTTGTTTGCGGCTGCCGCAACCTGGGCGAGGCGCTGCGGCGCGTCGGCGAGGGCGCGGCGATGATCCGCACCAAGGGCGAGGCGGGCACGGGCGACGTGGTCGAAGCTGTGCGCCACGCGCGGACGGTGCTGGGCGAAATTCGCCGCCTGCAGAACATGCCCGAGGAAGAGCTGATGACCTTCGCCAAGGAGATCGGCGCGCCGTATGAGCTGGTGAAGGAAACGCGAGAACTCGGCCGCCTGCCGGTAGTCAACTTCGCCGCCGGCGGCCTGGCTACCCCGGCCGACGCGGCGCTGATGATGCAGCTTGGTGTCGATGGCGTCTTCGTCGGCTCCGGCATCTTCAAGAGCGGCGACCCTGCGCGGCGGGCCAAGGCCATCGTCGAGGCCACGACTCATTTCCGCAACGCGGAGATTCTGGCCCGCGTCAGCGAGAACCTGGGTCAGCCGATGGTCGGCATCGGCATCCACACCCTGGCCGAAGACCAGCAACTGGCGACCCGCGGCTGGTAAGAGGGGATCATCCGCAGATTACGCAGATTTCACCGATTTTCTTAATCGGCGAAATCTGCGTAATCTCTTTATCTTTTCCGCCAACCCCACAAGTGGCGGCGAATCGGATCGCCGGGGGCGCTGTTCTCGCGGTAGAAATCCTCATCCGGCAGGCTGTCGGCCGTGGCCTCAAACGTGCGGAAGATGTAGTGTGTCGGCAGCCCCGGATATGAAGGGGAGACGGCCGCATCTTCCGTTGTAATCCACGTTTCTCCCAGCGTCATGTCCTCGCTCGCGAGACCCAACTCTTCGCGCAAACAGCGCAGAGCCGCGCCCCGCGGGCTTTCGCCGGATTTCAGCTTCTCCGACGGCGGCACCAGGCGGGCGCGCCGGCGGCCGTCGGCAAACTCCTGCTCCACCTCGATCAATACAGTATCACCGCGCCGAATGATGATCTCGGCCACATCAAGCAGCCGCGCGGGCGGATCATCGCGAAAGGACGCTTCGCCGGCTGTATATTCCAGCCATAGATCGTCGAGCCGCTTCGATTCCTCCTGACCCCAGCGAGCCGTGGCGATACCCGCTCCCATGAGCCATTTCGCCAGTTCATCTATGGATTGGAATTCACGCCGGATCATGGGATTATCCGGCCCCTTCAAGCCGGCGCTCGTAGGCGGCCAGCGCATCGGAGAACCCGACGCGGCCAAACCCAAAGCGCACGCTGTGGTCGTCGGCTCCCAGGCAGGGGCCGGGCAGCAGCAACACGCCCGCGTCGCGGGCCAGCGCGTGACAGTAGTCCGTGGCCGAGGGCACGTCGATCCCGACAAGGGCAACGGAACCGGCCTGCGGCGGCCGCCAATCGAACAGGTCCGGCCAACGACCGAAGAATGCCGCGGCCGTGTCCAGATTGGCGGCGATGATCCGCCGATTGCGCGCCGCGAGGGCTTCATGGATGCTCAGGGCGATTGTCGCCAGCATCTCGCTGGGCGCGGCGGCACAGATGGTGGTGTAGAATTTCCAGTTGATGATCGCCGCCCGCGTCGCCGGGTCATGCACGCTCAACCAGCCGGTGCGCAGGCCCGGCAGTCCGTAGGTCTTCGATAGTCCGGAAAGGACGATCGCCCGCTCGTACCGGTCGGCGGCCGAGGGCAGCCGGTCGGCCGGATTGCGCTCCAGTCCCCGATACATCTCGTCGCACAGCAGCCACGCGCCGTGGCGGCGCACGATGTCGATGAGCGCGTCGAACTCGGCCGCGGCGGGCAGGTAGCCGGTGGGATTGTGGGGAAGATTGACGACGACGAGGCGCGTGTCGTGGGTGATGAGGCGCTCCAGTTCGTCCAGGTCGAGCGACCAGCCGCCGGGGCGCGGCCGGAGGGGCCAGCGGCTGACGTTGCCGCCGGCAAGGCCACTAACGTGGATGGCCAGATTGAGCAGCGAGTCAAAGGTTGGGGTCAGGACGACGGCGTGGTCGCCCGGCTCCAGCAGCGCGCGCATGGTCAGGTAGATGCCCTCTTCGGGCGCGCCGAGCATCACGACCTCGCCCGGGTTCGCGTGTTCATAGAGCGCGGAGACGGCCGATCGCAAATCAGGATGCCCCGACGACTCGCTGTAGCTCAGCCGCAAGTCCAGCAGTTTGTCTGTCTCGGCCCCGGCCAGGCGCAGCAACTCGCCCACGCTCAGCGCCTCGCAGTCGGAAGCACATAGCAGGTGAGGTGTGGTGAATTCATAGAGAGAGAAGAACTGTTCGGTGGCAAACGATGGGATGTGCATATGTATTCCTGTAAAGTCCCGGGTGGGTTGGAGTATCGATTTGCGACTAATTGTACTCGGGTCGACGCCGGTCGGCAGACAGGATGGACGAACGAGATGGATTTCTTAATCGGCATCGTAAGCGGCGTGGGTTAAATCAAAGGGAGATGATCCGTGAGTGGGGTCATTACGCCGCGCTGGTCTCCATTCAACAACCCGGCGCGGCGCGATAGTTTTAATTCCAGGGAGAGATTTATGCGATTGCCCAATTTCATCGTCGGTGGAGCGCTTAAGGCCGGCACGACCTCGCTCAATTATTACCTCAAGCAACATCCCGAGGTTTACATGAGTCCGACGAAGGAGCCGCGCTACTTCGCCTACGATCCTGCCGCTCCGCGGAATGGAGACGATCCGGGGCTGCACTTTCCAGTGACGACGCTGGAGCAATATGCCGCCCTGTTTGATGGAGCAACCACAGAGACAGCCATCGGCGAGGTATCGCCCCATTACATCATCAGCCCTATCGCGCCACAACGCATTAAGGAGACCCTGCCTGATGTGAAGCTGATCTTCAGCCTGCGCCACCCGATTAAGCGTGCCTATTCCGTCTACTGGCAGGCGGTGCGGTTGGGGAACGAGAATCGGCCTGTCGAGCAGGCTCTGACTGAGGCCGAGCATCGCGTGCGCAACGGCCGCTATTATGCGCTCTTGCGCCACTGGTATGACGTTTTCGAGCCGTCGCAGATCAAGGTCATCCTTTTCGACGATCTGTCGCGCGACGCGCTGGTGGTTTTTCACGACGTCTGTCGCTTTTTGGATGTGGATGACACTTTCGTGCCCGACCTGACCATTCGTAACAAGGGCGGAGCGCTGAAGAACGAAAGCCTGGGCCGCTTCTATGAGCGATTGAAGAACAGCCGGTTGAAACAAGCGGTCGATCCTCTTTTCCCCGAACGATTGCGGGATAAGGTCAACGACTTGCGCAACCGGAACTTTGAGGAGCCGCCGCCCATCCCCGCGGCCGTGGCCGAGCGGCTACAGGCTTACTATCGGGAAGACGTCGAGCAGTTGGAGGGCTTCCTGGGCCGGGATTTGTCGGCCTGGAAGAATTAGGTCGGACATGACATACAAAAAAGAGGCGCCTCGGCGCCTCTTTTGATCAATTGAACGAATATCACTTACCAACTGCGGAGCGGCATCGAGGCCAATTCCGGCTGTTCCAGCATGTCCGTGTCGTCGTAGGCCAGCACCGGCTCGTCCATGTCGCTGGGGTCAACCCAGAGAATGTTGGTTGTGTCGCCCACGTGAATGCTGCGCACCACATCTTCGACGTCGTTGAAATTCATCAGGTGGAACGGATCGGCACTCCAGACAACCACGCAACGGAAATCCGGGTACTGGGTTCCATAGGCCAAGACTTGCTGGTTATCCTTTTGTACCAGCACAAACCGGCGGAAGGAATCCGGGATGGAGGCATCCGGATTTGCCGATGCAACGATCAGCTCGTGCTGGATCATCGTGTCGGTGTTGCTCTTGTCGTCCGTAACCGTCAGTGAAACGTCGTAGGTCCCAGGTGTGGTATAGGTATGGGAAGGATTGGTTTCGGTTGATGTGCCGCTATCGCCGAAATCCCAGAGCCGCGAGGTGATGGTTCCATCCGAGGTGCTCTTGTCGGTGAAGTCGACGGTGAGGGGAATTGACCCGGCCCCCTGGCCCGGGCCGATGCTGAAATTGGCGGTCAGTGCTGTGACGACCCCGGCATACTCATGGGCACCGATATCGGGCTTGTTATCCCTGTTTGCGCCGAAGAAATCCTTGACGATGGTCGGGGGTTTGAGGCCATTGGCTTGTGTGCTGTCGCTGGCCATGCCGATAGCGAGAGAACTGCGCGATGTCAATTGGTAGTTGCGCGGATCGATGTTGCTGTCAGGCTTGGGGAAGGAATCCTTGATTTCGGCTTTCGGATTGACGAGGTTAGGACTGCCAATCCGATCGCCCGACCCGCGCATGGCTGCGTACGGCTGCTCATCCCACAGATTGTTTCGGAAGAGAATACCTTTCAGATCGCCACTGGCCTGGCTAATCACCGGCGCATTGGTGATAATGTTGTTCTCAAAGATACTGTTCTTATGCGGTCTTCCTTTCAGGTTGCCCGTAATTTGGACACCGATCTCGGTCATCGGGCCACCGATGAAGGTATTAAAGCCGATATAAGCGTCTAAAAGCTGGGTATTGTAGTTATTCTCGTTATTGCGAACCATGAACAATCTGCCCAGGCCGATAACGATGTTGTTATAGATTTGCCCACCGGAACTATATTCCCATGGCCGGCCCTGAGCGAACTCGTCTCCGTAAATGATGCCTGCTGGTGGGCGATTATTGGCGCCCAGAAAGTCTCTGGTATACAGGTGGTAGACGAGGTTATTGCGGACGATGGTGTCGATAGAGCGATTGATGTAGATATGAACGTGATTGCAGGTGTGAACTACATTGCCCTCGACCAGTATGCGGTAGCTGCCTTTTCCGATGTTGATCCCCTCACCATGACCAAAGGCGAAGATGTTATTGCGAATGATACCGTCCCGTGTGCGGCCCATCTTCACAACGCCATTCACACTCTGCGGGCTGCTGTCGGTTTTGCGGCCCGGGTCGAAATAGCGCATGCTGGAGCGAGTGCAGACATTATTCTCGACCACGACGTTATCAATCAGGGTAGAAGTCGGATTGACCTTGATCGAGGAATCATAAGTGAAGTCGACGCGACAGTTACGGATGGTGGTATTCGTGCCGCTGACCCCGATTCCCGTGCCCGAACAGTTTTGAACGGTGAAGCCATCGAAGACAACGCCTTCCTCGCGGATATTCACCATATTCCCTAATTTATCCGGCAGATAGCCCGATCCCGACCCCGGGGTTGGCAAGGTGCCATCGGGACGGAAAAGGCCTTCGTGATAGCGGCCATCGAGCACCGGCTTGTGACCTGTGTCCGCTTTCCAGATGGTATTACGAACTTTGAGGGTCAACTCCTCGTTATAAGTGGCCGTCCGCACGCGCACTTCGTCACCGGGCTGCACCTGGTTCCCGGCCTTGGTCAGCGTTTTCCAGGGGCGATTGCTGCTGCCGTCGCCGCTGTCATTTCCCGAATTTCCGTCTACGTAATAAGTCGCCATTGAATCCTACCTTATCAAACTATTCTTACCGGTCGGGTTTCGATCCGGCAAGCGCGGCCATCGATTTAATACGTCTCTTCTAATGTATCGACCCAGATCAACTCCACCGTATTGTTGGTGGTGTAGGCCCGCTTCACATCATCGACATCGGAATAGACGATCATGTGATACGGTACGTCGTTCCACAAGAGGGAGCAGCGCAGGTCGGGATACTGGATGCCGAAAGCCATGACTTTGGAATCGGCGATGTTGATTAGGATGAAGCGGGCATAATCGGCCGGCAGCGGCGCGATCGGCTTCTCGATGACCGTGATCAGGTCTTCCTTGGTGATTTTGTCGGTCTGACCGGTGCTGTCGGTGATGGTCAGTGAGACGGAATAGACTCCCGTCGCGGTATAGATGTTGGTTGGGGTGGCCCGGTTCGAGGTCTGCCCGTCGCCGAACTCCCAGAAATAGGCGGTAATGTCGGAGGATGAAATGCTCTCGCTTGAGTCAAACTCCACCACGTGGGGGATGATGCCATATTCATCACCGGGCAGAATGGAGAAATCGGCCGAGAGGCCGACATCGCTTTTGTCGTTGCTCTCGTAGTTGTGCAATACCTCGGCCGGGGACAGCGCGCGCGAGTAAACGGCGCACAGGTGCAGCAGGCCCAGCCACGGCCTGTCTTCGCTCACTTCGTCACCCAGGAGCAGGGGCATTGTCTCATCCCAATTGCTGAAGTCGCCGCCGACGTCCAGAATGCCCCGATCCTGACCATTGATGTACAGGATGGCACGCTTGTCTTTGCCGCGGGTATAGACGATATGGGTTAGGTTGCTCGATGCGGTTCCGGGAGGCGAAACGACCGCGGGCAGGCCATTGGTCGAGGTCTGGGTGGTGCGCAGGCGAGCCATATACAGGTCGGCCGGTCGGTTGCCGTGCATTCCCTGGCCCAATGTGATATTGCGTTGGGTTTTGCTGCCGGATATGCCGATGATACGCGCGGGGCCGTCCTGGGTTACATTGGTCGGTTGTATCCATGCCTCGAGCGTGATCTCGTTCGATTGGCGGCAAGCCTTGGTGATCTTGGTAGCCGGCCGTTCGGAGGAGATGAGCACCGGCTCTTTAATGAGCAGCCCTTCCTTGGTCCATGAAACTCGTGATTCATCCTTGATCCGCAGGTTGAGAGCGTCGCTAATGCCGCTGGTGTCGCGGACTTCGCGTCCTTGTTTCTCCTTGAATTCATACAGGGCGATCAGGCCTTTTGTCACGCGGCTGCCGGTGGCCGGAAGATCCGCTTCTTGTTCTGTGGGTGGGTCCGCGCTTCCCGCAGGATACTCATTCGCGCCGATGTCCGGCTTTGCATCACGCGGTGATCCCCAGAAGTCCATCAACGACTCGCTATTGTGACGGATTCCACCGTTGATTGCCGGGGAGGCGCTGGCCAGTTTGTATGAATCGGCCGTCACGGTGCCTGCGTTGACGGCCGCGCCCGGATCCGCCAGGCCGACCTCGGCCTCGACCACGTCATTCGAGGGATTGTAGATGTTTTCGCCGGGAAACGACGACCACATATTGTGTCGCCAGACGATGCCTTCCCCGCCGAGCGCATAAACCATCTCGCCGCCGATACTTGAGGCAAAGAGATTGTTTTCGATAAAGGATTTCGTGCTTCGCGCGCGCAGTCCCAGATTGATCGCGTGCTCGGTGCTGTTCAGGATTGTGTTGTGGGAAACCTGAATATTGCTTAGCTTGCCGCCTTTGCGAGGTGCGCCGAAGCCAACGCCACACCCGACGATGATGTTGTTGATGATGTTAACGTCGCGCGTGTGCCATTGACCGCGCGCCTGATAACGCCACATATCGTCTTTGGTGATGCCCGGGCCGCGCTCGCCGATCAATGTCAGGAATTCGGCCCGGCCGGTGTGGTAGCAGAGGTTGGAATCAACTTTCACGTCTATGGCGGAAGTAACGCTGATCTGCCCATTGCGGTTGTCGTAGCAGGTATTCTTGCTGACGACGACCTTTCGGCAGCCAAGCGAGATGGCGATACCTTCATCGGAGTTCTCATAGACCTGATTGTTTCGGATCGTTACGTCCTGGCAGTTACGGGTCAGAAGGGCCACGTTCATACGCTCCGGCCCGTAGGTGAGGAAGCGGCGCGCGCAGTTATGGATGCGGCTCTCCTCCACCAGAAGCTTGTCCACCTGAGCGGCATGGAGACCGCCGGCATAACACTTTTCAATGGTTGCGCCGCGAACGGTGATTCGGCTTGACTTGGAGATCAGCAGCCCCCGGCCGCCGGAGTTGCAAATGGTTAATCCTGCCAACTGAACGTCCTGGCTCTGTTGAACGATCACCAGCGCGGAATCTTTGGGGATGTTAAGATTGATGCCGTCGATTATCGGCTTTTCGCCCTGGAAGGCCGTGATGAGGATTGGCGAAGTGGTCGTACCCGGCTTTTGGATGTGCAGGCGCTCGGCATATGTTCCCCCACGAACGGAGATGGTATCGCCGGCTTGCGCCTTATTGATCGCTGCCTGAATCGTGCGCAGCGGTTTGTCTTGCTGGTTTCCGGGGTTGTTGTTATTCCCGTCGGCCACCGAAACGAAATATGTAGTGCCCATGGCTCTTAATCTCCCTGATTTTTCGGGTGAGGATGCCCAAGACATCCTCCGCGCGATCGGTCGAACAGGTGCCGCCTTTATGGCCCTTGTTCGCCGGCGCGCGCAAGCACGCCACAACCATTACATCAATTCAGAACTTCAGTGCCGATACGGTGAAAAGTAATATGACCAATGCCAAGAACTGTCGTGAGGGGGATGGGTGGAGGGTCTGCCCGCGCTCTTCCCGAATCGCAGGCCCATCCCGCCGGCCACACTGGACTAGCCGCTCATAGCGGGAGCATCGTCATAAATACCTGAAATGAATTATAAGGGCCACTCGTCGGGCACGCAAGCAAATATTGTACTAATACAATATGTTGCAATGTAAAAATATTGTATAATTGCAACACTGCGCCGAAATTTCGCCTTTTCTCCCTTTTTTCGAACAATCGCTAAACTGCCGCTGTCCTTAACACGGGTCGTAAGGTGCGCCGCCTAGGATAAAAGTCAAGCCGATAGCTCCTCATTCTCCAGATGGAACGTTTTCAGGTGAAACGAATCTCCTCATGGCCGCGAGAAAAATTTGCTCAATCCGGGAATGCTGCCTCTGTCGAGCGGTGCGGCTATCGTTAGGGTTTTTGTAAGCTTTATCGTTAAGAATGAAATCAGACAGCGTAGTCAACAACAGGTTTGATTCGATGGATAACCTGCTGGATGAAGATAGGAAGCTGAAAGAAATGGAAGAGCAGAAAGCACTACAGTGGTCAATGGGACCGGCGATAAATTCCAGGCAAGAGGGAACCGCTTCGTTCTACCTGGTTGCCAAACGAGTCATGGATCTGGCCATTGTTGTGTTATCGATGGTATTCCTGCTCCCTCTGATGGTTTTCATCGCGCTGCTGATTAAATGGGATTCGCCCGGGCCGGCTATCTTCCGGCAAGAGCGGGTTACGGCCCGGCGGCGCGTTCGCAACGGCCAGGCGTATTGGGAAGAGATTCCATTCACCATCTTCAAGTTCCGAACCATGCGGATGGACGCCAAATCGACTATCCACCGCCAGTTCATTGAAGCCTATATTGCCGGCGACGACAAACACATGGCCGAACTGCAATCGGCGCAACAGGCCGAGGACGCCAAGTACAAACTGGTGCAGGACCCCCGTGTGACGCGAGTCGGCAGCTTTCTGCGCAAGACCAGCCTCGACGAGTTGCCCCAGTTTCTGAATGTTTTGCTGGGTGACATGAGTCTGGTTGGCCCGCGGCCGCCCATTCCCTACGAAGTTGAACTATACTTGTACCATCATCACGACCGCTTGCGCACCGTGCCCGGCATCACCGGTTGGTGGCAGGTTAAGGGTCGTAGCGCGACCAGCTTTGAGGAAATGGTGCATATGGATGTCGATTACATCCGTCGGCAGTCCTTGTGGCTGGATATCAAGATTATCATCATGACGGTTACGGCCGTCGCCAACGGTAGAGGTGCTCGCTAACATGACCGACCTTCGAATGGGCGCTATTGGCTGCGGCTACTGGGGCCCCAATCTCATTCGCAATTTCATTGAAATTCCCGGCGCGCAAATTGTCGCCATTTCCGACCTTCAGCAGGAACCGCTCAATCGTATGATGCAGCGCTTCCCGCAGATTCAGGCATCGACGCGCAACTATCGCGATTTATTCGAGATGAATCTCGACGCCGTCGTAATCGCCACCCCGCCGGCCACTCATTACGAGATCGCCCGCGATTGCATGGAGCATGGGCTTCATGTACTGGTGGAGAAGCCGATCACCCTCGATAGCGAGGACGCGGCCAAGCTCATCAAGGTGGCCGAGAAGAATAATGTCATCCTGATGGTGGGGCACACCTTCGAGTACAACTCGGCCGTGCGCGCCGTCAAGGAGATGATCCTCAGCGGCGAACTGGGCGATATCTACTACATCGACGCCATCCGCGCCAGCCTGGGTTTGTTCCAGACCAAGGCCAATGTCGTTTGGGATCTGGCTCCCCACGACATTTCTATTTTGCGCTATCTTCTCGATGCCGACCCGGTCAGTGTCAGCACCCACGGCTCGTCCTGTGTGCAGGAAGGAATCGAGGATGTGGCCTACACCACCTTGATGTTCCCCAACAATGTCATAGCGCACATTCGCTCCAGTTGGCTTGACCCGTCGAAACAGCGCCGCATCACCGTTGTCGGCAGCAAGAAGATGGTCATCTATGACGACGTAGAGCCATTGGAGAAGATCAAAATCTACGACAAGGGTGTTAAAGCCATTCGGCATACCGACACCTTCGGCGAATTCAGCTTTGCTTATCATTATGGCGATGTGGTGATTCCCTATATTCGTTTCGAGGAACCATTGCGGGTGCAATGCCAGCACTTCCTCGACTGCATCCGCGAGGGCAAGCAGCCCCAGACCGATGGCCTCAACGGCAAGCGAGTCGTCCAGGTGGTCGAGGCAGCGCAACGCTCGATGAAAAGTGGCGGCGACACCATTCTTCTGAATCAGAACGGCCACGGCGACCCCGCTGAAGCGCGGCGCGCCAAGGAACTCATCCATGCTTGAGGTTCTCGATCCTATCATGATGGAAGAACCGCAATCGATCGATGAGGGCGTCACCCTGGGCTATCCCACGGGCCGATCCATCGCCGACCGCACGCTGCGCATCGGTAGCGGGGCCAATATCCGCTCCGGCACGGTTGTCTACGTCGGCACGACCATCGGCCGCGGCCTGCAGACGGGGCACAATGTCGTCATTCGTGAGGAGAACGTCATCGGCGACAATGTGGGCATCTGGAGCAACACGGTCATCGATTACGGCTGCCGAATCGGCAACAATGTGAAGATTCACAACAACGTTTATGTGGCTCAATTCACGACGATCGAAGACGATGCTTTCTTGGCTCCGGGCGTGTCCATTGCCAATGATATGCGGCCGCTCTGTGCCGAATGTACCCATGCCGGAGGGCCGACGATCAAACGCGGCGCGCGCATCGGCGTCAACGTGACCATTCTGCCCCGCGTCACTGTCGGCGAGTACGCACTGGTCGGCGCGGGTTCCGTCGTCACCAAGGATGTGCCGCCGTATGCTGTTGTCTATGGCAACCCGGCGCGCGAGGCCATGTCGGTCGATGATATCGACTGTCCTCTCCATCCGGGAGAGAAGGCCTACGTCAACGGTTTGAAGAATACCTGCGGCACGCATTAATCCACGAAATGCCATGAAAGACATTCAGCCGACCAGCGGACGCCTGCGCATGGCCTGGGTCTCGCCCCTCACTCCCTGGAAACTCGACTCGGTGACCTGGCTGGACACCACGCGCGAACTGCGGCAGTTGGGCATGGATGTCACATTGCTGGCGGCCGGCCCGCCCGGCCCGGCCGAATATCGCGGTATCGAGGTGCTGAACATCAAACGGCCCGATATGTACCTGATCGGTCGGGTCCTGTTTCATCTGCGATTGCTGGGTTATCTGCTGCCGCGGCTATCCCATTACGACTTCATCTTCTTCCACCCGATCTCGGCCTTGTGGCTATTTCCCTTGCGGTTAATGGGGCGCGGTCGACCGTTGCTTGTGATGGACTCGCGCGATTTGCTCGACTCCAATGTGACGACGTTGAAGGCGCGCCTGCGCAACGGCTGGGAGCGATTCACCTACCGGCTGGCCGCGAGGCTCATCGACGGACAGACGGCCATCACCCCGCGCCTGGCCCACATGGTCGGCATCCCGCCGCAGCAGTTATGGGGAATATGGCCGTCGGGAGTTGCGCCCGAAACGTTTGATGTCTCTCGCGCCGACCGGCAGTGGCCGGCGGCCGGCGAACCGGTGCGCCTGGTGTACGCCGGCATCTTTCTGGAGCAGCGCAATTTGCTGCCGCTGGTTCGTGCCGTGAAGCGGGCCAATGACGAAGGGCTGGCGTTCACCCTGTCCCTCTATGGAGATGGCCCCCTGCGTCCCGCACTTGAAGCGGAAGCTGCCGATTCGGGCGGCTCTGTGCGTGTTGAGCAGCCAATCCCCTATGACCGGATCCCGGCTATGCTCGGCGAGGCCCACATTGGGGTCACATCGCTGCCGTCATTGGGTGATGCGAAATATGAGGCTTCCAGCCCGCTTAAGATGTTCGAATACATGGCGGCCGGCCTGCCGATACTTTCGACAAGTAATAATTGTCATACCGACGTGGTTGGTCGTGGGGGCTACGTGTTCTGGGCTTCTGAACCAAGCGAGGAGCATTTGCTGGGCGCGCTGCGCCAGGCGTGGGCCGCGCGAGACCGCCTGGCCGAGTTGGGTCGGGAAGCCTATGACGACGTCCATGAGTGGACGTGGGCGGCCGCGGCGCGCAAGCTCCACTCCGCTCTGGCAGATGGCTTGCGCCGCCGTAAGCAGAGTTATGCTACTGCGCAATTGGCTGCGGGAAAAACGAATCGCTAGATTAAACCGGGCGACACTGCGATGGGCGCCCGTATCCAGACCGGTATCCTGATACCCTGCTACATTAATGAATACAACTTACTCGTGGTCGGACGTTTTAGCGCCGCCTCTGAAGAACGCAACTAAAGTTGCTAACTATAAGGAAAGAAACCTTTTGTGACAGCAACGCTAATCTGATAAGGAAAGAACCCATGAATATCCCCTTTGTTGATTTACAAACACAATATCAGGGACTGAAGCCGGAAGTGGATGCCGCAGTCCTGGCGGTTATGCAACGCGGCGACTTTGTCCTCGGCCGCGCGGTGGCCGAATTTGAGAAGGCCTTCGCTGAGTATTGCGGTGCCGAGTATTGCGTCGGGGTTGACTCGGGCTATTCGGCCCTGGAACTCATCATCCGCGCCTATGACATTGGACCCGGCGACGAGGTCATTACCGCTGCCAATACCTTCATTGCCACGACGCTGGCTATTTCCAACGCCGGGGCGACGCCGGTGCTCGTCGATTGCGACCCCGAGACGTATAACCTCGACGCCAACAAGATCGAGGCAGCCATTACATCGCGCACAAAGGCGATCATGCCTGTTCATCTCTATGGACAAACGGCCGACATGGACGCCATTCTGGCTATCGCCCGCAAGCATAAGCTCTACGTCTTTGAAGACGCGGCACAGGCCAGCGGCGCGCGCTACAAGGGGCGCATGGCCGGCAGCCTGGGCGATGCCGCCGCCTTCAGTTTTTACCCCGGCAAGAATCTGGGAGCCTATGGTGACGGTGGGGCCGTGACGACCAATGATGCCGACATCGCCGAAAAGATCCGCCTGCTACGCAATATCGGCCAGAAGGTGAAGTATTTCCACGAGATCAAGGGCTTCAATAACCGGCTCGATACGATGCAGGCCGCTGTCCTGGGCGTCAAGTTGCCCCATCTGGACGGCTGGAACGAGAACCGCCGCCGCGCTGCCGCCGCCTATGCCGAGCAGTTGGCCGATTTGCCGATGGTTACTCCACCCACGGCCGATTACGCCGAGCACATCTTCCATCTCTATGTAGTGCGCGTCGAGAACCGTGAGCCGCTGATGGAGTACCTGAAGGAGCGCGGCATTGCCACCGGATTGCACTACCCCATCCCGATCCATCTGCAACCGGCCTATGCCGAGTTAGGCCACGAGCGCGGCGATTTCCCGGTCACCGAGGCCTATGCCGAGACCATCTTGTCGCTGCCCATCTTCCCTGAGCTGGATGAGGCCAGGGTTGCCTATGTGACCAATGCCATCCATGACTACTTCCAAAGTCAAACGGCTCATGAAAGTTTGGCCGCGGCCGTGGCCGCCGGCTAGAGAATCAGTTATGATGAAAGGTGACGAGGACGCTATTGCAAGAGCGCGTCCTCGTCACCGGGCGAGAGACGCATGGCAGATATCAACTACCATTCCCAACAACTGGAGACGGCCAAAGCCGAACGGCGGCGGGCGCGACTGGCGGCCGAGTGGACGCGCGAGTGGTGGTTCCGCCTGCTGGCCATTCTCCTTTTCGCGGAGTTGATCGTGCCATTCTTCCTATGGCAGGCAGGTTTGCCGGCCAGCACCGACTTCTTTAGAGAGGTCGTCGCTGCCGCTATCGTTGGCTTAGCTTTCGTCTTCATGCTGCTGCGCGATCGCATCCCTGGGGCACTTCTGCTCATCCTGGGCATCACCCTCATCTGGGGTATGCTGGCTCTTCTGGAGGGGCAGGCGGCAGCGCCCACGGCCTGGGGCTGGTGGCGGCTGTTCAAATATCCGCTCATCGGCATCTTCGCCTATCTTGTTCCGCGCTGGCCGGCCGACTTTGCCCGTTGGTTCTTCCGCTTCTGTGTGGCGCTGCTCATCTTCGAAGTCGGCGTCCAACTGGTGCAATTCGCTCTGGGCGCGCCGCCGGGCGATAGCTTGGCCGGAACGTTCCCGTGGAAGGGTGTCGGCCCATTCACCATGTTCGTTTTCTTCGTCGTTTGCCTGGGCTTCGGCCACTGGCTGGCGACGCATCAGGCCAAGGGGTTGTTGCTCATCATTGCCCTGGGAACGGCGGGCGCCATGTTGAGCGTGACCAAGTTCTACCTCATGGCTGTGGCTTTGCTGGGCGTAGCAACGCTGGTGCTCCATCTGGTGCGCGGCGGGCGTTTCCGGCAACTGTTTCTCTACGTCGCCCTGTTCATTCTCAGCGCAGCCATCTTTCTACCGGTCTATAATACCTTCATTGCCAACACCCGCGGTCTGAAGCCGCTGCAAGAGTATCTGACGATGGATAGTCTCGAGGGGTATCTCTTTAGCGACGGCAAGGGGGCCGAGGACGGCAAGTATAATCTCGGTCGCGGTCTCGCCATCACCTATGCCTGGCAACAGATCTCCGGCGATCCGGTGACGACGCTGTTCGGTTTCGGGCTGGGCAGCCGCACGTCGAGCACGGCGCTCAACGTGTCCGGACGTGTGCTGGACGATGACCTCTACGGCGGCGTCAACGCGGCCACCCTGGGCACCTGGATTCAGGAGTTTGGTCTGGTGGGCGTGGGCTTATTCCTGTGTCTGAATATATGGATGGCCTGGAAGATGATCCGCCATGCGCGCCATGTCGATGACCCATATCTGGCGACGCTGGAATATGGCCTGGCCCTCTTCACACTCATGTGGCCGATGTGGCTATGGTATCAGAAGCCCTGGGTGTCGGGCGTGATGATGACCCTCTATTGGGTGAGCATCGGCTTCGTGTTCCAGCAGATCAACAAGCCATCCAAACGCCGCTCTCGATTTGCCGACCGGGAACGCCAGGCGGTCGCGCCGGCCGACGGTTCCCGGCCATAGCAGCGCCCGTTTAACACTCGTTAGCAACCAGCCGGACGTGCCTGCGGGCCATTCCGGCTTTTTTGTTGCCCACAATGGCACAATGCTTCAGGTTTATCGTAAGTCTGTTGAGCTATGATGTCTCCTGTGTGGACGCCATCACCGTCTGCTTGCCGCTTATGGCAAAGGAAGCCAGGCCGCATGCTTCTACTTCTGAACACCAGCGAGGTTGGTTGAATGTCTGCTGATAGACCTAATATTTTACTAGTCGTGATCGACTGCCTGCGCGCCGACCGGACTTTCGACGAGGACCGTACGGCCAAAACGCCTGCCCTGAACGCGCTAGCCGATCAGGGCGTCCTTTTTACACATCTGATCACCGCCAACTCGATGACCATTCCGTGCATGACGACGATGTTCACCGGCATGTATCCGGCCCACCATGGCGTACGGGCCATGGTCGGAGCGCGTATTGCCGATGACGTGCCGCTTCTGGCCGAGGTTTTGCGCGAGAATGGCTATAACACCTACGCCGAGGCGACCGGGCCGCTCAGTCCGTTCTATCGCCTCAATCGTGGCTTCGATCAGTATGATTTTCGCGACGGCGTCAAATCCTCCCTGTTGGGCGAATGGGGGGATCAACTCATCCGGCGCTTCCGTGATCAGGATCTTGAGGCTCCCTGGTTTGCCTATCTCCATCTGTGGGGTGTCCATCGGCCGCGCCAGATTAGCCCCGAATTCGACAAGCCGGAATATGGCCGCACCCAATATGACCGAGCCATTTCCAGTTACGATGCTCGCCTTGGTCAATTGTTGGATGCTATCGACCTTGAAAACACGTTGGTATTGGTGACCGGTGACCACGGTGAGAAAATCCCCGAGACCGGGCTGGAAACTCAGGTTGAGTTTTTCAAGAAATCCTTGTCCGGCGGATCGGGCAAGCCGGCAAGCGCCTGGGATCATCGCCGCCGCAAAGCTATCGCCAAAGGTCGGGAACTCTGGTTCTCCACATCCCGGCTGCTCTATCGTGCCGGTTTGGTGGACAGCCCGTTGGCGACGATGACCGGCCATGGCTATCATGTCTATGACTCATTGGTCCGCGTGCCATTGGTGATTGCCGGCGGCCCCGTGCAACGGCTAAAAGATCGCCGCCTGGGCGATCAGGTGCGCCAGATCGACATTTTCCCGACTCTGCTCGACCTGGCCGGGTTGGCCGATGAAACCCCGCCCCACGTCGACGGCCGCAGCCTTGTGCCGCTCATGCGCGGCGAAAGCCTGCCGGAGATACCGGCATTCATTGAGACTTGCCAGAACTCGCGCGAGCCGTCTTCGTTCTATGGCGTGCGCTATCGGGGTTGGAAGTATGCTTTTGATGCCCGCAACCCCGGCGTGCCCGAAGAACTCTATGACCTGGCGGCCGATCCGGAAGAAACGAAAAACCTGGCGACGACCAAGCCGACTGATTCGGAAGAAATGCGACGCCTGATCGAAGGCCATATTGCGGTTATGGATACGGCCGCCGTCACGATGAGTGATGAGATGAGCGAGGACGAGATGGCGGGCCTGGCCGATCATCTGCGCAAGCTTGGTTACGTGGAATAGACAGCCCCGGATAGTTCGAGATGAAAAAGTTATTAGGTAAAAACCTGGGTGCGGAGAGCACCGCGCCCGTTACCCCGCCATCACCAATCGTGGTGGTCTCCGGCTTGCCGCGCTCCGGCACATCCATGATGATGAAGATGCTGGCCGCCGGCGGCATTCCTCCGTTGACCGATAAACTACGCGTCGCCGATCGCGATAACCCCGAAGGATATTTCGAGTTTGAGCGCGTGAAGGGACTGGATAAGGGTGACGTTTCCTGGTTGCCGAAGGCGCAAGGCAAATCCGTGAAAATCATTTCCGCGCTGCTGAAATACCTGCCGGCCGAATACTCATATCAGGTGGTCTTTGTTCGCCGGCATATGTCTGAGATCCTGGCTTCGCAGCGCAAGATGCTTACCCATCGCGGTGAAAACCCGAACGAAATGGATGATGCTCAGATGACAACCGTCTTCGAAAAGCATCTCCAGCAAATCGATCTGTGGTTGCATCGGCAACCGAACATTGAACTACTCTACGTGCATTATAGCGATATTATGTCCGATTCCCTGCAAGAGATCGCCCGCCTCCAGCGCTTTTTGGGGTGCGATCTCGACGAGCGACGCATGATCGAGACGGTTGACCCTGTTCTCTATCGCAATCGGCGAGACGTGGCGGCCGCGGCCTGAGCTTCCGGCCTTTTTCTTCCATAGTGGTGTAATAATGAAAATCTTGATGGTCAACAGCTTCTACTATATGCGCGGCGGCGGCGAGCGCTATACCTTCGATCTGACTGCTCTGCTGGAATCCCACGGCCATCAGGTTATCCCGTTTTCGATGGAACACGAGCGAAATTTTCCGTCGGAATACGATGAATATTTCGTCAGCGCCATTGATTTCCCGGAGGAGATGGCCAAGCGTAATCCGAAGTCGATGGCCCGCGTTCTGGAGCGCATCATGTACTCGCGCGAGGCAAAGGGCAAAATGGAGCGTATCCTGGCCGACACCCAGCCCGACCTGGTGCATGTCAATGGCTTCATCCATGAATTCTCGACCTCCATCTTGCCGCCGATGAAGGCGGCCGGGCTGCCCGTGACCCAGACGCTCCACGACTACAAGATCGTCTGCCCCAACACAACTTTCGTCTCCAACGACGAGATATGCGAGCGCTGCCTGGGCCACCGCTACTACAATGTCGCGCTCAATCGCTGCAAGCGCGGCTCATTGGCCGCCAGCTTTTTGGCGGGTGCGGAGATGTACTTCCACGAGTTCTTCAACACCTACGAGACCAATATCGACGTGTTCCAATCGCCCAGTGAGTTCCTGCGGAGCAAAGTCATCGAGCATGGCGTTCGCAAGCCGGTTGTCGTCATTCCCCACTTCTTCGACCCCAACAACTTCCAGCCCCATTATGAGCCGGAAAACTATGTTGTCTACGTCGGCCGTCTGGTGAAGGTGAAGGGAATCATGACCCTGCTGCAAGCAATGGAGAAGACGCCACAGACCCACCTCTACATCGCCGGGTCGGGTGAATTAGAGCCGGAGATGCGCCGCTTTATCGCCGACCACAGCCTGAGTAACGTCACCTTGCTGGGCCACTTGAACACGGACGAGCTGCAAACCCTCGTGCAGCGCGCATTGGCCAACATCCTGCCGTCGGAATGGTACGAGAATTACTCGGCCACGCTGCGCGAATCGCTGGCCTGCGGCACACCGGTCATCGGGTCCAACATCGGCGGCATCCCCGAACAGGTGACCGACGGCTGGAATGGTTACCTGTTTGAGCCGGGCAATGCCGACGAATTGGCCGAGAAGATTCAGCGGCTTGTCGCCAACCCGGCGCTGGCTGTCGAGATGGGCCGCCGCGGTCGTTACCAGGTAGAGATCGTCAACAGCCCTGAGAC
>CXWK01046366.1_pt1 | contig 19689 bp, 14 predicted proteins | sample 590851 | NCBI WGS metagenome assembly CXWK01 (sample SAMEA3498364, study PRJEB10139) | wastewater metagenome | biome: wastewater treatment plant; material: activated sludge | place: Denmark | collected 2014-08-01 | reverse complement strand
TGAACGTCTAAATCCAGGTGGACATGCAGCACCACCTCTTATACATTTACCTGATACTGGTGAACGTCTATATCCTGGAGGACATGTAGCACTTCTTATACATTTACCAGTAGCTGGTGAACGTCTATATCCTGGAGGGCATGCAGCACCACCTCTTATACATTTACCAGTAACTGGTGAACGTCTATATCCAGGAGGACATACACCTCCTCCTCTTATACATCTTCCTGTGACTGGTGAACGTCTATATCCTGGTGGACATGGAACATTACTAGCTGGTTCGCATAATCCATTAATTGGTGAACGCACAAGTCCTGGTGGACAAGGCATATCCGGTACACATCTACAAGACATAGAATTTCCAACTTGTGTACATAAAGGTTTTGTACCTGGCATACACCCACCCATGCCCATACCCATACCGCCACCACCACCACCCCATATACCACCACCCGTACCCCACATACCTCCACCCATTATACCCATACCACCACCCATCATACCCATACCTCCACATGGTCTACATGGAATGTTGCATGGTCTACATTGTGGAGATACAGGTTGTAATTGTTGAGGATTGCATGTAGAATTAGGTGTAGGGGGTAAAAACGGAGGTTGATATGTCGGAGGAGGTGGTGGATATACCATAGGTTGTTGAGGTTGAGGATAAACAGGTGTCAAAGTTACATTTGGTTGAACAGTTGCCATATCTTTATTTATAATAGGAGTAATATTATTTGTTGAAGAAATTGTTGTCGGTGATGGAGATGAAGATGAAGATGTTGGTGATGGAGATGAAGATGTTGGTGATGGAGCATTGGCATATGCACTAGCTAACCACATTTTATCCAATTCGGATAATTGGTGATTTGCCTGAGTACCCTTATTATTTTTAGTCAAAGATGCAGGAAAGAAATACAACATGATAGAGGTTGGATCAAATCCAGAACCATTGATTTGATTTTCATTATACTTTTTCAAAATATTTCTGTTGATTGTTTCTTTATCCCAATTATTTGGTGGCCCGGAAAACTTGCTATACACCTTATTTACATCCCAGTCTATCGCTTCACCTCTTGGGTTTTGGTGCTCATGTATCATACCGACCGCATGTCCAAATTCATGTATCACAGTTGCACCATTTTGGTTGTTATTTCGCGGTTCTCCAGCGGGTACAGAATACGTTTTACCTTTAAAGACAAATTGACCAGCCTCATTTTTACCACCAGGAGGGTCTAACCATCCTAAATTCATTGTAGGTTGATTTTCTGTACGATTTAGTGCATCTGTACCTACTGCCGAGTAAGCACCTTCTTTTTCGTTAAAAGAAATACGAATTGTCTTTTTACCTTTTGGGTCAAAGGTAAATTTTGTATTGGAATATTTTTGAAATTCATCCGTGATAACTTTTTCAACCCATGCATGTTTCCATGGTTCCCCCCCCATAAACACAACATTTAAAACTGTATCTTTTGGCCATAATTTTGTGTTATATAGAGCAGCACGAACTTCAGGTATAGTTGAATCAATACTACGATTGGAAATATATTCTCCAATTTCTTTATTGGTTACATAATTTTCATCATTAACATATATATCTGAACATATAAATACTGGGTTGTTCATTTTATTTATTACTTATAAAAAAATTAAACAAATCTAATTCGTCGTGGGTATATTTGGTATAATTGTCTTGAATCTTTAACTTGCATTTATCAAACAAACTCGTATTCACTAAGACGTGTTTTATATATACAGACATGTGTGTTGGTACTATACAATTGTCAATTATATCTATATTTTTCAATACAATTTCATTTAATTTCCATCCATTTTTATGAGAATGTAAAAGCCAATGATATATAATTATTGAATATCTACTACATAGTGCAACATTGCTGGCATATTTGACACCATTATTGTACAAAATTTCAAAAAAATCACTATCGTTACATAGATATTGTTTTTGTATGAGAGTTATAATTGCATCCAATAACATGATGGTTATTTTTTCATAAATGACATTATGAATGTCATTATTAATGTAAATATTTTTAACTATATCAACAACTTTTGTAGCAAATTCCGTTTCAACTCTGGTTTGATAAAACGATATAGTTATAAAATGTAACATTTCATACAATACCCCTTTATGATTTGTGTAATTTAATTCAGATAGTATCAATTTAACCATATCTGAATTGATAATATCTGAATTGTTAAAGATAACATTGTTCAAACTTTGTGCAAATAAATAAGACAATGTTTCGCGAATAAATGTATCAGTATCGTTGATAAATTGAAAAATTTTATCGATATTATACAACGTAAATAAATCTTTACAAATTTTGTAATCTTGTAATACAAATGTTATAACTGAAAGATAATATATAGTTAAAAACCACACTTCTTCGTCATTGGAAGATAAAAGTAAAAAAGCAAGACCTAATTGTTTTTTAGAAAATTCCAAATTCCATTTTTTCATAGATTGAAATAAAACTATATTTTTTATATAATTGTTCGCCAAGCTATATAAAAAATTCGCCATAGCATATTCAGTTTCGTCCCATACAAGACTTTGTTGATTATTTTTATAGTGTTGAATCATACTATTTGCAACTTTATCAGTTTCCATCGTATACATAACAAAATCTATAACCAAATCACCTGCTTCTTCTACAAAAAAGTTGGTACACAATTGTAAAAGAGATGTATACAAATTCAAATCTTTTTCCTTTATTAGGAACCCTATACATATACGATACAACCATTTAATCAAGTCGATATCAGTATCGTCATTATAAATAAAACAATCTGCAAATACCAATAATCTCTTGTAAAAACAATCCTTCATTTCTAAATTTGTCACATCAATAGATTTAGAAATGGAAATTATATGGTGACACAATACATATTTTTGATTATTATTTAATTTTGAACACAACAAATAACATACGAAATGATTTAAATGTAACAACAAATCTCCCACATTTTCAAATTTCTTTTCATCAATTTTCAATTTAGAATATACGCCTTTGTATTCTTCTAAATCAAAATCTTTATATTCTTTACCAGCTTCTACAAATGCTTTTACAATAGATATAGTTGCCATGATGAATAATTTATAATACACTACGATTCATTCAAACAGATTCATTTTTAAAAAATTAACATTTTTAAAAAATCAACACATTTGAAAATTCCATGACAATTCTTTAAACAAGTCATGGATAATTTCATCGTGTATAGCTTTTTTATCGACCGTCTTTAATATATTAAAATCAGAACGCTTACATTTGTATCCATGTTTCAATAACAACTGATACAAGATGCAATGAATATTGATGAAATTTTTTCTCTTGTGTTGAGTAGAATTTTTATACTTTTTATCATACAATTCTATCAAAGTGTCAAAATCTTCCAATAATTTAGCTTCAATATGTGATATATCTTCTGGAGGTTTATTTGTAATTTTGTAATAAATGTAAATTATATCTTCATAGAATTTGGTGTAATTCAATTCTTTCAAAAACATTTGAACATGTTCCTTATTTAATCGTTTATATCTTACCTCTGGTGGGTCAATTTCATCACCATCTAATAAATTGTGTATTTTAATTTGGTGATACAAATCTTCAAATACCTTGTCAGGAATGTTTTGATTTTGTTTAGCTTGAAATTGGTTGACACATTCTTTAAAGTGAGAACGTCTATCATATGTATATTTACTCGATATGTTGATACGGTCTATATCCTTGATACAAGATGTGGTATTTATTAAATCTGCTTGCATTCCACAATTGATACATGTAAATAAATTACCATCTATATCAAAATCAGTCATCTGACACTCGTCACATTTTAAAACTTCATTCTTACAATTGTTACATACATTTGTACCTTCACAACTACACATGACATTTAAATTTTCGAAATTGACAATTTCATTCATATATTCTTCTGGTATAATTTCATTCAATTTTAATTGATTTTTTTTCAACAGAGACATGAATTGATTTACAATTTTTATTTTTTCATTTTGAATTTTATTATTTTGCACCTTGACAATATTTGAATTCATGAATGAAATTTTAACAGGGGTTTTTATCAATTCCTTGTATCTTTCTATCAAAGGAACTGCATGAAATATATAAAAATTATATTTGGAATTCCTTTTTATATTATCTACAACTGTGGCCAACTTTTCTTCTTGTTGACTCAACATTTTTTTAGTTTTTACACTTATAGTCTCACTCGTATTGTTTTTTTTGAGCTCCTTCAATTGGAACTCGTAAACATTTAATTTTTCCATCTCTGATTCGAAATATTTTATTATCAATTCATTGATATGAATTATATCGATTGTCAAGTTCATGTTACTGAATCAATAATTATTTAATAATTAGTAGTTATTAAATGGACAATGGAGATTCACCATTCTATTTAATTTTATGTATCACGGGATATCCGTTAAATAGAATTAGTTTTAACGGGTTGTGTAACTATACCCGGTATAGATAACCCTATACAAGTCTACCAAGTATCATACACATATAAATAGAACGTGAACTTCCTTCATCTCGTCCAATTTTATGATGACACTTTTTACAGTCATATATTTTAGCTCCTCCCACATAATTTAGAGTTCCACAATTTGTACACGATTGTGTAGTGTAACTCTCGTCTGGATGTAATACATAGGATAATTGTCGAGCTTTGGAAAGCAATCTAGTTTTAAATTTAAAATGACACCAATCTAACAGTTCCAATTTAGTTTTTTTATACAATGAACCAGTTACCATTTTACTTGTTTCAAAAGATGGTATACCTATAACACTATATTTAGATACTAAATATGAAGCACATTTATAATGCATGTCATTGACTAAATTAGTCCATCTTCTTCTGATTCTAAATCTAGCTTTTTTATATGAATGAGAAGTAATATATTTTTTATCTCTCAAGGATTGAAGTATATGCAATTTTTTAATCAACTTGGTATATATTTCCTTTTTATAATGAAACGAAATAAACCGTTCGGCATCATATAATGTTAATGGTGTTCTTACACCTGGATCGATAGCACATGCACCTCGTTCTATAGAAATAGGTTGTACATCAGACATGTAAGGTATAACTAAATACCAATGTCCATATTCATATTTGATTTTACATTGTTGTTTTGGTTTTTTACCTATATATTGTTCTACAAATGAACGGTCACCTTTATTGACTAAAATGTGTGGATTAGTTATGTTTACTTTCTTTAATATTCTTGGAAACAATTTAATATATTTACCATTAGAAATAGATTGTACACGATTACTAATATGAAATGCTGGATCATTCTTATAATTTCTATATTTCATTTTAAAACGAGCAATATTTCCTAAATTTACATTTGTAAATGCAGCATTTCTGCCTATACAATAATCTTCAGCTGCACCTTCTCTTACAACTTTGGGTAATTTTTTAGTCCATTCGATTATATCTGGATTGGATTGTTTATCTAAAATAATACCTTTTAACTTGTAACTTCCCTTACGGTCTTTATTTAACTCTGATACATCTTTTCTAGTTACAATTGATTCGTAAACAAATTTTCGTTTTAATTTATCTTCAGACATATTTTTATCTTCTTTAGAACAATGTTCTTGAAAATATACTATTTTATTATAAATACATATAGTCCCAGCAATCCAAGTTTTAAATTGTTTAATTATAGATTTATTGGGGTAAATACGTACTTTTCTTGTTCTTTGTATTGAACAAGTTGATTCCTTTTTAATATCTACCGAGTCTAAAATCATAGACTGACATTCAATAGATGTTAATATAGATGAGTCTTTTATAATGGGTTCAGTCTTTTTAATAGTAAACCATGAATTTGTATTTTCATATAAAGATTCACATTCCAAATAAACATCCTCAGATTCTACCAAAGTTGGTAACCACAACTTTTGAGATAAGTCTGTATAAGATTGATACCAATAAGGTTTAGATTCTTTTCCAGTACCAGTCAATATTCGAACTATCATTGGATACCATTTTATAGATTGAGTAGCTACATCTAAAGAAGCTAGATTATCTACCAAGTTCCTCCAATGTACACTTGTATATTCAATTATAATCGGTTTATTCTTCTTAATAAGAATCAAAGTTCCAATCAATATTGTAGTATGTATCCTATGGATAACCGATTCTTTATCTGACTGAATAATCAACAACTCGTTTTTTATTCTATGTATACTACTGATAAAGTACGATAGATGAAATATCTGCCAACAACCTAATCTATCTAAAATCAAAATACAATTTTTTGGGATAATTGGTTTAGGTAAATGTGGTACAATTTTTTTAGGTATTTTAATTTTCTTGTTAATACCTAAAATATGTTTGCCAGTAGTACCTGATTTAAGAACATATCTATTTGTGTCTGGATTTAATATATACCTTTCATTCAGTTCTTTACTCATAATAATTGTAATTATCATTTAAAATTTAAATTCATTTTTATTTTAAATTATTCAATATTGTATTTTGTTTTTAAATTACAATTTAAGAAATTTCAATGGTGTATAAAATGAATTATACACCACCACCAATTTCTTATGCAAAGGTAAATCCATTAGGTCAATTAGTTATTGGTTTGGAAAATGGAACTATATTAAATGCAGGAAGTGTTTTAGGTAAAGCTGGTATTCAAGGTCCAACTGGATTTACTGGTCCTAAAGGTCCAATTGGACCCATGGGACCATATGTAACAAATATGACCATCGACAAGGGTGAACTTGTATACTCTTTATCAAACAATGCTCACAAATTTAATGCAGGTAAAGTTCCAGGACTGACAGGTCCACAAGGACCTAGAGGTAATGGAATTACTGAATGTGTTATTCGTAATAATACTCTTAGCTTTCTATTGGATAATAACAAACTCATCACAGCTGGCAATGTTGTAGGACCCACGGGTCCGAGAGGACCATTGGGTATAGGTTTAATGGGCCCGACAGGTCCAATGGGTAAACCATTTAAAGTTGCGCGAGTGTTTACTGCAGATGATGTATTATTTATTTTAGATGACAACAATGTTATACATACATGTGGATATATCGGTGTTACTGGTCCACCAGGACCGGCATCGAATATACAATCTATAAAGATCGATGATGGTGGCCATCTTATCATCAACAGTGATACCCAATCTTTTAATGCTGGGTATATTCTAGGCTCTCAGGGAATTGATGGTCCCACTGGTCCGCGAGGTCGTCCAGGACCAATGTTGCGTTTAAAGGATATTCGTATTTCAGATTCCGGGGATGTGTTATTTACAGATGAATATGAACGAGTTTATAATGCAGGTACTTTTCCTATAGATGAAAGAATAACACAATTAGAAAAAGAAGTGAAAGAATTGAAAGAAATTTTGAAAAATTTAAAATGATTTTTTGTAATTCTAAAAGTATTTGAGAAAATTGAAACAAATTTAAAAGATTAGATAAAAATTGTAAATGAATATACTTATAATTGGTCATCAAGGTTATATTGGTTCAAGACTGTGTGAATTTTTAAAAGATAAAGAATTAACTGTATCTGGATGTGATATCGTAGAAAATGGTATACATTTTGCAAATTTAACACTTGAATATATATCAACTTTTAACGTTGTGATTCTATTGGCTGCAAATTCGTCAGTAAAATCTTGTAAAAACAACTTTGAATCCATGAATAACAATGTCACCTTTGTCATTGAACTTGTTAAAAAGTTGAATCCCCAACAGAAATTTATATATATGAGTAGTTCAAGTGTATATGGCACATGTAATAATAAACCTGTTCAGGAGAACGAACCGCTCACACCACCTCATAATGAATATGATTTTTCCAAACGAGTGGTAGATGAATACATGTTGAACACCAATTTACAATATTATGGTTTACGTTTAGGTACTGTCAATGGTTGGTCCCCGAAGATTAGAAATGAATTGGTTATCAATGCCATGTTTAATAGTGCTAAAATGACTGAACAGATTAATGTTTATAATCCAGAATTGTATCGAGCCATTCTTTCAATAAATGACTTGTGTAGGGCAATCTATGCTATTGTAATCAATAAAGATGACAAACGAGGTCTATATAATGTAGCTTCGTTTAACGATACTATGGTAAATATGGGTAAAAATATATCACAAATTTTAAAAATACCATGTATTATTCACGAAACTACTTTGACAGATTTTAAAACAAGTTATAGTTTTTCCATGTCTACTCGAAAATTTGAACAAACTTTTAATTTCAAGTTTAATGATGATATAAAATCTATTCTTTACGATTTAGATAGAAACATAAATATAAATCCAAATGTGATTGAAAGAAAGATTTGTCGTATTTGTGATAATACGGTGACTGATATTTTAGATCTTGGCAATCAACCTCTTGCAAATGACTATCATGATAATACAACAACTCTTCCAGAATACCCTTTGAAACTAATGTTGTGTGAAAAATGTTTTCACACTCAACTAAGTCATATTATTAGACCAGATATACTCTATAAAAATTATCAATATGTAAGCGGTACTTCAAATACACTTAAAATGTATTTTGAATGGTTGGCTAAGAAAGTGAATAACCCAGTTCAAAACGAACGTGAAAAAAATATATTAGAAATTGCCTGTAATGATGGTACTCAATTGAATGTTTTTAAACAAATGGGTTGGAATACATTTGGTGTAGATCCAGCCAGTAATATTGTAAGTAAAATTCGAAATCATAAAGTATATGATGACTTTTTTTCAACTGAATTTGCAGTTAAATTTCGTCTAGACTATCCAGAATTGAAATTGCATTGTATAATGGGACAAAATGTGATAGCCCATCTTGATAATGTGGTAGATTTTATGCAAGCATGTAAAATGTTGATGGATGAAGATACGTTATTGTATCTTCAAACTTCTCAATGTAATATGTATAAGAATAATGAATTTGATACTATATATCATGAACATCATTCTTTCTATTCTATAAATTCCATGTTGACTCTTGTTGAAAAAACGGGTATGTATTTGAAAAATGTTGAAAAGACTGATATCCATGGAACTAGTTTTCTATTTACTATATCTAAACTTAAACCAAGTAACCAAGAACAACAAGATGTATACGATAAATTGATTGAAGAAAATACAGATGGTTTACATTCTTTACATTTTTATGAAAATTATGCACACAAAGTTAAAGTATTATGTAAGGCACTTTTAATGTGTTTAAAAGATTATCAATCCCAGGGATATAAAATTATTGGTTATGGAGCTGCAGCCAAGGGTAATACTCTGTTAAATTATATTAAATTCAAACTGGATTATATAGTAGATGACTGTGAAATGAAATGGGGATTGTATACACCAGGAATGAATATACCCATCTATTCACCTGATAAATTAAAAGAAGAATCTGGTAAAATTTTGTTGGTTCCACTTGCTTGGAATTTTTTCAAAGAAATTTCTGAAAAAGTGACTAGTTTAGTTAAATATACAAATATTGAACTAACATTTATAAAATATTTCCCTCAGATTGAAGTGGTCGAATTAACATTACAACCGCAACAACCTCCTGTCACTGTAATTTGTCATTTCTACAATGAAGAATACCTATTACCATTTTGGTTGAATCACCACAAAAATATGTTTACCAAAGGTATTATGATTGATTACAATTCAACTGACAAGTCTGTTGAAATTATCAAATCTATTGTTCCAGATTGGGAAATTATAACTTCACGTAATTTAGAATTTGATTCAAGATTGTGTGACGAAGAAGTTATGGATATTGAAAAGAATATACAAGGTTGGAAAATTGCTTTAAATGTGACTGAATTCTTATCTTGCGATTTACAATCTTTGATTAACGTGGATAATGAAATTCAAAGTATAACCATTACTTGCTACCCTATGTACGAATCTTATGAACATGAATCGAGTAAAGGAATAGATGTCAATCAACCTCTTATAAAACAAAGAACATTTGGTGCTATTAATAATTCACGAAGTACTAGAACACTTCATAGAGCTAATTGTGGAAATTACTGTCAAGGTAGACATTATAACAGAATAACACCTGCGTTTATATCAAATCCTAAAGATGCTGCGATATTCTGGTATGGTTACAGCCCATTTAATAATCAAACTATAAAACGAAAATTGCAAATACAAACTAAAATGTCTTTGTCAGATAAAATCAATAATATGGGTGTTGAACATCTTGTTACCAAATCAACTTTGATACACAAGTTTACATCTATTCAACCTTATTTAATCGATTTCAGTAAAGATGAAGTTCTCAAAAACCATTTTAGTTAGATATCAGATTTAAAAATCATCCCATGTTTAAAAATGAATTTAAAAACAATTAAAAGTTAAGAAATATAACTAAAATGAATTATTTCATGTTTGAATTTTTCAAATACATGTCTGATGAATTAAAACTAAATTTAAACACTGTACACAAGTTGTGGGATAAATTTAACAACAAGTGTATAAATCAAATCCAGAATAACGATAAACAATTGAAATATTTTGAATATCAACCCAATTTAGAATCTATCGAAGAAACTATAGAATTACAACCAGCAGTTTTAAAAGCACCACCATCATCCCCAGCAGTTTTAAAAGCACCACCATCATCACCAGCAGTTTTAAAAGCACCATCATCGTCACAATATAAATCGTCAATGTATCAACCACCCATCCGGACATCATATGATGTAAATTCAAGAAAAACTAGAGCCAGACATGAACCAATACATGTTTTAAAATTTTTATACAATTCTAAAAAGAATATATGGAACTTGGATGTTCATGGTATGACTAAAAATTATACCATCATTGTATCTTCCAATTACGTAGGGTGTAATTGTATTGATTTTAATATGCGTGCTAAACCTAAAAATATATTATGCAAACATCTTTACAATTTTATATACCAATTATTCAATAACACGGAAAATGTAACTACTATTGAAGAATTTTACATTATTTATCCAACTATTCACGAAGAATTGTACAAACGATTACAAAATTATCAACAACGAACAAATACTAAATCAACACATACCGTTCAAATTAAACCAGATGATTCATGTTTAATTTGTTTGGTAGATTTGGAACAGGATGAAAAAGATGTATCTACTTGTAAAGGTTCTTGTAAACAAGTACTTGGACATCAAACTTGTCTTAAAATTTGGTTCATGAACCATAATACTTGTCCACTGTGTCGCTCTGTAATAATTAATAGCCCATCTCTCCACGATGACCCACTTTATGAAATTATTTAAATTTTAAAAGAAGATGAAATATCTCTTTTAAAATTAATTTGTCATTTAAACAAAAATTGTGGTTATTATAGATAGAAATAAAATGAACGACCCACCTATCTTAACTGATTTGGAAACTTTACCGCTTATAAATAAGAAAACAGAATATGAAGAGATTGTCGACCTAGACGATTTTTTTTCCAATTTGTACGATTACTATTTAAACAAGGGGTTTTACCCTTCTGTGTTTAAAAAAATTATTCACATCATTCAATACACGATTCTTATATCAATATTTTTATTATTCAATCATATAGATTTCGAAAATTCAATAACGAGTAAACAACTAGTTTTTGTTCCAATGTCTTTTAATTTTATCAATGTATGTATTCTTTCATCTTCTTTAGTAGGTCTTTGTTTAATATCTATATCGTCTTTCAAATATATGTACAATATGTATACAACTAGACAATTTTATCAAACCAGGTTAAAATTAACTGATGAACAAGTTTCAAACATGTATTGGATAGATATAGTTAAGGTACTTGTCGACTATCAATCACATAACAAATTTTATAAAATGCATTCAACTCTTTCTGAATTTCAAATTACAAATCATATCATGAGGGTAGATAATATTTTAATCTCGTTGATACAAAAAAATATAATTACAACTAGTTTACATATCCCCATAGTAAATTATAGAGTTCCTTATTTACCCAAACTTTATCTTTTTTGCATTAAAAGAGCAGTTGTAGATAGCGTATTTAATAATCGAAGACAATTAGATATTACCTCTAATATCGAATTTATAATTATAAATAAATTGACGTTATACTCTATAGGTATAATTATTTTTTCACCCTTTATCTTGGTTATTCTTTCTTTATTTTTTATATTTAGATATTTCGACGAATTTAGACAAAATAAATATACTACCATTAGAACCAGAAGATGGTCAAGATATTCTAGATGGTTGATTAGAAAACCAAACGAATTGTATCATGTATTACATAAAAGACTTAGTATAGCTTATATTTACGCAGATTTATATATACAAAATTTTTCAAACGAATTATTGGTTGTATTTTCCAGATTTATAGCATTTATATGTGGAACACTTCTTGTAAGTACATTAACTCTTTCTGTTATAGATGAAGACTTTATTCATATACATGTATACAATGATAAAACTGTAATGTGGTTTATGGGTGTGTGCGGTATTATTTTATCTCTGTGTAGGGTAACAATCAAGGATGAATATCACTTGTTCTCTCCTGAAAAATATATTAAAAAAGTTATTCAATACACTCAATATTTTCCTTCTTCTTGGAAAAACGAATTACATACCGTGTGGGTTAAAAATGATTTTACATTGCTTTATCAACACAAAATGATATATATACTTGAAGAATTGAGTAGCATTATTCTAGTTCCATTTCTACTCTATTATAAAGTGAAATATGAAGTGCATGACATTGTTAAATTTTTAATTACGAATGTCACAAAGGATAGAAAATATAATTTAGGTTATATTTATAACAACAAAGAAGTATACCAAAATTTAGAACAAAGTATAAATGAAGAATTTATCCATTTAATCTCTTCTCGTGCACAACATGAATTATTATAAAATCAAAAATGAAATTAATTAGTATTTGATTTTACATTATTAAAATGAATATACTACATGCTCATTTATGGGGAGAACCTTGGACAAATGATTTAGGTATTTTTAAACTAGATTCAGAATTATTGGAAAAATTACTACATTTAATTGAAGAACAAGTTTCAACACGATTTGTCAAAATAGTATTACCAGAACTTTGGGATTTTATAGACAATTATATCAAAGAGCATGGTCCATGTTTTTTTCGTCTATCTGGTGCTTCACCGAAAGATTCCACATACAAGTGTCAAGGTCCTTTACTAAAGGCAGATGATATAGAACACGTGTTACAGGTTTGTTTCGAAAGTAATAGATTTGCAAATGAATTGGATGAAGCAATTTTAATTGATCGTGATATCGCTTTTATATTACGAAAATGGAATGACGAAATACACAAATGTGACGAATATCGTATATTTGTGGGAGACGGTAATTACGAACTAGCAGTTCGTATGCCTGATACGGAATTAGCAAAAGACAATGTTGCTTATCATTTACGAAAATTTGTTGAAAAACATGCTTCAACATTTCCAGCACCTACACTTGTAGTAGATGTAGCAATTGACCCGGTTACATACGATATTACATTTATAGAATTTAATCCAATTGATGATGAATTAGACATGTATAATGTAGATTTGTCTCTATTATCAGAAACAATTCGAATTGCACAAGTTCAACCGAGCGCGACATTTAAATTGCTACAAGATTCTGGTTTGTTGGATATTTAAAAAATGAAGGTGTATTTGTATTTATAAATGAAAAAAAAATGTATCACCATTTGAAGACAGAATCTCAACAAGAATGGTCTAAACGGGATTTGTTTTTTTTAGACAAGTCATTTATAAATGCGTTTCTAAGCGATTTCAATTCTTCATTAAAATTGGGTGCGTGTATTGTTGTTAACAAAAAGAAATACTATACTGGTTATAACCAAAAGTGTAGAACACAAATTTTTAAAAGTAAATATGTATCGTTGCATGCTGAAATTCACGCTCTATCTAATTTTATAAAGAATGAATATGGACAATATAAATTGTGTAATTGGTCTGCAGATAATAACAATACTACCATTTATATTGTGAGATTGATGAATAATCCTTTACTTCCTCCATATGGTATATCTAAACCATGTAAACGTTGTGAATCATTTTTATATCAACACCATATCAAGTATATCAAATACACAGATGTGGATGAATCTGGAAAACAAGTTTTAGTTACACTGCAGCGAAATTAACTAAAACTGCAACGAGGTCTGCCATTATAGAAATTTTGAGTTGAAAATCTACCAGATGTACCACTAGCCACACTTGTAAAACTTCCCAATATAATACACCAATGACCACATTTTGATGAACCACATACGGGATTAGCTGACGTAGGATTTTGAATTAATGATTGTTCATTTTCATATAATCGGACACAACCTGCTCCCATAATTCCATTACATTCACATTGAGCTGAAGAACCAGGTGCTTTACCAGCTCTCATAGAAGCGTGATAACCATTTTGTGCATCATATGCTGCACATGCATCAGCATCAGCATTTTTACTTGTATCATATTTCATTGGTGGTAAATTAAATGTAGCCCTAAATTTATTAATGGCGACAACTGCTGCATCAGCATCTGGGTTACTTGTTGTTGGCATGACATCGGTTGATGGTGGTATACCTGTTGTAGCAATAGGTGTATCAACAGGTGTTGGTGATACAGTAGGTGATGGTGTCTGACTAGGTGTCATAGTAGGTGATGGTGTCTGACTAGGTGTCATAGTAGGTGATGGTGTCTGACTAGGTGTCATAGTAGGTGTCAGACTAGGTGTCAGAGTAGGTGTCATAGTAGGTGTCAGAGTAGGTGTGGGTGTACTAATTGTAACTGTAACTGGTTTAAAATCTATATCAGGTGCATTTACGTAAGCAAAAGCTGAAATATTATCATATGTTTGTTGATAAAATAATTTATTATCATCACCACCAACAACAACGTTATCACGCGTCTTGATATATGCTACCGTAAATGTTATTAGAATTATAATTAAAATGATAATAATGTACATTTATTTATTAAAAAAGTTTAACATTTGACAATCTTTAAATTAGATTGTTTACATGCTGCTTGGTCAAATAAACATTTATTCGAATATTTTTTACCATTAGAACCACATACAGGATTATAATTTTTAGGACATGATTTTGAACTGCAATTATTTGGAGCAGATGATATATCATCACAAGCACCTTCTTTGACCATTTTTAAACTTGAATCTTTACAAGATACTTGGCCAAATTCACATGGATTATTATAAGTTCTACCATCTGAACCACAAACAGGCGTGTATTGGTTACGACATTTCATTTTATTGCACCTGGGTTGAAATTGAAATACTGGTGATTTTTCTTTAAAAATAAATAAAGTGCAAAAAAGCAATAGAAATATAAATAAAATTGACAACATTTATTTATATTTTAATATTATTTTTTATAGTATTCCCGATAAGGTTCATTCGGAATAGGAGAAACAAAATTTTTACGTGGACGATGGTCATCGCTTTGAATATGTTCAATATGATTGATATTTGCACCATTTAACACCATGGTTTTGTATTTGCGTTTAATTTGTTGAAGAGTTTTGTACTTTTCTTTAATAGCATTGAATTGTTTTTCACATTCATTCAATTTTTCAAAAATTTCGTCATTTTCTCTACGTAATTCTGAATTTTCCATTTCTAAAACACTTAATTTAGCTTTTGATTTATCATCAATATCCTCGTCTTGTAACTTTTCTTTTAACTCGTAAAGTAATGTAAGCACTTTATCACTTTCTGTATTAGCTGTGATGGCATGAAACTTTTCCTCCAAATTTTCAACAATATTGGCTTCTAAATTTTCGATAATGGATGAAATTAATTGTTCTTCTAATTTGGAAAATTTATCATCTACAACAGCACCTAAATTTTCACTCAAAGCTTTTTCTACAACAGCACCTAAATTTTCATTCAAAACTCTTTCTACAACAGAACTTATATTGTCACTCAAAACTCTTTCTACAACAGAACTGACATTGTCATTCAAAGCTCTTTCAATAACAGCACCTAAATTTTCACTCAAAACTCTTTCTACAACAGAACCTAAATTTTCAACGTTTTCTATTGTACCTTGATTTTCATTCACGATTCTTGCAACAGAAGCAACGTTTTCATTTAAAGCTTTTTCTATAATAGAAACTAGATGGTCATTAGAAGATGTTATATTGTCATTCAAAGCTCTTTTTAAAGTATTTGTAATTTTTTCAATATCAAATTGTGGTTCATTTACTGGTTCTGATACATTTACATTTACTGGTTCTGATACATCTACTGATTCTGATACATCTACTGATTCTGATACATCTACTGGTTCTGATACATCATCTACTGGTTCTGATACATCTACTGGTTCTGATACATTTACTGGTTCTGATACATTTACTGGTTCTGATACATCTACATTTGCAGGTTCACGTAGAAAACCAGTGTCAATTATTTCTGGAAATATTATTTGAAACGATGTTGGCAAATTTTTAATGTCAAAATCTCTTTTAAATGCTTGTTTATTATAATTTGGTGATATTTTTGATAGACGATTGATTACTTTAGAAATGAATGATTCTTTGAAATCTAACATTTCTTGTGAATTTACTTTTAATACAAAACTATTGATATAATATAAAGTTTGATAAAGCAGTATACAATCTGCGTCATTAAACATAAAAATATTATTTTTGTATATAGGTTTATATGTGGTAAACGTTAATTCGAATAAAGTTTTAAATTTTGATTGATAATTTACATGTATACCAACGTCTACGTGGAGATTAAATCCTTCTTGAAGACGTTTTTTTGGCATATCTAACACTAGAACCATTTTTATATATTAATCAAGTTTCTTAAACAATTATTTTTCATTTTCATAAATAAATAATATTATGAATATATCATCATTTAGAATAATAACATTTGGAATTTTTATATTAATAGTAGGAATTATATTCTATCTTGTATCTAAACAAGCACGTGAAAATTACTCGCAATATAATCCCATTATCAAAACCCTTAAAGAAGAAATTTTATCTTGTTTTCCAGAATTGATTCATCTTCAAGTATTTGAAGACAACAAATCCTATACCATTAATAAGGAAAAAATTTATCTATGTATTCGTGATAGATATGGTCAATATTATGAAAAGAATATTTTAATGTATGTGTTACTCCATGAAATTGCTCATACATTATGCACAGATGTTGGTCATACTGAACAATTTAAAGAAATTTTCAACATTTTATTACAAAGAGCTACAGATGCTAATATATATTCACACACCGAAATTCCTCACGATTATTGTAAATTTGAATGAAAAGTTTCAATCGGAATTCTATGTGAATATACCCTCGGTAAAATATATTTGTAATAAAATGAACCTAAATTATCCATCTCTGTATTTACCCCAGCATTTTTAATTCTTAACCAATGAATAGCCATGGTTAAATATCCAGTATACATCAGATAGTGATATGCCACTGTCCCCACAATATCGTAATCTTTTGTTTTTGACACTCGGTATGCAATTTTACCCGAATAAATGTACCAAGAAATTAAATGTTTTAACAAGATTCTAGAACAGGGGTCACCACGGTGTTCAAAACATAATTCAACACCTTGTTTAAACATTTGATGTACATGTTTTAATCTACCAGGTAAAACCTTTCTTCCTAATAAATCTAAAGCTTGAATACCAGTCGTACCTTCATATAAAGTTGCAATACGAGCATCACGATATATTTGTTCAACTGGATTGTCTGAAATGTATCCATGACCTCCATATATTTGAATACCAAGATGAGCTGCTTCTATACCACATTCGGTTAAAAAACCTTTTAAAACAGGGGTGAGAAATTCAAGTTTATCTACGTCACCTACATCTGCAAGTTTGGCACATTCGTAAATCATACTTCTAGCACCCAAAGCGAATACACGCTGTGTCATCAACATTCTTTGTATATCTGGATGAACGATAATAGGGTCAGCAATTTCATCTGGATATTTAACTCCAGATAATGAACGCATTGCCAATCTATTTTTAGCATAATCCAAAGATAATTGAAAAGATAATTCACAGGCGCTTAAACCTTGTATAGCTGTACCAATACGAGATGTATTAATAAATGTAAACATGTGATTCAAACCCTTGTTCAATTCACCAATCAATTGGCCACGAGCTCCGTTAAATACAAGTTCACATGTAGAAGAACCATGGCACCCCATTTTTTCTTCGATACGAGTTGTTACCACATCTTCACTCTTGGGTACTGCAAATAGAGATAGACCTTTAGTCCCTGACGGGGCACCTTCGGTTCTCGCTAAAACACAATGAAGTATATTTTCAGTTAAATCGTGATTACCACAAGATATAAAAATTTTAGTACCATGAAGAGTATAGTAGTCTCCTTCTCCACCATTCTTTCTGGCCATTGTTTTTACCAAACTTAAATCTGAACCACACTGAGGTTCTGTCAAACACATTGTTCCTAACCAATCACCACTACACAATTTTGGAACATATTCATTCTTTAACTTTGCATTCCCATGTGAAAGGATAGTTTGAGCAGCACCAAAGCCCAATCCAGGGTACATACTCCAAGCCCAATTTGAAGTAGCTAAAATTTCACTCTTTATAATATGAGAAGAAAGGGGAAGGCCAGAACCACCATATTCTTCGGGCAAAGCGATACCTTGCCATCCACCATCTTTATAAGTTTTGTAGGCAGATTTAAAACCGGGTGATGTTATCACGTGACCTTTATTAAAAGTACATCCTCTTTTGTCTGATAGATGGTATAATGGATATAAAATATTTTCAGCCAATTTACTCGTTTCTTTTATAATATGAACAAGAGGTACATCAATATTTAATTTTTTATAATGATTTTCAAATTTGTGAACTCGATTTGCGATAAATAAAATATCTTGCACTGCAGTTTTAAACATAATTTATATTTTGTATTTTATCTTTAAAATATTTTATATATATTTTGTGCTGGCATAATAAATGAGTGATTCTGAATATGAATATGAAGAAAAGGAAGAATTAAAAGCAGTTAAAAAAACTAAAAAAAAGTATCCTAAAAAAATTTGGATTGAAAAGGAAGATTTCGAAGCATTGAATGTTATTTTAGATGAAATGTGTGCCAACAATCGTGTAAAATGGTTTAATTTAAAATTGTTGTATCACTTATTATATTGGTCTGGATTACGTATATCAGAAGCACTTGCGTTGAGTAAGAAACAAATTGTCGATTATATAAATGGTCATTCTATACAAGTAGTGATTGCGAAAACATATTCAACTCGGAGTTTGTTAAATACAAAAAATATATACGAGAAATTTGATTTTTTCAGAAAACATCAAGATGAGATTGCCGATGTTGGTTTTTGCAATTCATATGGTGGAAAATTGACATTTAGACAAGCTCAAAAATGGTCATTTCCTCTCATGACTAGACTTCAAATGGAAAAATTTGGAAAGATTGAAAATCCAAGTAAATTGTTAATTACTCTTCATAGTTTTCGTTGTTCTTTTATCAATCGATTGATTCGAAGCAATATTCCACTTCCAGATGTATCACAGATTGTTCATCACAAAAATATAAGTACAACTATGGGCTATTTACG
>CXWK01003863.1_pt1 | contig 19706 bp, 22 predicted proteins | sample 590851 | NCBI WGS metagenome assembly CXWK01 (sample SAMEA3498364, study PRJEB10139) | wastewater metagenome | biome: wastewater treatment plant; material: activated sludge | place: Denmark | collected 2014-08-01 | reverse complement strand
CAACCGACGAAGCGGCCGAAGCGCCCCTGCCGGTAGACCAGGGGATGGCCGCTCAGCGGGCAGTCGCGGCCGACTAGCTCCGGCTCTTTGCGCAGATCCAGCTTGGGCAGCGCCTCGTCGGCCACGTTCAGGTTCTGCTCGAACTGCCGGTAGAACTCGCCGATGACCGGAACCCACGGCTTACCCTCGGCGATCTCGTCCAGTTCGTCTTCCAGGCGGGCCGTGAAGTCGACCGACAGTACGTCCGGGAAGTACTGGACGAGCATGTCATTGACAATCGTGCCGATCTCCGTCGGCCGCAGCCGCTTTTGCTCCTGGTCAACGTAGCCGCGCTGCTGGATAGTGGAGATGATCGACGCATAGGTGGAGGGGCGGCCGATGTTGTGCTCCTCCAGCGACTTCACCAGCGACGCCTCGGAGTAGCGCGGCGGCGGCTGGGTGAAATGCTGCTCGGGCAGCAGTTGCAGCAGGTCCAGCTCTTCGGCGGCGCGCAGGTCGGCCGGGATCTGCGGCCCGTCGCCGTTCTCGCCTTCGCCCTCGTCCGGGTCTTCCTCGGCGCCATAGACGGCCAGAAAGCCGCGAAAGGCCAGTGTTGAGCCCGTGGCGCGCAACAAGTAGGGGCGCTCGGTGGCGGGCGTCGTCGCCGGCCCGGCCCAGATGTCGGCCGAGACCGTGTCGTAAACGGCCGGATTCATCTGGCTGGCCATGAACCGATCCCAGATCAACTTATAGAGCCGGAACTGCTCCTTTGATAGGTGGGCTTTCAGCGCTGCCGGCGTGCGCTCGACCGAGGTCGGCCGGATGGCTTCGTGGGCCTCCTGGGCCGTCTTGGAGCGCGTCTTGTAGACCGGCGGCTTCTCCGGCACATAGTCGGCCCCGAAGGTGGCGGCGATGAACGTCCGCGCCTGCTCCTGGGCCTCGCCGGCCACGGTGACGCTGTCGGTGCGCATGTAGGTGATCAGGCCCGTATCGCCCTCGCCCACGTTGACGCCCTCATACAGTTCCTGGGCAATGCGCATCGTCCGCGTCGTGCCCAACCCCAGCCGGCGCGACGCCTCCTGTTGCAGCGTGCTGGTCGTGAAGGGGGCCAACGGACGGCGCACGCGCTTGCCCAGATTGACCTCGCCCACTTCCCAATGTGCCTTTTGTAGCGCCACGACGTGGGGCTGCACAACCGCCTCGCTGCCCAGTTCCGGTTCCGCGCCGTTCAGCCGATGCAACCGGCCGATGAAGTAGGGCCGGCGGTTGCCGTTGTTGCCGGGCAAGGCGCGGAACTTCAGTTGGCTCAACTCGGCGGCGATTGTCCAGTACTCCTGCGAGTCGAACGCCTCGATCTCGCGCTCGCGCTCCACCACCAGCCGCACCGCCACGCTCTGCACGCGCCCAGCCGACAGGCGGCCCTGCACCTTGCGCCACAGCAGCGGGCTGAGCTGATAGCCCACCAGCCGGTCGAGCACACGCCGCGCCTGCTGCGCCTCGACGCGGTCCATGTCGATGGCCCGCGGCTGGGCGAAGGCGGCGCGGATGGCCGGCTGGGTGATCTCCTGGAAGACGACGCGCTTGGTGCGCGCCGGGTCCATTTCGGCCGCCTCGCGCACGTGCCAGGCGATGGCCTCGCCCTCGCGGTCGGGGTCGGTGGCCAGGAAGATCTCGTCGGCCCGGGCCGCGGCTTCCTTCAGCTCCTTCACCAGCGCCCGCTTCTCGTTGGGCACGCGGTACTCTGGCGCGAAGTCGTTATCGACATCGACGCTCAGACGCGACTTCAACAGGTCGCGCACGTGGCCCAGGCTGGGTTTGACCACGTAGCCGCGGCCCAGATAGCGGCCGATGGTCTTGGCCTTGGCCGGCGACTCGACGACGACCAGCTTGCCGCCGCGCTCGCCGCCCTTGACGGCCGCGGCCTTCTTGCCGGTCGTTTTCTTGGCGGTCGCCGCCTTCTTGCCCGTGGCTTTCGCGGGGGCGGCCTTCTTCGCGCGCGGGGCGACCTCCGGCTTGGGCAGCCCGTCGTGGGCCGGGGTGCGACCTTGCTTATAGATCGTGCCGCCGCAGACCGGGCACGTCCCGCGCGTGCCGGGCGAGCCGTTGGCCGCCCATTCCGGCATCGGGTTACGAATAATTCGCTTCTCTTTACACTTCAGGCAGTAGCCCTGCAGTTCTTCGTTGCTCATGCTTCTATTGTTCCAGGCAACACACCCAGCCGGCCGGCTTTCTAGCTGAAACCTTCCAGTTCGGTGCCCTGTAGACCATTGATCACGTCTTTGACCAATGGGATGTGATCTTTGTGGACGACCAGGATGGCGTCATCGGTGTTGACGACGATCATCCCCTCCAGCCCCACGGCCACGACCAGCTTGCGCGGCTCATAATTATAGACCAGGCAGTCCTCTGATGCGGTGTCGATGACCAATCCTTTCGTCACATTGGCCGACGGATCGGGATTGAGCGCTTCTTTCAGCGCGTAGAGCGTGCCGGGGTCGCTCCAGCCCATCTCGCTGTGCAGCACCAGCGCCCGCTCGCGGTCGACGTGGGTCAGCACGGCGTCGTCGAAGTGAATTGCCTGCATCGCCGGATAGACGCGCCGCAATGTGGCCTGATAGTCGGGCGTGCCGATGGTCGCCTCGATCTCGCTCAGTTGGCGCCACATCTCCGGCGAGAAGCGACGATAGAGGCCACGCACGTAGCCCGGCGTGGTGACAAAAAAGCCGGTGTTCCAAACGTGCGTGCCCTGGGCGAACATCTCGCGGCAGCGCTCCAGCGCCGGCCGGTAGGTCAATGAACCGAAGCCGTAGTAGGGGTGGTCATCGACGCGCCCGGCGAATTCGCCCAGACTGATCCAGCCCAGATTCTCGTTGGCGAAGCGCGGCGTTTCACCGATGAACAGGATGTCGGCCGTCTTGTCGGCGATCAGCGTCTCGGCTGCCCGCAGCAGGGCGACGAACGCCGGCACGTTCTCGATATAGTTGTCGCTCCACAGAATGGCCACCGGCTCGTCTTCGCCCAGTCGCGCCAGGTGGGCCATCGCCAGCCCAACGGCCGGGCCGAGGTCGCGCCGCGCCGGCTCAATCAGGATGTTGGCCGCCGGGATGTCCGGCAATTGCTCGCGGACGATGTCGAGATAGCGCTCGTTGGTGGCGATGAGGATGATGTCGTGGCCGTAGGTCGGGGCGACACGCTCGACGGCCAATTGCAGTGTCGATTCATCGCCGACAATCGGCTCGAACTGCTTGGGCGAGCTTTCGCGGCTGATGGGCCACAGGCGACGACCGGCGCCCCCGGCGAAAATGACGATTCGCATGGTCTGCCTTACTCCCCCGGCCCGCCGGCGTCATAGACGACTTCCGGCTCCCGCAAGCGCACGTAGTTCATGCCGCCCGTCTGCTGCACCATCCCCTTCAGTTCCATCAACGTCAGGGTGCTGCTGACCAGATAACTGGGCATGCCGGTCAGACGACCCAGCTCATCGACGTGCAACGGTTGCGACGACAACTGCGATAGCAACGCCGCCTCCTCGGCCGAATCCGGCAGCGCCACGGTCGCCGCGGCCTGTTCGCCGGCCATGCGCAGGTTCAACTCTTCTAGCACGTCCTCAATGCCCATCACCAGCTTGGCCCCCTGCTGAATAAGCCGGTTCGCGCCCACACTGACCGGGCTATTGATGTTGCCCGGCACGGCGAACACTTCGCGATCCTGCTCCAGGGCAAAGCGGGTGGTGATCAGCGCGCCGCTGCGCTCGCCGGCCTCGATGACCAGCACGCCCAGCGACAGGCCGCTGATGAGCCGGTTGCGCGCCGGGAAGTTGGCGCTGCTCGGCTCCGTGCCCAGGGGGAAGTCGGTGACGATGGCCCCTTGTCCATCGACGATGGCGTGGGCCAGATCGCGGTGTTCCGGCGGGTAGACGCGGTCGATGCCACAGCCCATAACGGCGATGGTGCGGCCGCCGGCCTCCAGCGCGGCGCGGTGGGCCACGCCGTCGATGCCCCGCGCCAGGCCGCTGACGATGGTGATGCCGTTGCGCGCCAGCCCGCCGGCCAGATCGTTGGCCATCAGCCGGCCATAGGCCGACAGGCGGCGCGTGCCGACGACGGCCACAGCCCACTGGTCGACCGGCTCAAAACGGCCGCGCACGTAAATGACCGGCGGCGCGGCCGGAATCTGGCGCAAGAGGGCCGGATAGTCGGGGTTGTCCCAGGTCAGGGCGTGCGCGCCGCTGGCTTCTACCTGCGCGGCATAGTGGTCGAGATCGAGCGTCTGGCGCGCTTCGCGCAAACTCTCGAGGGCCCGCGCGTCGAAGCCGATGTCGCGCAATTGGCTCTCCGACGCCGACCAGGCCGCGGCCAGGTTGCCGAAATGGCCCAGCAAGGCCTGGACCTTGGCCGGGCCGATGCCGCTGACATAGTTGAAGCCCAGCCAGTACTTGAGATCGGACATTGGCAGAGGATACCCTGTGCGCGCACGCGCGCAAGCGGCAGGCGCGGTCGGTTGGTTGGCAGCGGGCAGCTAGGCTTCGTCGTCGCTGAGCAGGCCGGGCAGCGGGCGAATGACGATACGCCCGCCGTCCACGTCCACCTCAAGCACCACGTCGGGGATATCCGGCACCAGCACTTCGCCCCGCGGCCCCTGGATGATAAAGACGTTGTTGGCCCCCGTCTCCAGCACCGCGGTCAGCCGGCCCAGGTCGCGCCCCTCGTCGGTGACGACCGTCAGGTCCAGCAACTGGTGCAGGAAGTACTCCCCTTCTTCAAGTGGGATGGCTTCGTCCTCGGGAACCTGGAGAAGTTCGTTACGCAGCAACTCCGCTTCATTGCGCGTCGGATAGCCTTCCAGCTTCAGCAGCACGTACTCGCCATGTTGGCGCGCGCTGACGACGCCCACGCGGCGCGGGTCGCGCTCGCCGACGTAGATGGCCTTCAGCCAGCCGAAGCGCTCCGGCCGGTCGGTCATCAGCTCGACTCGCACTTCGCCGTTCACGCCGTGGGGTTTGATGACCCGGCCAACGGCCAAAAAACGAGGTTCGGCGGAATCGTCCGCGGAGCCTCCTTCCGGCTGTCTGGACTGATCGATGAGGGGCGATTCGTCTGCGCTCAAGGCATCATCCTTAGCGAAGCTCATCGGCCTCGAGCAATTCCAATTCGACGCGCTTGCCGTCTTTGGCGGCGCGCACCTGGAGCAGCGTGCGAATCGAGTCGATCACCCGGCCGCTCTTACCGATCACGCGGCCCATGTCGGCCTGGGCCACGGCCAGTTCCAGCACCGTCGAACCCCGGCCGCGCACCTCGGTCACCTGAACCTCTTCCGGGTTATCGACCAGCGACTCCACGATGAAGGCCACGAGGTCTTTCATGGCGGCTTACTCTTCCTCGTCGGCGCCGATGACGGCCGCCACGGCCTCTTCGACACGCTCGACGGCGGGAGCCACAGCCTCTTCGACGCGCTCCACGACAGCGGCCACGGGCGCGGCGACGGCTTCGACGACGGCGCCGACGGCCTCACGGGCGCGCTCGACCAGCGAAGGAGCGGCTTCCGGCTGCGGCGCGGGCGCTTCGGCCACGGTCGCATCGACGCCCTTGTACTCCGCCACCAGCGCGTCGAGCGACTCGCCGGCATGAAGCCGGGCCAGCCGGTCGAACGTGCCCTGCTTGTTGAGCAGCACGCGCACCGCGTCCGACGGCTGTGCGCCGACGCTCAGCCAGTAGAGGGCGCGATCTTCATTGATCTTGAACTCCGCCGGGTTGGTCAGCGGATTGTAATGGCCGATGCGCTCGACGACGCGGCCGTCGCGCTTGGCCTCTTTCTCGGCCACGACAACCCGATAGCTCGGCTGCCTCTTCTTTCCAGTTCGACTCAAACGAATTCGTAGCATGGTCTAATCAATCACTCCAAACTAAGTAATTACGAATGAGGAATTACGAATGAGGAATTCAGAGCGTCTTTCATTCCTAATTCGCAATTCCTAATTCCTAATTGATTACATCTTCCCGCCAAGTAGCTGGCTCAGCGCATTGCGCCCGCGCCCGCCCTTGCCGATCTGCTTCATCATTTCCTGCATCTCACGATGCTGCTTGAGCAGCAGGTTCACTTCCTGCACGCTCGTGCCGGAGCCGGTGGCGATGCGCCGCTTGCGGCTGGCCTTGATCAGGCGCGGGTTGCGCCGCTCGTCGCCGGTCATGGACTGGATCATCGCCTCGATGCGCTTCATGTCCTTCTCGGCCCCGCTGAGGTCGACGTCGCCGGCCATCTTGCTCATGCCCGGAACCATCTCCAGCAGCTTGCCGATTGGCCCCATGCGCTTCACCTGTTGCAATTGCTTCAGGAAGTCGTCGAGGTCGAACTCGCCCTGAGCCAGGCGTTGGCCGGCGCGCTGGGCCTCTTCCATGTCCATTTCGGCCTGAGCCTGCTCGATGAGCGTCATCACGTCGCCCATGCCCAGGATGCGATTAGCCAGCCGGTCGGGGTGGAAGACCTCGATGGCGTTGAGCTTCTCGCCCACGCCGAGGAACTTGATCGGCACGCCGGTGACTTCGCGCATGGAGATGGCCGCGCCGCCGCGGGCGTCGCCGTCGATCTTGGTCATGATCAGGCCGGTCAGCGTTACCGCCTGATTGAAGTCCGTGGCCACGCGCACCGCTTCCTGGCCGGTCATGGCGTCGGCCACCAGCAACGTCTCGATGGGCTGGACGCGGGCCTTGATGGCCTTGATCTGGCCCATCATCATCTCGTCGATGTTGAGGCGGCCGGCTGTGTCGAGGATGACCGTCGTCGCCCCGGTGCTGACCGCCTGCCGCACGCCGTTGGCGCAGATGGATACCGGGTCGGCCTGGGTGCCCTCGCTATAGACGGGGATGTCGAGTTGCTTGCCCAGCGTCTCCAACTGGTTGATGGCCGCCGGGCGATAGACGTCGGCGGCGACGAGCAGCGGCCGCCGCCCCTGTTTGCGGAGGTGCAACGCCAGCTTGCCGGCCATCGTCGTCTTGCCCGCGCCTTGCAGGCCGACGAGCATGATGACCGCCGGCGACTGCGCCCCCAGGTTGAGCCGCCCCGGCTCGCCCAAAGTCCGCACCAGTTCGTCGTGGACGATCTTCACTACCTGCTGGCCGGGCGTCAGGCTACGCATCACTTCCTGGCCGACGGCCCGCTCGCGCACGCGGGCCACGAACTCCTTGACGACCTTGTAGTTGACGTCGGCCTCCAGCAGCGCCAGACGCACCTCGCGCATGGCGACGTCGACGTCGGCTTCGGTTAGCTTGCCGCGCTTTTGCAGGTTGTCGAAGACGGACTGTAGCCGTGATCCTAGAGACTCAAACACAGGTTATCACCATCGGGTGTATATCGTAGGGGCAGGACTATCGCCCGCCGGTCGGCAGACGTGCGCCGATAGTCGCGCTTCTACTCGCAAGATTTGTGATTCTAGCGCAGGCGTCCGACAGAGTCAAGCGGCATGGAACAGGTCGATAGATCTCACGCCAAGACGCAAAGCACGCCAAGCTCAGAAAGATTCTGAGCTTGGCGTGCTTTGCGTCTTGGCGTGAGATCTTTTGTTCGCCTAGGCCGGCACCGCCTCAAACCGCGCCGCCGCCTGGCGCAGCGCCTCAGCCCGGTCGGTATTCTCCCACGGCGCTTCGATGTCGTCGCGGCCGAAGTGGCCGTAGGCCGCCGTTGCCCGATAGATGGGCCGGCGCAGCTTCAGGTCGCGGATGATCGCCCCCGGACGCAGGTCGAAGTGTTCGTTGATGAGGTCAACCAGTTGGTCGTTGGTCAACGGGCTGGTGCCGAACGTCTCCACGTTGACGCTCAACGGGTGGGCCACGCCGATGGCGTAGGCTACCTGCACCTCGCAGCGCCGGGCCAGACCGGCGGCTACCAGGTTCTTGGCCACCCAACGGGCCGCATAGGCCGCGCTGCGGTCGACCTTCGTCGGGTCCTTGCCGCTGAACGCGCCGCCGCCATGACGCCCCATGCCACCGTAGGTATCGACGATGATCTTGCGACCGGTCAGACCGGCGTCGCCCAGTGGCCCGCCGACGACGAAGCGGCCGGTCGGGTTGACGTAGACGCACAGGTCGTCGGGGCCATACTCCGTCGGCTTGCGCGGGTTGACGACGATGCGCCGCCCCTCGCCCACCAGTTCTTTGGGCAGCACGGGCATGATCACATGCTTGATGATCTCCTGCTGGATCGTCTCGTTATCGACTTCGGGCGCGTGCTGGGTGCTGATCAGCACGGTGTGGACGCGCTTCGGCTCGCCATAGTTGTACTCAATCGTCACCTGGGCCTTGCCGTCGGGCCGCACCCAGGGCAGCGTGCCGTCGCGCCGCACCTGGGCCAGCCGGCGGGTCAGCCGGTGGGCCAGATAGATGGGCAGCGGCATCAAGGTATCGGTCTCGTCACAGGCGAAGCCGAACATCATGCCCTGGTCGCCCGCGCCGATGGAGTCCACGGCGGCGTCGCTGTCGCCGTTCTGGCGTACTTCCAGGGCGTGGTCGACGCCCTGGGCGATGTCGGGGCTTTGGGCGGCGATGGCCGCCAGCACGCCGCAGGTGTGGCCGTCAAAGCCCTTGCTGCCGTCGTCGAAGCCGATGTCGTTGACGACCTGGCGCACCAGCTTGTCGAAGTCGACAAAGGCGGTGGTGGTGATCTCGCCCAGCAGCATGACGTAGCCGGTCTTGACGGCTGTCTCGCAGGCCACGCGGGCCATCGGGTCCTGGGTCAACAGGGCGTCCAGAACGGCGTCGCTGATTTGATCACACATCTTGTCCGGATGCCCTTCGGTCACCGATTCGGAGGTGAAGAGCGTGTGCGGTGAAGCCATGAAACTTGTTGTCATTAGGTTAGGTTCCTCCACAGAACTGCGCGTTCTACGCGGCCGATTGATAACAAAAACGCCTCTTGAGCAGGTCAAGAGGCGCAGCGTTGATCATCATCACTTGGTCCTCTTATCTTCCAGCTTTCGCTGCCGGAGTTAGCACCTTTCCCAACAGGGCGGTTGCTGCAGTGTCATCGGGCCGGGTCCCTCGACTGCTCTCGATAAGCTGTTTGAAAACGTACTTATAGGTAACTATAGCCTCAGCGGGCGGTTTGTCAAGACTATAGAACGGCCGCCTTACGACGGCGATTAAGCCCGCCTACTCCCACTTCTCCGGCGGCTCCGGCATGCCCAGGATGTGGTAGCCGGCATCGACGTAGACGACCTCACCGGTGACGCCGCTGCCCAGGTCGCTGCACAGCCACAGGGCCGTCTTGGCTACCTCCTCTTGGTCGATGTTGCGTCGCAGCGGGGCGCGCTCGCCCACGTAGCCGAGCATCTTGCGGAAGCCGGCAATGCCCGCCGCGGCCAGGGTCTTGATCGGCCCGGCGGAGATGGCGTTGACGCGGATGCCCTGTGGGCCGAGGTCGGCGGCCAGATAGCGCGTGCTGGCCTCCAGCGCCGCCTTGGCCACGCCCATGACGTTGTAGTGGGGCACGACCTTCTCCGCGCCGTAATAGGTCATAGTGATCAGGCTACCGCCGTCGGGCATGAGCGGCCGCGCCCGCTGGGCCAGGGCGATGAAGCTATAGGCGCTGATGTCCAACGCGATGCGAAAGCCCTCCCGCGTCGTGTCGTAGAACCGCCCTTCCAGCTCCGACGACGGCGCGTAGGCCACGGCGTGCACCAGAATATCGAGTTGACCGAAATGCTCCCCGGCCCGGGCGAACACGGCGTCGATCTCTTCGTCCGAGGTCACGTCGCACTTCTCCACAAACGTGCAGCCGATCTCGGCCGCCAGCGGCAGCACCCGCTTCTCCAACTGGGGAATGCCATAGCTCAGCCCGATCTCCGCCCCCTGCGCGTGAAAAGCCTCGGCGATGGCCCAGGCGATGGAGTGCTTGTTGGCCACGCCGAAGATCAGCGCCTTCTTGCCCGCGAGTAAGGTCATCCTGTTTTCTCCAGTTTCGTCTAGGAACCGAGTCTCCAGGAGGGAACTCGGTTCCTAGCAGTATAACCCGCCACCCGCTGTGAAGATGCGACGCACGGATGGCAATCGTACGAAGAGTGGCACGCCGATGACGCAGATTTCGCCAATTGACGCCGGAAGAATTCTGGCTTCTTATCAGCGTGAATCTGCGCCATCAGCGTCATCTGCGGGCCATTCTTCCTTACTTACGCAATGCTTGCCCGACGTTGGCACGTTTGCGCGCGCTGGATAAAATGTGCTCTATGGACAAGCCCCTCCCCCCCACTCGCTCCCGCTCGTCGTTGCCCGTCTTCCTGCTGGCCTTTGCCGTCGCCGCCTACTTCGCGTTCCGCCACGGCAGCAGTTGGCTGCGGCGGTCGCTGATCTACCTCTCCCACGCGCCGTGGGCGAGAAGGATGGTCAGCAGTTGGGGTGTGGCCTGGCGCGTGGCCTCGCGCTTCGTGGCCGGGGTCGACCGCGACGCGGCCGTCGCCGCCACCCGCGCCCTCAACGAGCGCGGCATCATGGTCACCCTCGACTACCTGGGCGAAAGCTGCACCCACGAGGGCGAAGCACTCCAGGCCCGCGAGGAGATTCTGCGCCTGCTGACCGACATCGCCGCCAACGACCTGCAGGCTAACGTCTCGCTCAAACCGACGCAGTTAGGGCTGAAGATCGACCGCGAGCTGGCCTATAGCAACATCTGCACCCTNNGGCGCGGGTGCGGCTGTGCAAGGGGGCCTACGCCGAACCGCCCGAAGTCGCCTTCCCGCGCAAGGCCGACGTGGACGCCAACTATCTCAATCTGGCCCGGATGATGCTCAGCCCGCGGGCGGCCGAAAAAGGCGTCTACCCCGCCTTCGCCACCCACGACGCCGCCATCGTCGAGGAGATCAAGCACTACACCCGCGCCCACAACATCCCACCCACAGCCTACGAGTTCCAAATGCTCCACGGCATCCGCCGCGACCTGCAAGAGCAACTGGTGGCTGAGGGGTATCGCGTCCGCGTCTACGTGCCCTATGGCACGGCCTGGTATCCCTACTTCGTCCGCCGTCTGGCCGAGCGCCCGGCCAATCTGTGGTTCTTTGTCAGCAACTATCTGCGCGCCTGATCGACCACCATGCCCAACATCATCGAGTTCAGCGCCATTCCCGGCGTGCTGCTGGTCGAATTGCGCCCCTTCGCCGACGACCGCGGCCGCTTCACGGAGACGTTTCGCAAGGAGTGGTTTCCCCAACGCGCCTGGGCCAACGTCCAGTCGAACCGCTCCGACTCGCGCGCCGGCGTCCTGCGCGGCCTACACTACCACTTCAATCAGGTGGACTATTGGTATCTGGCCGCCGGGCGCGTTCGCGTTGGTCTGGCCGATCTGCGCCGCTCCTCGCCCACCTTTCGCGCCACGGGCACGCTCGACCTCGATGCTGACACCAATCGCGGCCTCTTCATCCCCTGCGGCGTGGCCCACGGCTTCCTGGCCCTGACCGACGCGACACTGTTCTACACGGTCGATAACTACTACGACGGCGGCGACGAGTTCGGTCTGGCCTGGGATGATCCCGACGTGGTGGTATCGTGGCAGCCGGCGGCCGCGCCCATCCTCTCCGGCCGCGACGCCGCCAACCCGCGCTTCGCGGCCATCCCGTTCGCGTCGCTGCCTGATTAGCCGACCAGGCGCAGCCAGAGGGGCGGCCCCAGGATGAGCAGGCCGATGATGGCCGCGCCCAACGCGCCGGCCAGCACGGCCGCCGCGGCCACGTCTTTGGCCGCCTTGGCCAGCGGGTGATAGTCGGGGCTGACGAGATCCACCACCGCTTCCAGGGCCGTATTGGCGAACTCGGCCATCCACACGGCCATCGTCGTCAGGATCAGGATCGCCCACTCCAGGCGGGGGATGCCCAGCCAGAAAGCCAGCCCGAAGACGACGACACTGATCGCGGCGTGAATCCACGTATTGCGCTGCGTGCGCAACGCGAACCACCAGCCCTCGAACGCATAGCGGAAGCTGAGCGCCCGACCGCGCAGTTCCTCGTGCCCGCGCTCACGGATCGTCATGGTCGTCCTCGGTCGGCTGGATGGCCGCCAGCCCCAGCTTGTCTAGAATGGTCGCCTGCTCGCCCCACATGGCCGCCTTCTCGTCCGCGTCGAGGTGGTCGTGGCCCAGCAGATGCAGCACGCCGTGGACGGCCAGCAGCTGCAGCTCGGCCGGCGCGCTGTGGCCCTTGGCCGCCGCCTGCTGCTCGGCGTGGGACACAGAGATGGCGATGTCGCCCAGATAGGCCGCGCCGTCGGGGTCGCCGGGCAGCGGGTCGCCGGCCGGGAAGCTGAGTACGTCGGTAGCCCGATCCTCGCCACGATAGTGGCGGTTCAGTTCGCGCAGATAGTCGTCGTCTGTCAGCAGGATGGTCAGCGCCGCGCTGTCGGCCGCCGCGCCGTGGGCCAGCGCCTCGTGGGCCGCCCGGGCCACGGCCTGGGCCAGTTCGGGCGGATAGCGCCGGGTGGACTGTACGTCAATCGTGTAAGCCATAGGGTTGAAGGGATTGGTTAGCCGGAGTTGACGGTCTGGGTGGCGCGTGGGCGCGGTTCGGGCAGCGCCGCCTCCGGTCGCGCCGGTTCGGGCAGGGCCGGCGGCGTTGGCGGAGGCGGCAAGACGAATTCGGGCAGGTTTTCGCCGAGTAACAGTTCGTTGCCCGGATACTGGACGCGCACGTGGTAGCGCCCCTTCAGCGTCTCGATGAACGACAGGCGCAGTTGCTCGATGTCGCCCAATGTCAGCCCCGATCGGTTGAGTTGGCCCTCCAGAATGTCGTCCTCGACGATAGTGTTGATGAGCTTCTCGATGGCCTTCTCGGTATTGGGGCGCACGGCGGTCGAGGTGGCGTCGATGGCGTCGGCCAGCATGACGATGGCCGCCTCGCGCGAGTCCGGGCGTGGCCCGGGATAGCGAAACGCCTCCGGGTCTATCTGCACACCCTCGCCGGCCGCTTCCTGCGCCTTGCGATAGAAGCTGCGCACCACGCGGTTGCCGTGGTGCTGGGCGATGATGTCGCGGATGCGGAACGGCAGGCGATAGCGGCGGGCCAGTTCCAGCCCGTCGGCCACGTGGCTGACGACGATGCGGGCGCTGGTGTGCGGGTCGAGCGAAGCGTGGGGGTCCATGCCTTCCTGATTCTCGACAAAGAACGGTGGCCTGACCATCTTGCCCACGTCATGGTAGAACGCGCCGACGCGCACCAACGTGCTGTTGGCATTGACCCGCTCGGCGGCCTGCTCGGCCAGATTGGCGACCATGATGCTGTGGTGATAGGTTCCCGGCGCGCGCCGCAGCAATTCGCGCAGCAAGGGGTGATCAAGCCGCGACAGGTCTTGCAGTTGCAGGATGGTTACAATGCCGAACAGCCCACCCAACACGTACAGCCCGGCCAGCGTCAGCCCGGACGAGAGCATGCCGTTGCCCAGGGCATAAGCGGCGGGCAGCAGCAACGCCCGCGGCGATGCGTCTTCCAACAACCAGAACATGACGATGACTGTGGCATAGCCAAGCGCGGCCAGCAATCCGGCCCGGAAGAAGGCCGAGATGCGCTGCGCGTCGCGCAAGGTCAACACGCTGACCACGCCGCCCATGGCCAGATAGATCGCCACTTCCAGCGAATTTGGCCCGGCAAAGCCGACCAGCCCGGCCATCAGCACCGTCGTCAGCACGGCAAAACGGGTGTCATAGACCACGGCCAGCAACAGTGACAGCGCCGCCAACGGGAACCAGAAGGACAGCGTCTCGCCGCTGACCATGACCTTGGCCACGGCGGTGAAGATCAGCAGCAGACCGCCCACCACGCCCAGATAGCGACCGTTCGGAAACTGGGCCCGCTGGAATCGCGCCCAGTACAGGGCGATCAGCGAGGTCGTCAGCAGCGAGGCGACGGCCATGGCCGCCGTGTGTCGCCAGTTGGCTTCCTGGCGCAACAGACCCAGTTCGACCAGCAGTTCGTAGTCGGCCTGGGTTACGATCTCCCCGGCGCGGACGATGCGCTGATCGCGGGCAACCGAGCGCGTCACCGGCTGTATGCCCGCCGCCGCCTCAGCCCGCGCCGTGGCCGTGGCCTCCTCGTCGGGGAAGACAGTCGGGACAATGAACTGGTAGGCCAATTCCGACACCACGCTGGCCTGGGCCGGCGACAGTTCCAGACTGGCCAGCCGGCGGGCCGTGCGCTGGTAGTCGGACAGTTGTGACGGCCGGATCTCCTCGCGCATCAGGTCTTCGATGATGGCCAGCACATCGGTCTTGACCTTCTCATACTCGGCCTGGCTCAGATTGAGCAAGCCCTCGGCCACTTCCTCGCCGACAGTCAGACCCTTGGCGGCGCGCAAGTATTCCAGCTTGCGTTCGGTGGTGGCGCTGGAGTCGGCCCGGACGGTATCGACAAAGGCCAGGAAGTTGCGGGCCAGACCCAACTGGGCGCGGCCGATTTGTAGGTCGAGGGGGGTATAGACGTCGGATACGGCGCGGGCCGCCTGGTCGCGGGCCTGCGTTGTCAACAGGTTGCTGGTGAAGGTCAGCGAGCGCGGCGAGAAGAGGTCATTGGGGGCCGGCCTATCGACGGTCACGTCCACCTGGCGCGTGCCGGGCAGATCGTAAGACAGAATCAGGGTCATGCCCAGGGCGACAACCAGGAAAAAGAGGATCAGGCTGTGCCGCCGCACCCACAGCCGGAACTGGTCCACCTGCCCGTTCCACAGGTTGCGATTCATGCCAGGCCCAGACGCGCGGACTGATTCACTTCAGAAGGTCACGAACGACATCATTGACGAGCCGACCGTCCGCCCGTCCCTTCACCTGCGGCATGAGTCGGCTCATCACCTGGCCCATGCCCTTGGCATCGGTGACGCCCGTCTCGGCGATGGCCGCCCGGGCGAGTTGTTCGATCTCCTCGCGGGTCATCATCTGGGGTAAGTAGGATGCGATCAGCGCCGCCTCGGCCGTCTCGCGGGCCACGTCGTCGGCGCGACCGGCGCGGGTGAAGTCGGCAATGCTCTCCTGACGTTGCTTGATCTGCTTGCGCAAAATGTCCTGCACGCCGGCCTCATCCAGCGCCACCCGCGAATCGATCTCCACCTGCTTGATGGCCGCCAGCACCATCCGCAACACGTCGCGGCGCTGCGTATCGTTCCCGCGCATGGCCGCCGTCAGGTCGGCCCGTAGCTGCTCTTTGAGTTCCATCTCAGGCTGCAATCTCCAAAAAACGATTGTAGCACCCGGCGGGGGTGTGTCAACCGGCCAAAAGGCCGGGGTTGGGCAACAACATCTAAAACTTTGCTATCGCTCTGCCAGTACTGTGTAGAGGTTGAGTTCGCCTTCGCGGCCGTCGCTGCGAAACGACTCCACGACCCGCAAGCCCGCCGCGGCGGCCAGCCGTCGCGTCTCGGACTCGTCCAGCAGGGCGACATAGCGCAACCCGTAGCCGCCCCGCTGCCACGACAGCAGATAGTCGCCCTCTTCCACGTCGGCGGCGGTGATGCCCGCCTCCGACCACGGCCGAATCTTGCGCCGCTGGCGTTCGCTGGCGGTGAACTGCCAGTTAGCCAGGGCCACGCGCCCGCCGGGGGCCAGCCGCGCCGCCATCTCGCCCAGCAAGCGGACGCGATTGTCCCGACCGGGGATGTGCTGCAAGGTNNCGCCAGCAGGCCGGCCGAGAAGTCGACGCCGGTGTAGTCTACCGCCCGCCCCTTGGCCGCCAGAAAGCGGCCAAAGCGCCCGTCGCCGCAACCCACGTCGAGCACGCGCGGTTGCCCGCCGGGCACGTGGGCCAGCAGCCGCGCATATCCCGGTTGCGGCGCGGCCCGGCTGGCGGCGAAGGGCGCGGCGAACTGGGCGTAGAACGCTTCATTCAGCGCCACCAGACGGCGAACGAGCACCTCATTCATCAGAAGACCCTAGACGACTAATAGACTACGCGCCCACAAAAGCCACTAAGTATCTGCGTAATCTGCGTAATCTGCGTAATCTGCGGATCATTCTTCCCTTAGAAACCATAGCCGGCCAGCACGCGCTCAACCTGGGCCACATAACTACCGCCGAACAGCCGCACGTGGACGAGCAGCGGGTAGAGGTTATAGAGGTCGCGCCGCTCCTCGAAGAAGCCGGGGGCGATGGGGCGCAGGGCGTGGTAGCGTTCGTAGAAGGCGCGGCCGAACGTGCCGAACAGGCCGATAAAGGCCAGCTCGATCTCCGGGTCGGCGTAGTAGAGAGCCGGATCGAGAAAGGCCGTGATACGGCCGCCTTGGGCCAGCACGTTGGTCGTCCACACGTCGCCGTGGATGAGCGACGGCCGCGCCGGTTCGCTCAACCACTCCCCAACGCGCCCGGCCAGCCGCTCTACCCGCGCCCGCATCGTCGCCGGCAGCCGCCCGGCCCGCGCCGCCTCGCCGGCCATGTAGACCAGGCGGTGCTCGGCGAAGAAGTCGAGCCAGCGGGCCGCTGTCGGGTTGGGCTGGCGCAGGCCGCCGATGCGTGTGTCGCGCTCGAAGCCGAACGCCGGCGCGGTCAGACCGTGCAGCGCGGCCAGCAGGCCGGCGGCGTGGCCCTCGGCGTCGTCGTAAAACTGGCTATCACCCTCGACATAGGCCATCACCAGCAGGTTGTCGTTGACGGCGTAGACCGCCGGGACGGGCAGAGGCGTCCGTTCGGCCAGGTAGCGCAGCATGAACGCCTCGACCGCCAGCCCGCCCCCGCCCACCTCGTCGTGCTTGACCACCAGCCGCCGCCCATCGTCCAGCCACACCTCATAGACGGCACTGACGCAACCGCCGCCCAGGGGGGCGATGTCGCTGACCGAGTGGCCAATGAGGGCGGCGATCTCCCGGCGAATGTCCATCGAATAACCCCATCGTCTCGCCTACTCCGTCGTGACACTGACGTTGTCGAACGACACTTGCAGCGCATTGCCGGCGAACGACCCCGCGTCGAGGCCAACGCGCCCTTCGGCCAGACTGCTGTCGCTCAGTTGCGTCAGCAGGATGTCGTTGACGTAGAAAGCCAGGTCAGAGCCGTTGGCGATGACCTTCAGCCGGTTGGCGACGTTCAGCCCCTGATTGATGGCCGCCGTGGGCGTCCACTCGCGCAGCAGCCGCGTCCACGTCCCATCGGCCGCCCGCCGCTCGATCATGTACAGGCCATTGCCGGTGATGTCGAAGCGGTAGAACTGGCCGTCATCGGTCATGCGGAACAGAACGCCATAGCTGCTCTCCGGCGCGCCGCCGCGCTGCCAGGCGTCCACTTCCAGCACAAAGTCGCCGAAGGTGCGGTCGGTCAGAGTGGCGTACTGGATCGTGTTGGGCGCGGCCACGGTGATGACCAGTTGCTCGTTGGCCACGGCCGTGGAGCCCAGATCGTCCTGCTCCAGCAGCCAGTTGCCCGTCTGGCCGGGGACAAACTCGTCGCGGAACGGGCCGCTGGGCGCAGCGGCCTCGGCTGCGCCGGAGTTGACGCCCGTGGGCAACAGCGGGCGCCCGTCGCAGGCCGCCAACAGCAACCCGGCAACGACCACCAGACAGACGCGGCTAAGGCAGCGTGACGCGGACATTGTCGAATTCAACGATTGTCGTCCCCTGCTCCAGCGTGCCCGCGGCCAAGCCGATGTCGCCGGTCACAAACGTGGGGTCGGTCACGGTGATAAGCGGGAGGCCGTTGACCTCCAGGCTCAACTCGCTGCCGATGCACGACACGCGCAACTCATTGGAGGCCACGCCGACGTTGATGGCGTCCGACGGCTGGAATTCGGCATTGGGCGTCAGGTAGGTGACCGTCTCGCTGCCGCTCTGGTATTTGCCGATGGCGTAGTAGCCGTCGCCGCTGACCAGAAAGGCGTAGAAGTTCTCCTCGTTCTGGTAGCGGCAGATGACGCCGTAGGCGTTGTTGTTGGGGCCGTCCACCTGGCGGGCTTCGGTGGTGATGACAACGTCGTCGAAGTTGCGACCGGGATTGGTCCACCACAACTCGCCGGGCTGGCCGACGGCCAACTGCATGGCGGCGTTGTCGATGGCCGCCGACCGGCCGCCGCGATCATAGAGCGCCCAGCCGCAGTCGAATTCGCCGCTGAAGTCATCGGCGAACAGGAAGTCGGGGCCATCGCAGGTGTCGGGTTCGCTCTCGGCCGCCGCCGCACAGCCGGCCAGGGCCAACAGGGCCGGCAGCAATAAACAGATAAAGAGGCGCGCGATTGACTTTGGCATGGCCGCCCCCTACTTCCGTTTGCTCTCCATTTCGGCGCGCTCCAACTGCTCATCCAGCGCCTTCATCTGCGCCGCCACATCGGGCTGGCGCCGCGCCACCAGTAGGTAGAGACCGAGGATGACGATCCACAAGACAACGACCACAGCGGCCGCCACGGCCAAGCTCTGCAACATGATGCCTTCTCCGATGAAATGATGTTGTCGCCCCTTGGGCCAGGCCCGGCGACGATGCCCGCATTGTAATGCGAACGGCCGAAATGGGCCATGCTGCTCGTCAAACCCGGCTATCCCACAGCGGCTCGGCCACGCCCCGCTCGTGGTTCTCATAGCGGGCCATGACGAACAGCGCGTCGGACAGGCGATTCAGATAGGCGACGACGTAGGCGCCGACCGGCTCTTCGCGGGCCAGGGTGATCACGTCGCGTTCCGCCCGGCGACAAACCGCCCGCGCCACGTGCAGGTGGGCCGAGGCAGCCGACCCGCCGGGCAGGATAAAGTTTTGCAGCGGCCCGACAACGGCCGTCAGTTCGTCAATCAGCGCCTCCAGCCTTTCGACGTGGCGCGCCTCGATCTGCGGGATGGGAAAGCGCGCCTTGTCCTCCTCCAGGAAGCTCAGGTCGGAGCCTAGATGGAACAGCTCGTTCTGAATCTCCGGCAGCACCCCGGCCAAACGCGCCCCCAACCCCACGGCCACAGCCACGCCCAGACAGGAGTTCAACTCGTCCACCGTGCCGTAGGCGGCCACGCGCAACGAATCTTTAGCCACCCGTTGCCCACCGGAGAGGCTGGTCTGCCCGGCGTCGCCGGTACGGGTGTAGATTTTAGTCAATCGAGGCATAGCACACTCCCAGAAACCAATCTTCTTTTATGACATTAACCGATTAATCGGCCCACGGGCGATCCGCTTCTCGCGGCAGGTTGAAGAACCCGCCGCGGCTAGCCGGCGCCTATAGCCGCCAACACGTCGCCCACCGTCAGCCAGCCCCGCCCAGGGAACAACCGTGCCATCTGTGGCGCGAATTGCGGCGCGCCGGTCAACACCTCGCGCGTCGGCCCGGCGGCGATCACCTCGCCCTGGCTCAGCATCACCGTGCGCGTGGCGATAGTGGCAGCCAGTTCCACGTCGTGGGTCACCAGCAGCAGCGCCGCCCCTTCGGCCAGCCAGCCGCGCCACAGCGCCGCCAGCGCCTCCTTGGCCAGGCGGTCGAGCCCGCGCGTCGGTTCGTCGAGCAACAGCAGCCGCGGCCGCGTCGCCGTCACCGCCGCCAGGGCCACGCGCTGCCGCTGCCCGACCGACAGATCGCGCGGGTAGACCTCGGCCACCTCGCCCAGGCCGAGCCAAGCCAGCCGTTCGGCCACCTCGGCCGGCGTCTGCGGCAGACCATGATTGCGCAACGTCGCCCGCACCTCGTCGGCCACGGTGTCGGCGAAGAGAAGGTCGTCGGCGTTCTGCGGCAGATAGCCAATCTCGCGGCAGATGTCGGCCACGTCGCGGCCGCGCGTCGGCCGGCCGTTCACCCGCACCTCGCCCGCCTGCCCGCGCAACAG
>CXWK01000692.1_pt1 | contig 19727 bp, 22 predicted proteins | sample 590851 | NCBI WGS metagenome assembly CXWK01 (sample SAMEA3498364, study PRJEB10139) | wastewater metagenome | biome: wastewater treatment plant; material: activated sludge | place: Denmark | collected 2014-08-01 | reverse complement strand
CGGGCCAGTGGTAGGGGATGAACACGGTGTCCGGCCGGATGGTGGTGACCACCGCTGCCGGCACGGTGATCTCCCCGCGGCGGGACCGCACCGTGACCTGGTCGCCGTTGGCGATGCCGAGCGAGTCGGCCAGCTTGGGGTGGATCTCACACAGGGGCTCGGGGTACTGCTCGACGAGGCTGGCGATGCGGCGGGTCTGGGTACCCGACAGGTACTGACTGACGACGCGGCCCGTGGTGAGCCACACCGGGTACTCGTCGTCGACGACCTCGGCGGGCGGCCGGTAGGGCACGGCATGGAAGCGGGCCCTGCCATCGGGATGGGAGAAGATACCGCCCTCGTGGAGGCGAGGGGTACCGGGGTGGCCGACTTCGGGGATCGGCCAGAACATGCCGTGCTCGGCCACGATGCGCTCCCACGTGGCGCCGGTGTAGTCGGCGGTGCCGCCCGATGATGCCCGGCAGAGCTCGTCGAAGATCTCGTGGGTGTTCTGGTATTGAAAGTGCTCTCCCCTGCCGAGTCGCTCGGCGATCTCGAGGAGGATTTCCCAGTCCAGGCGGGCCTCACCCGGAGGCGACACGGCGGCGTTGATCTTGATGATGCGGCCCTCGCCGCTCGTCGACGTGCCCTCGTCCTCCTCATGGAGCGACCCGGCGAGGACGACATCCGCGTGCTGGGCCGTCTCGGACAGGAAGAAGTCGATGACCGAGTAGAACTCGAGCTTGTCGAGCGCCTCCGCGGTGAAGTTGCTGTCGGGAGCGGACACGGCCGGGTTGAAGCAGATCGACAACAGGCCCTTGATGGTGCCGTCGTGGATCGCTTCGATGATCTCCTGCGCGGGGATGCCCTTGCCTGGGATCTCGGACTCGTCGACCTCCCACACCTCGGCGACCGCTCTTCGGTGATCGGCGTTGGTGATGTCCCGGTTTCCGGGGAGTTGGTCGCACTTGTGACCGTGCTCGCGCCCACCCTGGCCGTTGCCTTGGCCGGTGATGGTCGACACGCCGCATCCGGGCTTGCCGAACTTGCCGGTGGCCAGCCCGAGGTTTATGGCGGCGAGGACGTTCTCGGTGCCCTTGATCTGCTGCTCGATGCCGCGGGCGTGCAGCATCATCCCCGTCGCTGCCGTCCCCCAGATCTCGGCGGCCTCCTCGATCCTGGCCTTCGGGACCCCGGTGATGTCCGCGGCCCACGCAGGGGGCATCTCTGCGGCAGCCGCGGCGGCCTGGTCGAAGTCGTGGGTGTGGGCGTCGATGAAGTCGTGGTCGAGCCAGTCGTTGCGGATCAGCTCGTGCAGCACCGCACCGAACAGCGCCGAATCGGAGCCGGGACGGACCGGCAAGAAGAGATCCGCGGTCCTTGCGAGCGGCACGACGCGTGGGTCCTGCACGATGAGCCTCGCGCCGCGGTCGCGGGCCCGCCAGATGTAGCTGGTGGTGATCGGGAACGTCTCGGCCACGTTCGACCCAGCAACCCAGACGACATCGGCGAGGGGGATGTCGCTCCACGGGTTCGGGGCGCGGTCGATGCCGAGCGCCTTCTTGTTCCCGACACCGGCGGACACCATGCAGTACCGGCCGTTGTAGTCGAGGTTGGCGGTGTGGAGGGCGAGACGGGCGAACTTGCCGACCAGGTAGCTCTTCTCGTTGGTGAGCGACACGCCGGAGAGCATGGCGAACGCGTCGTCGCCGTAGGTGGCCTGGATCCGCTGGATCTCGCTCACCACCTGGGAGAGCGCCTCCTCCCACGACACGTCACGGAATCCGCCGGGTGCTGACTCGTCGCGCACCATCGGGTGCAGGAGCCGGTCGGGGTGACTGCCTTGGAGGTACCGCTTGACGCCCTTGGGGCAGAGCTTCCCTTCGTTGAACGGGAAGTCGTACCAGGGCTCGAACCCGACGACCTCGTTGTCGCGCACCTTCAGCTTGATGCCGCACTGCTGACCGCAGAAGCAGCAATGAGTCTCGACGACCTTGTCGACCTCGAGGCCGGCGTCCCACCCACCGGGGGGTTCCTCGTTGAGGTGCGGCCCGTAGCGCTCGACGAGGGCTGCTTCGGTGATCGGGATCTTGGCCATCAGCCGAAGCCTCCCACTCGTGCGGATTGGGCCAAGGTGACGCCGGCCCGGCGGCATGGCGGGCAGGTGTCCTGGTAGTTGCCGCCGCCGTCGATGCCGTAGTCGAACCCGACCTGCGGGAGCACCTCTTGGAGGTCGGCGACCTGCTGGGCGCTGGCGAACCCCTCACCGCAGCGGCGGCACACGGCTTGGGGCCCTTCGGCGTTGGCCGTCTTGTAGTAGGCGACCCCGAGGTTGCCGGGTCGTTGGAAGATGTGGAACAGCTTCCCGAACGGCAGGTACATGAGTCCCAAGATGACGGTGAGGGCGTGGATCGTGTTGAGTGCCGAATAGAACTGGCCGTGGAGCCAGGTGCTCGAGACGGTGAGGAACAGGCCGGTCACCGACACCGCGAACAGGCCGGCCAGGGCGAGGAAGTCGCCGCTGCGCTCCACCGCGAGGGCGCCGGGGTCGTGGAGCCGGCGGCGAAGGAAGATGAACACCCCTGCGAGCACCAACACCGCCGCGATGTCGAGGCCGTGGAAGATCACCCAACCCTGCACGGTGCCGGCGTCGAACTGGGCGGTGCCGACCTTCGACAGGTACACCTGGTAGCGGTCGGCCTGCTGGCCGACGCTTTCGAAGTGCAGCAGGCCCAGAGTCAGCGGGAACGTGATCAGGGCGGCCAAGATGCACCCCCAGAACACCAGCTGGTGGGCCAGCCAGCGCATCCGCGACCGGCGTCGGATGAAGGTCTGGGCCAACAACTGGGTGCCGACCAGCGCCGGGAGCGCGGCGGCGTTGCGCGCCTTGCGGGCCCGGAATGCGTCCCAACCCCGCCGGTTCAGCATCGCGGTGGCCGGGCGGCGCAGCCACACCGCGTAGCGGTAGGTCACGCCGAACACCGCGAAGATCGTCCCGAACAGATAGCCGACCAACGCCGCGTCGAACCAGACCAACTGGTCGCTACCGAAGAACGTGAGCGCAACCACGATCGCGACCGCGACCAGACCCCAGGTCACTCCTCGCCGGTCCAAGGGCCTGCCTGCGGTCATCGTCGCAACACCTCCCGCCGACCTGACGTTAGGCCGCGCCGATCAACACCGCTGGTGAGCCGCGTTGGAGCGTTCACCGCTAACGGACCACCGCCGGCAGTGACAGCACCACGAGCAACACCACGACGCCGACCATGAGCAAGGTTGCGGCCACCCACGGGTGCCTCGGCCCGTCGTGTGGGGATCGGGTGCCATGGCGAACGTCGGTGTCTTGCACGCCACCAAACCTATACTCTTGCAGTATGAGATTGGAAGTTACGAGGCGCACGGACCTCGCCACCCGTGCCCTGATCGCGTTGGCGGGGGGCGGACGCCGGAAGGCCTCCGACTTGGCCGAGGCCCTCGACACGTCGCCAGGGTTCCTGTCTCAGGCCATGACCCCGATGGTGAACAAGGGGTGGGTGCGGTCCGAGCCGGGTCGATCCGGCGGGTACACCGCGGCCGTTGCGCTCGAGGACGTCTCGGTGCTCGATGTCGTCGAGGCCGTCGAAGGCCCGACCGACGTCACCCGCTGCGTTCTCGAGGATCGAGCCTGCACCGGCGGCGGCCGGTGTGCGCTCCACGACGCCTGGGCCCAAGCGCGCGGGCACCTGATGCGCGAGCTCGCCGAAACTCCGCTCAGCGACATAGGTTCCTCTCGGCGGCCACGGTGACCAGCCATGCGGCGACCACCGCTCCCGTTTCGCCCGCCAAGGCTGAGCGGTCACCCTTGCGCAGCGTTGCGGTCCCGACGGAGCACGGCGGATGGGGCCTCACCGCGGAGCCGGTCGTGCTCGGCCTCGCCGTTGCGCCCAGCATCGCCGGGGCGTGCGTCGGGGCAGCTGCGATCCTGGCGTTCCTGGCCCGTACGCCGCTGCGAATCGTGCTCGTCGACCGGCACCGCAACCGAGATCTCGGCCGCACCGCGCTGGCCCGGCGGGTGCTGCTCTTCGAGGTCGCCGCCATCGTCGCCCTGGTCGCCGCCGCCGCGGTCACCGCGTCGGGCAGGTTCTGGTGGCCTGCCGCGATCGCCGCGCCACTGGTGGCCACCGAGTTGTGGTTCGACACCCGATCGCGCAGCCGGCGGCTCGTCCCCGAACTCGCCGGGACCTACGGCATCTGCTCGGTCGCCGCCATGATCCTGCTCGCCGCCGGACACCCACCGACCGAAGCTCTGGCCGCCTGGATGGTCCTCGCCGGTCGAGCCACCACCGCCATCCCCCACGTCCGCGCCCAGATCGAGCGGCTCCACCACCGGCCCTGGTCCTCCCGACACCTGGTCGTCGCCGATGTCGCCGCCTTCGCCCTCGCGGTCGCGGCCGTCGCCGCCGATCGGGCGGTCGTCGCAGGATCGGTGGCTGTGGTCGGCGTGATGGCCGTTCAACGCCTGACCGCGACCACACCGGCACCGGCCAAGGTCATCGGCATCCGCCAGACCGTCCTCGGCCTCGCCGTGGTCGCCGCGACCGCCGTGGGCATCCACCTCACCTGACCAAGGAGCACACCATGACCACCAGCCCGACGCTCGCTGCGATCATCGACGCAAACCCTGCCACCGCCGGCATCCTCGAGCACCACCAGCTCGACTACTGCTGCGGCGGCCAACGCACCCTCGAACAGGCGTGCGCCGAACGCCACCTCGATCCTGTCGCCGTCCTCGCCGAACTCGAGGCTGTCCAGCCCGAAGCCGCACCTGACTGGACGACGATGAACCCCGCCGCGCTCGTCGACCACATCGAGTCCACCCACCACCGTTACCTCCACGAGGAGCTCCCCCGTCTCACCGCGCTGACCGACAAGGTCGTCGGCGTCCACGGCACCCGCCACCCCGAACTGCACGACGTCGAGGCCACCTTCACCGAGCTGCGCGACGACCTCGAACCCCACCTCATGAAAGAGGAACGGGTCCTCTTCCCCATGATCCGCGAGCTCGCCGCCGCGACTACGGCGCCGACGTTCCCCTGCGGCAGCCTCGCCAACCCGATCCGAATGATGCTCCTCGAACACGACCGAGCCGGCGAGCTCCTCGCCACCCTGCGCGGGACCACCACCGGGTTCGAGCCTCCCACCGACGCGTGCGCGAGCTACCAGGCCCTCTACCGCGGCCTCGCCGAGGTCGAAGCCGACACGCACCTCCACGTCCACAAGGAGAACAACGTCCTGTTCCCCGCTGTCCTCGCCCTCGAAGACGCACTGAGCAAACAATGAGCGCAGGACCGACACGGCCCGCACCCACCCGCGACCTCGACGACCAAGCGGAGATCGCCGAGATGGTCCGCCGCTTCTACCAAGACGTCGCCCAGGACGACCTGCTCGGGCCGATGTTCAACGACGTGGCCGCTGTCGACTGGGCCGAGCACCTTCCCAAGCTCACCCAGTTCTGGTGCCGGGCCCTGCTCGGCATCGAGGGCTACCAAGGCAACCCGTTCCGCGCCCACGCCGCCATCAACGACCGGTCCCCGTTCACACCAGCACACTTCGACCGGTGGCTCGAGCTCTTCGGTGACACGGTCGAGCTCGGCTGGGTCGGCCCCAACACCGAGCGGGCACTCGCACTCGCGAGAAACGTCGCCGCCGTCCACTCCACCCAACTCGTCGGACGGTCGCGTGTCGGGGCCCGACCGTGACCGCCGCCCTGGGCGGGGATGCACCGTGCCTTCTCAGTGGCATCGACGACCACCGTGACCTCCACGCCCCTACCGACCGCCGTCCGGACCTGTCCACACGGGCCGCGATCCACGACCTCGTGATCCGCTTCTACCGCGAGATCGTCTTCGACGACCTGCTGGCACCGGTCTTCGACGAAGTCGCCGAAGTCGACTGGACGATCCACATCCCGAATCTCATCGACTACTGGTGCTGGATCGTGCTCGGCACCAACCGGTACCACGGTTCGGTCACCGCCACCCATCGGCGCCTCCACTCCCTCCAGGAGCTGGAACCGGCTCATTGCGACCGCTGGTACCAGCTCTGGTGCTCGATGATCGACGACAGCTGGACCGGGCCCTGCGCCGAGAAGGCAAGGACGCATGCGGCGGCGCTCATGGCTGGCATGGCCAAGCACGTGTTCGGGTTCGAATGGGCACCCGCCCGCGGCACCTGACCTGCAGTCGGGACGCGCTGCACCATCCGTCCTGACGGCCGCAACGCCGCTACCCGGTGGGCAAGTCCGTCCAGAGCGAGTCGAATCGGGGACGCAGCCGGGAGAGCTCCTCGAGGTGGACGCCAGCGAGCGCCGCCACCCGATCCTCCCCGGCGTCGGTGAGCCGTAGCCGCACGACCCGCTGATCATGGGCATCGCCGATCCGCTCGACCAATCCGGCGGTGACTGCTCGGTCGATGAGCTCGACGACGCTGTGGTGTCGCAGCAGCAGGTGCTCGGCCACCTCCCGGATCGAAGGCGCCTCGCCGTGGCCCCGAATGGCCAGCAGCAGCTGGTGCTGCGCTCCGGTGAGCCCGACGGCCTTCGCTTGCTCCTCGCTCCAATGCTGAAAGCGGCGCAGGCCGTCCCTGAACGCCAGCAGCCGGACGAAGTCTTCGTCTCGGAGGTTCGAGGTTCGCTCAGTCATATCGTTTCACGATACTATCGTCCCACGATGATCATGCAGACGTCCTCGAAGCGGCTGACCCTGCTGGCCGGTTTGGCGGCGCTGCTTGGATTCGTGGGCGGTGGCGCGGCCTGGGTCCTGATCCATCTCATCGAGCTGCTCACCAACCTGTTGCTGTTCCACCAGTGGGGCACCGAGGTCCCTTCCATGGCCACGCTCGACGTGAACTGGTCGACCTATGCGGTGGCGGTCGGGGGAGCGATCCTGATCAGCCTGCTGGCGAAGTGGGCGCCGGTGATCCGGGGCCACGGGATCCCCGAGACGATGGAAGCCGTCCTCACCAAGCAGAGCCGGATCGCGCCCCGCACCGCGCTGGCCAAGCCGATCTCGGCAGCCATCGCCATCGGCACCGGCGCGCCCTTCGGGGCAGAGGGCCCGATCATCGTGACCGGCGGGTCGATCGGGTCGCTGCTGGGCCAGGTCCTGCCGGTCACGCCCTCCGAGCGCAAGATCCTGCTGGCCGCCGGCGCCGCGGCGGGCATGTCGGCGACGTTCGGGGCGCCGCTCGCTGCGGTGGTGCTGGCCATCGAACTGCTGCTCTTCGAGTTCTCGGTCCGAGCGTTCGTGCCGCTCGTGGTCGCCGCGGCGATCGCCGGGGGGATGCACTCGGCGCTGTTCGGTGACGGGCCGCTGTTCTCGGTCCCGGTGCACGACTTCGCCGGGCTCGGTGTGCTCCCGGCCTTCGTGCTCCTGGGCTTGGCCTGCGGGGTGTTGGCCATCGTCATCAGTCGGGGCCTGTTCCTCGTCGAGGACCTCTACCGGCGCCTCCCGATCAGCGACTTCTGGCACCCCGCCATCGGTGCCCTCTGCTTCGTGACCGTCGGGCTGGTCGTGCCCCGGGCGCTCGGGGTCGGCTACGAGGCCATCGACGACGTCCTCAACGCCCGACTCGCCGTCGGCACCGTCGCCGCCCTCGCCGTCGGCAAGCTCGTCGCCTGGTGGCTGGCACTGGGATCCGGGACATCGGGCGGCACGCTCGCGCCGATCCTGCTGATCAGCGCCTCGTTCGGCACCGTCGTGGGAGCGGGCCTCAACCTTGTGCTCCCTGGGCCCGACACCAGCGTCGGGGCGTTCGCGATCGTGGCCATGGCCGCCACGTTCGGGGCCGCCACCCAGGCCCCCTTCGCCGCCATCGTGTTCGTGTTCGAGCTGACCCGGGACTACGACGTCATCCTGCCCCTCATGCTGGCCAGTGTCCTCGCCGACCTCGTGTACTCAGCGGTGAACCAGGACAGCCTGATGACCGAGAAGCTGCGTCGCCGGGGGCTGCACATCGGACGTCACTACGGCGTCGACCCCTTCACCAGTGTCCGGGTACGGGAGATCATGACCGCCGAGGTCGCCGCGCTGGACCACACCGCGACCATCGGTGACGCCCGGGATCGATTCGCCGCCGACGGGCACGGCGCCTACCCGATCATCGACACCGGACGGCTCGTGGGCATCGTCACCCGCGGTGACGTGCTCCGCCACGAAAGCGACGACGACGACCAGCCCCTCATCGACCACGCCGCCAGCCAGGTGCTCACCGTCGAAGCCGCTGACACCGCCCAGACGGCGCTACGGGTGATGGTCGACGAGCACGTCGAACACGTCCCCGTCGTCGACGCCGACCACCAACTCGTCGGGATCTGCACCCGCACCGACCTGCTCAAGGTCCGCCGCCGCCAACTCGACCAGGAACGCCGCCAAAGCGGGCTCGTGTCGCGGCTCAAGGGCAACATGCGGTTCCGCTCACGGAAGGAGACATCGACATGAACGACAACCAAGGGTTCCTCCAGGTGGTGATCGTCGGAACCGACGGCTCCGACGGCGCGCTGCGCGCCATGGCGTGGACAGCACGACTGGCGAAGTCCAGCGGCGCGAGCATTCGCGCCGTTCACGTCCTGACCTACAACCGCGAACTCTTCCGCGACCTCACGCCGGACACCATGACGAACTGGCGACGCGAACTCGAGCGCGAGCTGAACACCCACTGGGTAGCGCCTCTCGCCGAGCTCGGTGTCCCGCACCGATGTGTCCTCGTCGAGGACGAGTCACCCGCCGTTGGGCTCATCCACGCCGCCGACCGGGAACAGAGCGACCTCATCGTCGTCGGCGCCACAGGCCGCAGCAGCTTCGCCAACCGAGTCCTCGGCTCCACCAGCTACTCCCTCACCCACCGCGCCCGCCGACCCGTCATCGTCGTTCCAGCCACCTGGCATCAGCCGGCCGCGGCCTGAGTACTGCCCGAACCTGGATGACTGCTCGGTCGTTGTCGATTGTCCAGCGGCTTGATCTCACGGTGTTTGCGAGCCAGCAGGGACGGGGCGACGGCGACGGCGACGGCGACGGCGACGACGTTCCGGACGACGGTCGATGGCGCCGACGGTCGTGGGCGGCAGGTGGGGCGCGGGGAGTCGGTACTGTCGAAGGAAGTCCGACGCCCCCAGCGAGAGTGGCCCCTGCAGATGGTCGAACCCGTACTCCCCGCCCAGCTGATCGAGGCCAGGCGCACGCCGCTGTTCGACTTCGGATCCCTACCGGCACCGATGGCCAAGTCTCACCGGACGACGGTGTGGGCCGAGCTGCGCGTGCAATCCGGCAGTGTTCGGTACCTCGATCTCGCAGGAGACACCCCGCGTGACGTGCGCCTCGAACCAGGCGACAGCGCGGTGATCGTGCCGGGCGTCGAACACCAGGTCGAGCCCTCGACCGATGCGACCTTCTTCGTTCAGTTCTACCGCGAGCCCGGCGCGGACCTGGTTCCGGGATCGGTGCCGACGCCAGGCGACTCCCGGCTCCTGGCGGGTCCGTGGGTGCACCGTGGTCGCGATCTTGACACCCGGGAGGAGATCTTCGAGATGGTGACCCGCCAATACGTCGACGTCGTCCAGGACGAGATGCTCGAGCCGTACTTCAACTTCGGTCCTGACTTCATCGACTGGAAAGCCCACATCGCGACCGTCACCGACTACTGGTGTCACGTCGTGCTCTACGCCCCCGACTACGAGATCGACACCATCGAGAACCATCGACCACTTCACCAACACGATCCGTTCACCCCTGAGCTGTTCGACCGCTGGCTGCAGATCTTCGATGACACCGTCGACGGAGGGTGGACCGGCACGCACGCGACGATCGCCAAGAAGCGGGCCGCGGGGATGGCTTGGGCGATGGCCTCGAGGTTCCTCGGCAAGGGAGTCTGGCGACCCGCAGATCGTCGGTAGAGGCCGCCTCGAAACGACCCGGGACCGGTGCTTGGCGGTCTCTCAGCAGATGGGCTAGTCGCTGGGGGACTCGGTGGGAGGCGGGAACGGGGGCGCCAGGAGGGCGAGCAGGGTGAGGCCGGTGTCGCCGTCGGGTGCTCAGCATGCGTCGCAGCAACTGTCGCCGCGCCAGGCCTCGCCGCCTTCGCGCACCGCGAGGGCGGCGATGACGAGCGCGGCGACCGGGTCGGCCCACCACCAGCCGAGGGTCGCGTTGGCGACCAGGCCGATGAGCAGGATGGCGGACAGGTAGCTGCACAGCATCGTCTGGCCACTGTCGGCAACGACGGTGCGGCTCGACATGCGGCGCCCGACGCAACGCTTGGCGACCGCGAGGACCGGCATGACCATCAGGGAGAGGGCGGCGAGGACGATGCCGGGCACCGATTCCGCGGGCTCGGATCGGGCGATGAGGTCCCAGACCGCTTGGCCGGCGACGTAGACGGCGAACACAAAGAAGCTCCCGGCGATGAGCTTGAGGGCCCGCTGCTCGCGCTCGGCGTCCGCACCGGAGAACTGCCACACGACGACGAGGGCCGAGCCGACCTCGACGATCGAGTTGAGTCCGAACCCGACCAGTGCGATCGATCCGGCCTCGGCTCCGGACGCGATCGCGATGATGGCTTCGAGGCTGTTCCAGGCGATGGTCGCCCAGGCCAGCGCCAGTGCGGTGCGACGCCAGCGGGCTCGATCTGCGACCCGGACCGTGGCCTCGAGTTGGAGTTCAGCCATCACCGGTCTCCAAGAGCGCGCGTAGGTCATCGGGAATCGGCATGGGTTGGGTGGCGGGTATGGACGCTCGGCCGGTGTTGCCCTCGGGGTAGCGGCCGGTCATCGAGCCGGGTCCGGCGACCACGATCCGCAGCAGTTGACCGGTGACCTCGTGGCGATCGCGGCCACGCCAGCCGAGCGCCAGCATCGCGGCGTGCACTCGGACGTGTGGCCACGCCCATGGCTGCGAGAGCACGTGAGCCTCCTCCAACAAGGTCCACGCCGCCACCGCGTTGCCCGACCGGGCCTCGTCACGAGCGGCAGCCAGGTTGGCAGTCAGTCGCTCAGACAACGCAGCGGGCATCGATCGGCGGGTCACGCCCCGTTCCTTCGATCGTGAACGCATCCGTCAGCGGGAGGGAGGGCGAGCTCGACTAGCTGTGTGAGTGCCAGCGCGAAGCGAGGGTCGGCCAGCTCGTAGCGGACCCGGCGCCCTTCGGGCGTCGTTGCAACCAGACCGCAGCCCCGCAAGCAGGCGAGGTGGTTCGAGACGTTGGCCTTGGTGAGACCGAATTGCTCGGCCAACTCGGCCGGGTAGCAGGGACCCTCGAGCAACCGGACCAACAGCTGACGCCGGGTCTCATCAGCCAGCGCCGTGCCGATGCGGCCGAGAGCGTCGAGATCGACCGCGGCTGCGAGCACCACCGCATAGTACAGCTGATGCTGAACTATTCCGCGACAGGAGGTCGTTGGGCAAGGTCCGGCTGCGTGACCTTCGGGTTATCAGAGCCGTCAGCCCGCGGCTGCGACGCGCTCGCGGAGCGCGGGCTGACCGGGGCCTTCGAGTTCGTCGAGCGCGTCGGTGCGCCCGGCGAGGGTCATGAGGAGCGCCTCGGCGGGGCCTGTGACCTCGATGCCGTCGCCGTGTTGCCAGTCGAGGTCGGTGGCGACGAGGCGGAGCCCATCGGCGTTCCTCTTCGCGGGAATGACGGGCGCCCTGAGAGCGATCTGCAGGGCCTCGAGTAGTCGTTCGTGCGGGACTTCGCGGGGCAGGCCGAGCGGCCGGCGGATGTCCTGGTGGTGGATGAGGCAGTCGCTCAGCCCGATGCCACCGGCGAACCCGGCGGTAAGGCCATGGGGCCGGAGGTGCGAGCGCAGGATCTCGATGAGCTGTCCAGGAGTGTGCTCCCTGTAGGCGGCGAGCCGCTGCTCGTTGATCCGTCCGGGCCGGAACCCGCCGCGGACGAACGCGGCCGCGACTCCGGGGTAGCTGAGCTCTTCGTAGCTGATGATGTGGGCGACGACTTTCTGGATGGTCCAGGCCTCGCAGAGCGAGGGCCGCTCCCATTGCTCGGGGGTCAGGGACTCGAGGAAGTCGGCGAGGTCGCTTCGCTCATCGGCTGCGAGCTGCATGCGATCGGCCACTTCAGGCCTCGTCGACGAGCTTGGTGTACCGGTCGAGCCAGAGGGGCCACCCGTCGCCGGTGCCGAGGAAGGTGAGTCCTTCCCAGCCCTCGCCGTGGCGGTCGAGGTGGCGGTGCTCGAGGCGGACTTGGGTCTGCTCCGGGCCGAGAGGCACGAAGGTGACCTCGACCTCGCTGCAGTGATCCGGATCGGTTTCGAGCTGGAAGGTCGGGCTGAGGTCCCAGCTGAAGACCAGACGGTCTGGGGGCTCGAACGCCAGCACTCGCGCCCAGGTGCAGGTGGTTCCGTCGGTGCCGATGTCCGAGATGGTGCCCCCGACCTGGGGTTCGAGCACGGTGCGCTCGATGGGCACGGCGAGGAGGTTCTGCTCGCGGGGCTTGATCTCGTCGAAGCGCTCGGTGAACGTGCCGAAGGCGTGCTCGACGGGGACGTCGATGGTGATCTCCAGCTCGAGGCGGGTGGGGTCGGTGGTCATCGTTGCTCCTGGTTCGGTTCGGATGGTCGGGATCGGTAGCTGTCTTCGGAGATGCGCTTGAGGTTGGCCAGGCCGGTTCCCCAGAAGGTCTCCAGTTCGCGGCGCACCTGTTCGAGGCCGGCGAGGCGGATCCGGTACAGGTGGTGACGGCCTTCGCGGCTCGCTTCCACGAGCCCCGCGTCGAGCAGCACCTTCAGGTGCTGGGAAACCGCCGGTCGGCTGACCGGGAGACCGTCGGCGATGGCGGTCACCGAGCGCGGACCGGGCACCACCGCGGCCAGCACCCGCCGCCGGGTGGGATCGCCGAGCGCGGCCCATGGGTCCATGACGGTAGATGTCGGGCGAGCCACAATAGGTAAGTTACTACTAACATATTGTTGAGCGCAACAGCATGGTCGCGCGGTCTCTCTACCGGCCGATCCCGACCCCGCTGGTGGCCGCGAGATGGTGGGCCGCCACTGGGGCGAGGGCCGCGAAGGGGTGTCCGCCTCCGTCGGGGCCGTGCTCGGCCGTCAGGCGCTCGGCCTCGACGAGAACCCGCGCGCAGTGCAGGCCCCGGAACCACTGCAGCGGAGCGAGGTCGGCATCCGGCCTTGCGCTCGCGTAGGCGGCGACGAACCGACGAGCGAGGAGTCGACCCGCACCGCGACCGACCGGCCGCAGCGCGGCCGGCAACGCCAGGGGTGGGTTGGCGAGGAGAAGCTCGGTGAAAGCCAGGTCGAAGCAGGGGTCGGCCAGTACCGCGCCGGTCCAATCGAGGACGACGAGCTCTCCGCCGGCCTGGAGGACGTTGAAGGGGTGGAGGTCGCCGTGGCACACCACCTCTCCACCGGACGGTGGCTGGTCGCGGGCGAGGCCGTCCAGTGCAGCGATCACGTCAGCGCGGCCCACAGCTTCGGCGCCGAGCCGAAGCTGATCGAGGACCTCGGCAGTCGACCACGCCACCGTCGGAGACGCGGTACGCACGGCGGTGGAGACGGGTCCCGGGTCGAGGCGGTGGAGCGCGGCGGCTGCCGTGGCGAGCTGGGCTGGAAGCGTCCGCAACAACGATGGCGCCCGGCGGATCGCCGCGGCCCCGTCGAGGCCCGCGAGTAGTGGTGTCCCGGGCGAGAAGTCCATGGCTGACCACCACCCGTCCCGAACGTCATCGGCGGCCGAGAGCCAGACCGGTGGGGTCGGGAAGCCGGCCGCCGCGAGCGCGCGTTGGACCTCGGCTTCCTTTGCCCCCATTGCTCGGTGCGGGGCGAAGCGCACGACCACCTCGGGCGCCACGCCATCGGGTTGGCCCGCCACCGGGACCCGGTACATCGTCGCCCAGAATCCTCCGGCGAGCGGCGTCGGGGCGCCCGGAATCACGCCTGGCCACTCAGCGCGCAGTCGGTCCCTGATCTCCTCGGCATCACTAATCACGGTGTTTACCGTAACGGTAAATGCTGGTACTGTCGAGGCATGGATGCTCCCGCCCCCGTCGAGCTCGTCGAGGAGTGGACGATTGATCAGCTCGCCCAGCACTCCGGTGTCCCTGCTCGTACCGTCCGCGAGTACCAGTCTCTCGGCCTCGTGCACCCGCCCAGGAGGTCGGGCCGGATCGGGCTCTACGACGCCAGCCACCTCCGCCGGCTGGCGCTGATCGCTCGCCTCCAACAGCGCGGCTACTCGCTCGCGGGCATCGGCGACCTGCTCGCGGCGTGGCGCGGCGGGGATGGCCTGACCGACATCCTCGGCCTCGAGCCCGACCAGCTCGTCCACATCGACGAACCCGGCGCACCGGCGACGATCGACCAACTGCACCGACTCCTCCCCCAGCTCGTCCCCGATCGGCTCGACGACCTCATCTCGACCGGCATCGTCGAGGCCTGTGGGCCCGACCGATACTGCGTACCCAGCCCGTCACTGCTCCAGCTCGCCATCGAAGCGCTAGCCGCCGGCATCCAGGTCGACATCCTGCTCACGCTCCTCGGCGCCCTCGGATCCGCCGCCGACGCCGTGGCCGACTCGGTCCTCATCGCGCTCGCAAGCGCCCCAGCCACCGACCCTGCGACGGTCGAAGGCCTCGTCGGCCGTGGGCGGGGGCTCCTCAGCCACGGCCTCGGCCGGCTGACCCTGCACCGTCTCGGGCGGCGGGTCGGCGTCACCAAAGATGACGACTCCAGCCAGATCGCCACCCGGCTGGCCAGTGCCGACCCGGCCAGCCGGGCGGAACGGTCGTGACCGACGCCAACGCCGACCAGCGCGCCGCATGGAACGGCGAGTCCGGCGAGCGTTGGGTCGCCACGGCAGATCGTCGCGACGCCGTCCTCGCCCCGGTCGGTGAGGCCCTGATCGAGACGGCGGCGATTGCACCGGGCGAGCGCGTCCTCGACATCGGGTGCGGGTGCGGCGCGACGACTCTCGCCGCGGCCCGTGACGCCGGCCCGACCGGTCACGTGCTCGGCGTCGACCTCTCGGCACCGATGCTCGCGCTTGCCGCCCAGCGGGCGGAGACGACCCCCACGGCGGACCTTCTGCAGGCGGACGCCCAGACCTTTCACCTCAGGGAGCGCTTCGACGTCGCCGTCAGCCGGTTCGGCACCATGTTCTTCGACGACCCCACCGCAGCCTTCACCAACATCGCCCGGCACCTCACGGCCGGAGGGCGGCTGTGCATCGCGACCTGGCAGCCGCTCCAGGCCAACGAGTGGCTCGTGGTTCCCGGCGCGGCGCTCCTGCGATACGGCTCCCTCCCGGGGGAAGCCAGCGCCAACGGACCAGGCATGTTCGCCCAGTCCGACCCCGCCGTCATCGAGGGGGTTCTACGCGAGGCCGGCTTCCGAGAGATCACCACCGTGGCTCGCACCGTCGCCCTGCGGCTCGGCGCGACGACCGACGACGCCATCGATCACCTCACCGACTCCGGACCCGGGCGTGCCGTCCTCGAGACCGTCCCCGCCGAGGACCACGCCGACGCACTCGCCGCGGTCGGCGACGCGCTGCGCCCCCATCACCATCCGAACGAGGGCGTCATACTCGATGCGGGCATCCTGCTCACCACCGGAAGGACCAAACGATGACCACCCACGAAGCGAACATCGGGCTGGTTCTGGACTGCGCCGATCCGGTGGCCCTCGCCGAGTTCTGGTCCGCCGCGCTCGGCTACGTGAACCTCGGCTCGGCGGGCAACTACGTTGCCCTGTTCCCCGACGGGCGCCCCGGCCCCAAGCTCCTCCTCCAACACGTCGCCGAGCCGAAGACCACGAAGAACCGCATGCACCTCGACATCGAGGTAGCCGACATCGAGGCCGAGGCGTCCCGCCTCGAAGCCTTGGGCGCGCGACGGGTCCAACCAGCACAACTCCACGAGCACGGGACGACCTGGATCCTCATGGCCGACCCGGAAGGCAACGAGCTCTGCGTCTGCGACGCCGGCGCCGGCAGCTCCTGAGAGAAGACTGAGCCCAGTCAGCGGAGGCGGCCGGCCAACCACCGGAACCGCTGTGTCGCCCCAGACGGCGCGACGTGGGTTGTGCACCGTTCGACGAGAACCTCGGCGTCGCCCACCACGCTGCGCAGGTCCGCGGCGCTGGACCGGTGGACCGGAAGACCCGAACAGTGGGTCGGGCCGTCCTCGGCGAACCCACCGATCACGAATCCTCCACCCGCACCGATCGCCCGCCGCAGGGTCGCCCCGTACCGCTGCCGATCCTCGGGGTCGACGAGGAAGTGAAGCATCGCTCGGTCGTGCCACAGATCCCACCGTCGCTCGGGCACCCACGTCAGCACGTCAGCTTGGACCCACGACACGTTCTGCAGCACCGGGCAACGCGCGCGGGCCACCTCGAGGGCGGCGGCCGAGATGTCGACGACCGCGACCTCGTGGCCCTCCTGGGACAGGTCGTCCACGAGCCGGCCCGCGCCGCCACCGACATCGACGATCGTCGCCGGTCGTCGCCTCAGCACCCGTCCCCCCAGCACCGTGTGAATGAGTTCGATCGAGGTCGTCGCGTGCTCCTCGAACCAAGACACCTCCGTCGCCGGCGTCGCCAGGTAGCGGGCGTCCCAGTGCCCTCCCGGATCGAAGGCGTCCTCGTTCACCAGCGATCGCCTTCGAGTACAAAGCTGAAGCCGATTCCGCCGAGCACGATCAACGCGACCGTCGCTCCGAACAGCGACAGCGTCGGATATGACGTGGCGGCCACGAGCGCGCCCGACCCGAGGCCGGCGCCCGCACCCGCCAGGGCGACGCACAGGTCGACCGAACCCTGGGTCCGAGCCCGCACCGACAGCGGTACGGCATCGGTCACGATCGAGGTGCCACTCACCAGGCCGAGGTTCCAGCCGATCCCGAGCACCGCCAGGGCAACGGCGAGCCCGACGACACCGGCGTCGGGCACGCTGGCGGCGAGCACCCCGGCCAGCGCCAGCGTGGCCCCCGAGGCCAGCGCGATCCGGCGGCCTCCGAACCGATCGACCAGCCGGCCGGACAGCGGCGAGGGCAGGTACATGCCGGCGATGTGGGCGGAGATGACGATCCCCGTGGCAGACAGGCCGTGGCCGTGGTGCGCCATGTGGATCGGCGTCATCGTCATGATCGCCACCATCACCAGCTGAGCGACCACCATCGTCGCCCCGCCGAGGAAGACGGCACGACCGATCGCTTCGGGCGCATCGTCGGCGACGGAGCTGTCGGCGGTCGGGTTCGAAGTGGCGCCCGCGGCTCGTTGTCTCGCCAGGAGCAGCGGGTCGGGGCGCAGGCGGGCCAGCAGCACGGCGCCGGCGAGGGCGTAGGCCACCGCCGCCAGCATGAACGGGCCCGCCAGCCGGGGCAGGTCGAGATCCTCGGCCAGGTCACCCATGAGCGAGACGACGTTGGGCCCCACCACCGCCCCCACCGTCGTGGCGACCAGCACCGTGCTGACCGATCGCGCCCGCCGGTGAGGCGCCGCCAGGTCGGCGCCGGCGTACCGGGCCTGGAGGTTCGTCGCCGTCCCGGCCCCGTAGACCAGCAGCGCCGGCAACAGGAGCGCGATCGAGTCCATCGCCGCGGCCAGCACCACCACCGCGGCGCCCAGCGCTCCGGCGGTGTAGCCCAGCCCCAGGCCCCGCCGGCGGCCGTGCGCGTCCGACACCCGCCCCACCACCACAGCGGCGCCGGCCGAGCCGATCGTGAACAGAGCCGCGGGCAGTCCCGCCAAACTGTCCGACCCGAACATGTCTCGAGCCAGCAGCGCCCCAACCGTCACCCCTGCCGCCAGGCCCGCGCCGGACAGCACCTGCGCGGTCACCAGCGTCCGCAGGACCGCCGGCTGCTCAGGGGCGTCCTGTTCCAGGCCGGTCGCGACGTCGGCCGTCACCGCATCGGGTGACGTCACGGGTGATCCGGAGCGGTCGAAACCAGATCGACACCGTCCGCCCGCCACTCGAGGATCCCGTCCTCGGTCGCCCTTGCCTCGATGCCGCGCGACCGCAACAGATCGACCGCATCGTGCGACAACTCGCACACGCGGCCCCGGCAGTACGCCACCACCTCCTGATCCGTGGGGACGTCGTCGAGCCGACGGCGCAGCTCGTCGATCGGCAAAGACACCGCACCCGGCAGGTGACCGGCCGCGTACTCCTCCGCCGGTCGGACATCAATCACCAGAACTCGTCCCGAAGCCACCGCCTCCAGCAGGAGCTCCCGCGACATCGGCTCGACCCGCTCGTCTCGCGCCAGCGACTGGCCCACCACCGCATGGTGCGCCTTGGCCACCCCCACGAGCGCGGCGACGAGCGCAGCAACATCGTCTCCACCCAGGCGGTAGATGACCTGGTTCCTGTCGCGTCGGGACGCGACCAGACCCAGCTCACGAAGCGTCTGGAGATGCGCGGACGCTGTCGTCACATTCAGCGTCGCCGCATCCGCCAGCTCCTGCACCGACCGCTCCCCCTGCGCCAGCAACTGCAACATCCGCAAGCGCGACCCGTTCCCCAGAGCTCGAGCTGTACGCGCGACCTCGCCGAACACGTCGTCATTCTTGTATTCCACAGATATTTAGAATAGTGCAGGTCCTGACGGGGGACCACCCGCCCACGGACGCTCCACCGAGTCAGCCGCGGCTCACAACCCCGTCATACCGGGGTTCCTCGGCCGCACGGAACGCAGGGGGCACGTCGCGGCCGTGTTCTACCGATTGTTCCCCCGGGTTCCGATCGTCGGGATTCGAGCCTTCAAGGAGGAACATCATGAACGGATACGTGGCACAACGACGTGGTCGCTTCTACGCGGTGATCTACGAGGGCCGCGACCCGGTCACCGGCAAGGAGCGCCGCACGTGGCATCCGGCCGGCACTGATCGGGCCGAAGCCGAACGTCTCGCCGCCAAGCTGGCCGCCGAGGAGACCAAGCGCACCGACGCCGTGCGCTCGTTGAGCTTCGGCGCCTACCTCACCAGCCAGTGGCTCCCCGCCAAGAAGCTCCACCTCGCCACCAGCACCTACCGGGGCTACGAACGCAACGTGCAGCTACACATTCTTCCGGTCCTCGGCCGGATCAGCATCCGTCGGCTGCGCTACCAGCAGATCGAGTCGCTCTACGACGCGCTTCTCCATCCCACCGAAGGTCGGGGGCTCGCCCCGAAGACCGTCTATGAGATCCACCTGCTCATCCGCGGCGCCCTCGGCGACGCCCACCGCCGGGGCCTGGTCGTACGCAACGTCGCGCTCGTCGCCCGGGCCCCGAAGCAGCGGTCCCTCCAGAAGATCGAGGGCAAGTCGTTGACCGAAGACGAGCTCCGTCGGCTGTTGCGATCCGCAGCAGGACACCGGTTCTTCCCCATCTACTGGCTCACCGCCATGACCGGGATGCGCCGCAACGAGGTCCTCGGCCTCAAGTGGCCCGATATCGACATCACCAGGAAGCGGCTCCACCTCAACCGCGGTCTCGTCGCCGTCGGCTACGAGCTCCACCAGACCCGCGGCAAGACCAAGACCGCCCGCCGCGCCATCGACCTCGACGACACCACCGTCTCCGTCCTCGCCGGCTGGCAGGCGTACCAGGCGGCCGAGTTCGCGGCGACCGGCATCGACCACGCCGAACAGTGGGTGTTCACCGACGGCGAGGGCGAGCCCATCCACCCCCACGCCGTCTACCAGACCTTCGGGCGGATCGTCCGCAACGCCGGCCTGCCCCACATGCGCTTCCACGACCTGCGT
>CXWK01098949.1_pt1 | contig 19739 bp, 16 predicted proteins | sample 590851 | NCBI WGS metagenome assembly CXWK01 (sample SAMEA3498364, study PRJEB10139) | wastewater metagenome | biome: wastewater treatment plant; material: activated sludge | place: Denmark | collected 2014-08-01 | reverse complement strand
TGACCGCCTGTGGCGGCATGTCGGTGCTCGACTTGCTGTTGGCGGTACTGGCTCGCGATCACGGCGCCGAACTGGCCGGCGCGGTGTCGGAAGAATTGGTGGTCGAGCGTATTCGCGAAGGCGGTGAGCGCCAACGCATCCCATTGCAGAACCGCCTGGGCTCCAGTCATCCAAAGCTCACCCAGGCGGTGCTGCTGATGGAAGCGAACATTGAAGAGCCGCTGACCACAGACGAAATCGCCCAGCATGTGTGCGTGTCCCGTCGACAACTGGAACGGATCTTCAAGCAATACCTCAACCGCGTGCCGAGCCAGTACTACCTGGAACTTCGCCTGAACAAGGCGCGGCAGATGTTGATGCAAACCAGCAAGTCGATCATCCAGATCGGCCTGTCCTGTGGTTTCTCTTCGGGCCCGCACTTCTCCAGCGCCTACCGCAATTTCTTCGGCGCCACGCCGCGCGAAGATCGTAACCAGCGGCGCAGCAGCAGCCCGTTCGAATTGTCGTCGGTTCCGTCGGAACGCGGCTAATCCCAGCGCCCGTGCGCCATCCCTTGTAGGAGCTGCCGCAGGCTGCGATCTTTTGATCTTGAAACCAAAATCAAAAGATCGCAGCCTGCGGCAGCTCCTACAGGGGCATCGGTTTCCCGCAGAACTGCCTATAAACGCACGCGACAGTTTAAACTGCGCCTTTGCGACCCTATATGTCGCATTGCCGTAAACCACGGGAAAACCGGGGTTTGCGCTATAAGAAGTTGTCGCTTGGCGGCAAGGCCGGGCTGAAAACTGTCCTTACAATCCTCACCAAGCTCGCCAGTTTCAGGCGAGTGTATTCTCTTCAGGAGACTCCGATGTCCGTTGAGCACGCTGCGGTAGAACGCGCCGATTTCGATCAGGTAATGGTTCCCAACTATGCGCCAGCCGCCTTCATTCCCGTGCGTGGCGCCGGTTCCCGCGTTTGGGACCAGTCCGGTCGCGAGCTGGTCGACTTCGCCGGCGGGATCGCCGTCAACGTATTGGGCCACGCACATCCGGCGCTGGTCGGTGCCTTGACCGAGCAGGCCAACAAGCTGTGGCACGTGTCCAACGTGTTCACCAATGAGCCGGCCCTGCGCCTGGCCCATAAGCTGGTCGATGCCACCTTTGCCGAGCGTGCTTTCTTCTGCAACTCTGGCGCCGAAGCCAACGAAGCGGCCTTCAAGCTGGCCCGTCGTGTCGGTTTCGACCGCTTCGGCAGCGAGAAGTACGAGATCATCGCCGCGCTCAACAGCTTCCACGGCCGTACCCTGTTCACCGTGAACGTCGGTGGCCAGTCGAAGTACTCCGATGGCTTCGGTCCGAAAATCACCGGTATCACCCATGTGCCGTACAACGACCTGGCCGCGCTGAAAGCTGCCATTTCCGACAAGACCTGCGCCGTGGTACTGGAGCCGATCCAGGGTGAGAGCGGTGTGATCCCGGCGGAACTCGAATACCTGCAAGGTGCCCGCGAACTCTGCACCGCGCACAACGCGCTGTTGATCTTCGACGAAGTGCAAACCGGCATGGGCCGTACCGGCCATCTGTTTGCCTATCAGCATTACGGCGTGATTCCGGACATCCTGACCAGCGCCAAGAGCCTGGGCGGCGGTTTCCCGATCGCGGCAATGCTGACCACCGAAGACCTGGCCAAGCATCTGGTTGTCGGCACCCACGGCACCACCTACGGCGGCAACCCGCTGGCGTGCGCAGTCGCCGAAGCCGTGATCGATGTGATCAACACACCCCAAGTGCTGGCCGGCGTCAATGCCAAGCACGACAAGTTCAAGGCACGCCTTGAGCAGATCGGCGAGAAGTACGGTCTGTTCACCCAGGTTCGTGGCCTGGGGCTGTTGATCGGTTGCGTACTGAGCGATGCCTGGAAAGGCAAGGCCAAGGACATTTTCAACGCCGCTGAAAAAGAAGGCCTGATGGTGCTGCAAGCCGGCCCGGACGTGGTGCGTTTCGCGCCAAGCCTGGTGGTCGAAGACGCGGACATCGACGAAGGTCTGGACCGTTTCGAACGTGCCGCGGCAAAACTGACGCAAGCCTGATAGATCCTTCGACGCCTGCAAGTCAGGCGTCGAACCCAATTTTTATGCCGGGCCCGTTTTTTATGTGGGAGCGAGCCTGCTCGCGAAGGTGTTTCAGTCGACATCAATGTTGCTGACATACCTTCGCGAGCAGGCTCGCTCCCACAAGGGTCCGGCTTATTTTCCTCAAGAGTATGAGAAAGGAGTGACACCATGCTGGTGATGCGCCCCGCGCAAATGGCTGATCTGGGCGAGGTACAGCGTCTGGCTGCGGACAGCCCGATTGGTGTCACTTCCTTGCCGGATGACGTTGAACGCCTGAGCGACAAGATCGCCGCGAGCGAAGCCTCGTTCGCTGCCGAAGTCAGCTTCAACGGTGAAGAGAGCTATTTCTTCGTGCTTGAAGACACGGCCACCGGCAAGTTGGTGGGCTGTTCGGCGATTGTCGCCTCGGCGGGTTATTCCGAGCCGTTCTACAGTTTCCGTAATGAAACCTTCGTGCACGCCTCCCGCGAGCTGAAGATTCATAACAAGATCCACGTGCTCTCGCAGTGCCACGACCTCACGGGCAACAGCCTGTTGACCAGTTTCTACGTGCAGCGTGAGCTGGTGGGTTCACCGTGGGCCGAGCTCAACTCACGTGGCCGCTTGCTGTTCGTGGCCAGCCACCCGGAGCGCTTCGCCGATTCAGTGGTGACCGAGATTGTCGGCTACAGCGACGAAAATGGCGATTCGCCGTTCTGGGATGCCATCGGCCGCAACTTCTTCGATCTCAACTACGCCGAAGCCGAACGTCTGTGCGGCCTGAAGAGCCGGACCTTCCTCGCCGAACTGATGCCGCACTACCCGATCTACGTCCCGTTGCTGCCGGACTCTGCTCAGGAAGCCATGGGCCAGGTGCACCCTAGGGCGCAGATCACCTTCGACATCCTGATGCGCGAAGGCTTCGAAACCGATCACTACATCGACATCTTCGATGGCGGCCCGACCTTGCATGCCCGTGTCTCGGGGATCCGTTCGATCGCCCAGAGCCGTGTGGTGCCGGTGAAAATCGGTGAGCCGGTCAAGGGTGCCGGTCGACAATACCTGGTGGCCAATGCCCAGTTGCAGGATTACCGCGCAATCATGCTCGAGCTCGATTACGCGCCGGGTAAGCCCGTGACCCTGGATCTGGAAGCGGCCGAAACCCTGGGTGTCGGTGAAGGTGCGAGCGTGCGCCTGGTGGCGGTTTAACGCCTGCTTGAAAAAAATGCCTGAAAAGCAGCGAGTTTCACGGGTGGCGCAAGCGGCCCGTTTGAGGAGATAGCATGATCGTTCGTCCCGTACGCAGCAGCGATTTACCCGCTCTGATCGACCTGGCCCGCAGCACCGGCACCGGCCTGACCACCTTGCCGGCCAACGAAGAGCGTCTGGCCCACCGGGTCGGTTGGGCCGAGAAGACCTTCCGTGGCGAAGCCGGGCGAGCCGATGCGGACTACCTGTTCGTGCTCGAAGACGACAATGGCCGCGTGGTGGGCATTTCCGCCATCGCTGGCGCCGTGGGCCTGCGTGAGCCCTGGTACAACTTCCGGGTCGGCCTGACGGTCAGTGCTTCGCAAGAGCTGAACATCTACCGTGAAATCCCGACGCTGTTCCTGGCCAACGACCTGACCGGCAATTCCGAGCTGTGCTCGCTGTTCCTGCATGCCGATTACCGCAGTGGCCTCAATGGCCGCATGCTGTCCAAGGCGCGGATGCTGTTCATCGCCGAGTTCCCGCAACTGTTTGGCAACAAGATCATTGCCGAGATGCGCGGGGTTTCCGATGAAGCCGGGCGTTCACCGTTCTGGGAAAGCCTGGGTCGGCACTTCTTCAAGATGGAATTCAGTCAGGCTGACTATCTGACCGGCGTGGGCAACAAGGCCTTCATTGCCGAGCTGATGCCGAAGTTTCCGCTGTACACCTGCTTCCTGTCGCCCGATGCGCGTAACGTGATTGGCCAGGTGCACCCGGACACCGAGCCGGCGCTGGCCATGCTCAAGAGCGAAGGTTTCAGCTACCAGGGCTACGTCGACATTTTCGACGCGGGCCCGGCCATCGAGTGCGAAACCGGCAAGATCCGCGCCGTGCGCGACAGCCAGGCGCTGGTGCTGGCTATCGGCACGCCGGGTGACGACGCCACGCCGTTCATCATTCACAACCGCAAGCGCGAAGACTGCCGCATCACTGCCGCTCCGGCACGTCTGGCCGCCGGCACGCTGGTGGTCGACCCGCTGACCGCCAAACGTCTTCAACTCAACGCAGGCGATCAAGTGCGCGCCGTGGCGTTGTCTGCTGCTCGGGAGTCGAAATAATGAAATCGCTATACATCGCAGGTGAATGGCTGGCAGGTCAGGGCGAAGCCTTTGAGTCGCTGAACCCGGTGACCCAGCAAGTCCTTTGGTCTGGCAACGGTGCCACCGCGGATCAGGTCGAATCGGCGGTACAGGCTGCGCGTCAGGCGTTCCCGGGCTGGGCCCGTCGCCCCCTGCAAGAACGTATTTCGGTGTTGGAAGCCTTTGCCGCAGCGCTGAAAAATCACGCGGACGAACTGGCGCATGCCATCGGTGAGGAAACCGGCAAGCCCCTGTGGGAAGCCGCCACCGAAGTCACCAGCATGGTCAACAAGATTGCGATCTCGGTGCAGAGCTACCGTGAGCGCACTGGCGAGAAGAGCGGCCCGCTGGGCGACGCCACCGCCGTGCTGCGCCACAAACCGCACGGTGTGGTGGCGGTGTTCGGGCCCTACAATTTCCCTGGGCACTTGCCGAACGGGCACATCGTGCCGGCCTTGCTGGCCGGTAACTGTGTGCTGTTCAAGCCAAGTGAGCTGACGCCGAAAGTCGCCGAACTGACGGTCAAGTGCTGGATCGAGGCCGGTTTGCCGGCGGGCGTGCTGAACCTGCTGCAGGGCGCTCGCGAAACCGGTATCGCCCTGGCGGCGAACCCGGGCATCGACGGCCTGTTCTTCACGGGTTCCAGCCGTACCGGCAATCACCTGCACCAGCAATTTGCCGGTCGTCCGGACAAGATCCTTGCCCTGGAGATGGGGGGTAACAATCCGCTGTTGGTGGATCAGGTCGCCGATCTCGATGCCGCTGTCTACACCATTATCCAGTCGGCGTTCATCTCCGCCGGCCAGCGCTGCACCTGTGCCCGCCGCTTGCTGGTGCCGCAGGGCGCCTGGGGCGACACATTGCTGGCGCGCCTGGTGGCGGTCAGCTCGACGATTGAAGTCGGCGCGTTCGATCAGCAACCGGCGCCTTTCATGGGCTCGGTGATTTCCCTCGGCGCGGCTAAAGCGTTGATGGATGCCCAGGAGCATTTGCTGGCCAACGGCGCCGTGGCGCTGCTGGAAATGACTCAGCCGCAAGCGCAGTCCGCCTTGCTGACCCCGGGCATTCTGGACGTCACGGCAGTCGCTGAGCGCCCGGACGAAGAGCTGTTCGGCCCGTTGCTGCAAGTGATCCGCTACGCTGATTTTGAAGCGGCGATCGTTGAAGCCAACGACACCGAATACGGCCTGGCCGCCGGGCTGTTGTCGGATTCCGAAGCGCGCTACCAGCAGTTCTGGCTGGAAAGCCGCGCCGGTATCGTCAACTGGAACAAGCAATTGACCGGCGCGGCCAGCAGCGCGCCATTCGGTGGCGTCGGCGCCTCGGGCAACCACCGCGCCAGCGCCTACTATGCGGCGGATTACTGCGCATACCCGGTGGCCTCACTGGAAACCCCGAGCCTGGTGTTGCCGGCGGCCCTCACGCCTGGCGTGAAAATGGCGTGATGCCATTCGCGAGCAGGCTCGCTCCCACATTGGAATGTATGTCCCTGTGGGAGCGAGCCTGCTCGCGAAGGTCGCCACGCGGTCTTACTCAATTGTTACCAGAAGCCTATAACAAACAGATTCTCGTGGAGCCTCGCTGATGAAATCCTATGAAGTCAATTTTGACGGTCTAGTGGGGCCGACCCATAACTACGGCGGCCTGTCCTACGGTAACGTCGCGTCCCAGAGCAACAGCCAGCAGTCTTCCAATCCGAAGGAAGCGGCGCTGCAAGGCCTGGCGAAGATGAAAGCGCTGATGGACATGGGCTTTCAACAGGGCGTGCTGGCGCCACAGGAACGTCCGGACGTGGCTGCCCTGCGTCGCCTCGGTTTCAGTGGCACCGACGCTCAAGTCATCGAGCGCGCCGCCAAGGAAGCCATGCCATTGCTGGTCGCCAGCTGCTCGGCTTCAAGCATGTGGGTGGCCAACGCGGCCACCGTCAGCCCGAGCGCCGACACCGCGGATGGCCGCGTGCATTTCACCGCCGCCAACCTCAACTGCAAGTACCACCGCAGCATCGAGCACCCAACCACCAGTCGCGTGTTGGGCGCCATGTTCGCCGACCAGAAGCACTTCGCCCACCACGCCGCGCTGCCGGCCGTGGCGCAGTTCGGTGACGAAGGCGCAGCCAACCACACGCGTTTCTGCCGTGAATACGGCGAAGCCGGTGTCGAATTCTTCGTGTTCGGTCGCAGTGCTTTCGACACCCGCTACCCGGCACCGCAGAAATACCCGGCGCGCCAGACTCTCGAAGCGTCGCAGGCAGTCGCTCGCCTGCACGGCCTGAGCGATGACGGCGTGGTCTACGCCCAGCAGAACCCGTCGGTGATCGACCAGGGCGTGTTCCACAATGACGTGATCGCGGTCGGTAACGGTGAAGTGCTGTTCTATCACGAGGACGCTTTCCTCGAGACCGAGAAAATGCTCGCCGAACTGCAGAGCAAACTCGCCAAGGTCGGTGGGAAATTTCAATCGATCTGTGTACCGCGTTCCGCGGTAACCGTCGAAGACGCGGTGCGTTCCTACCTGTTCAATAGCCAGTTGCTGTCGCGTCCTGACGGTTCCATGCTGTTGATCGTGCCGGAAGAATGCCGTGGCAACGAGCGCGTATGGCAATACCTGCAGGGTTTGACCAGCTCCGGCGGCCAGATCAGCGAAGTGAAAGTCTTCGATCTCAAGCAGAGCATGCAGAACGGCGGTGGGCCTGCCTGCCTGAGGTTGCGTGTTGCGCTCAACGAAACCGAGCTGGCGGCCGTCAACCCAGGCGTTATCATGACGGCACCGTTGTACGGCACCCTGACCGAATGGGTCGAGAAGCACTACCGCGACCGCATGACCGAAAACGATCTGGCGGACCCGCAATTGCTGCTCGAGTGCCGGACGGCACTGGATGAACTGACGCAAATCCTTAAACTGGGCGCGGTTTATCCATTCCAGATCAATTGATCGGCGGCGCGTTGTCATGCACGACGGCGCGCCGCTTCATCTCCACTGAGAGCGTAAAAGACATGAGCGACAAACTGCAGCTGATCCTTGAAGACACCGACGGCACGCAACTGGAAACGTCCTGCACCCGCGTCGCGGTCATGTGGCAAGGCAAAGAGCTGTGGATCCAGCACGATGGTCGTGGCCAATTGCTGATCGGCGTGGACGTCGAAGAAGGCGATGCTGAATACGCCAACCTGCTGTTGCGCCCATTGGCGACTAATCTGGTAAGTCTGCAACTGGAGATGGAACCGGCTGACCTCGGCGACGACGAGGAACACGTTCACGGCCCGGATTGCAATCACGACCATTAAGGAAACCGCTCTATGCTCGCCCTCGGCAAACTGCTTGAACTGACCCTCGCCGGCCGCGAACCGGCGGAGAAGACTCAACTGACTGTCGAAGGCGTGCGCATGCGCTGGTTGAGCGAAGGTGCGCTGGAAGTGCGACCGCCGCAAGCCCGTGATAATGGCCTGGACCTGCTTTTATCGGCCGGTATCCACGGCAACGAAACAGCGCCGATCGAACTGCTCGATCGCCTGTTGCATGACATCGCCCGCGGCGACCTGAAGCCGCGTGCCCGCATTCTGTTCCTGTTCGGTAACCCTGAAGCCATTCGCAAGGGCGAGCGTTTCGTCGAGCAGGACGTCAATCGGCTGTTCAATGGCCGTCACGAACAAAGCAGTGGCTCCGAAGCGCTGCGCGCCTGTGAGCTGGAGCGTCTGGCGGCCAGTTTCTTCAGCCTGCCGGATCGTCAGCGACTGCACTATGATTTGCACACGGCGATTCGCGGCTCGAAAATCGAACAGTTCGCCTTGTACCCCTGGAAGGAAGATCGCCAGCATTCACGCCAGGAACTGGCCCGGCTTCGCGCCGCAGGCATGGAGGCGGTGCTGTTGCAGAACAAGCCGTCCATCGTCTTCAGTTCCTATACCTACGACAAGCTCGGAGCCGAGTCCTTTACCCTCGAACTGGGCAAGGCGCGACCGTTCGGGCAGAACGACGGGGTGAACGTTTCCTTGCTGGAAAACCGTCTCAAACAGATCATCGAAGGCACCGAGCCGGAGTTGGCGGAAGAGGCGTTGGACGGTTTGCAGCTGTTCAGCGTGGCACGGGAAATCATCAAGCACAGCGACAACTTCCGCCTGAACCTGCCAGTGGATATCGAGAACTTTTCGGAGCTGGAAGTGGGTTACTTGCTGGCGGAAGACATCGCCAATACCCGCTGGATCATCGAGGAGGAGGGCGCCCGGATCATCTTCCCGAACCCCAAGGTGAAGAATGGCCTGCGTGCCGGCATCCTGATCGTGCCGACCACCGACGAAAACCTCGCCTAAGGACAACACAAAACCACTGTGGGAGCGAGCCTGCTCGCGATTTATCCGAGAGCGCCGCGGGGAGCCAGACTTCCCGCGTAATCGTTGACGACCATCGCGAGCAGGCTCGCTCCCACAGGTTCAGTGTTTAGACAGCTACGGCGCGCGGTTCAGTGCGACGCAGGCTACGGATCTTCATTAGCGTATCCGCGCACGTCTTCGCTGCTTCCTGACCCTTATGCACGAAATGCTCGAAGAAGAACTTATGATGCAGTTCTTCACCCGCATGAAAGTGGTGCGGGGTCAGCGATACCGAGAATACTGGCACTTCCGTTTCCAGTTGCACCTGCATCAGGCCGCTGACGACCGACTGGGCGACGAACTCGTGACGGTAGATCCCGCCGTCAACCACCAGGGCTGCCGCGACGATGCCGGCATAACGGCCGGTCTTGGCCAGCAACTTGGCGTGCAGGGGCATTTCAAAGGCGCCGCCGACTTCGAAGAAGTCGATGTCGGACTCCTGATAACCCTGGGCAATCATTTCAGCGACGAAGCCTTTACGGCTCTGGTCGACAATGTCCTTGTGCCAGCAGGCCTGGATGAACGCAACGCGTTCGCCATGGTGGTGTTTGCTTTTGCTGTCGATTGCGGTGGGTTGCATGTTCTGATTCCTGTTTGTGTGAAAAACAGGGCTTATGAATCGAATGGGATTTAAGGGTACGCACACTCGCATGAGTGCGGACGGCCCTTTGGCGCCAATCCCGTTCTCTCTTCATCCGGACTATGACCGTCGGCCCCGGGATCACACCGGGTCTGCTGACCTTGTCGCCATGCACGGCAAAGGCCGTGTCTGTCACCAAGCGCTCGCGGGCTATGCGTGTTGCACGCAATTACCGCCGGTGGGGAGTTGCACCCCGCCCTGAGAACGTTTTGCCGCCAGATTGTTAGGCGGCGAAGCTTTTTTATCACATATTTCTCATCTGTGCATGGCTGCTATCCGATGATTGTTATCGACTTTTTCGTCGAAACAGCAAGTCGATTGCTGCCCAAGGGTTGAATATTGGTGGGTATGGCCGCAGTACTTCCCGTCTGAAAGGGATTTCCCCCTGCTAACCGAGGCCAGATTCATGAGCGTTATCGATCTTCGCAGCGACACCGTCACCCAACCCACCCCTGGCATGCTCGAGGCGATGGCCACCGCCGTCACCGGTGACGACGTGTATGGCGAAGACCCGACGGTCAATCGACTGGAAGCCGAGCTGGCAAATCGCCTGGGTTTTGCTGCCGCACTGTTTGTCCCGACGGGCACCATGAGCAACCTGCTGGGCTTGATGGCCCATTGCGAGCGCGGTGACGAATACATCGTCGGCCAGCAGGCTCACACCTATAAGTACGAAGGTGGCGGGGCGGCGGTACTTGGCTCGATCCAGCCACAGCCGCTGGAAGTGCAGGCCGATGGCTCGCTGGACCTTGCGCAGGTCGCGGCAGCGATCAAGCCGGACGACTTCCATTTTGCCCGCACCCGTTTGCTGGCGCTGGAAAATACCATGCAGGGCAAGGTCCTGCCCCTCGAATACCTGGCACGGGCGCGCAGCTTTACCCGCGAACACGGGTTGCAACTGCATCTGGACGGTGCGCGGCTCTACAACGCGGCGGTCAAGCTGGGTGTCGATGCGCGGGAAATCACCCGGCATTTCGATTCCGTCTCGGTGTGCCTGTCAAAAGGCCTGGGCGCACCGGTGGGTTCGGTGTTGTGCGGTTCGGCAGAGCTGATCGGCAAGGCACGGCGCCTGCGCAAGATGGTCGGCGGCGGCATGCGCCAGGCCGGGATCCTGGCGGCGGCGGGCCTGTACGCGCTGGACCACAACGTCCAGCGCCTGGCCGACGACCACGCCAACGCCCAATTGCTGGCGCAAGGCCTGCGTGCAGCAGGTTTCGAGGTCGAGCCGGTGCAGACCAACATGGTTTACGTCGCCATGGGCGACAGGGCCGAAGCACTCAAGTCATTCGCCGCCGAGCGCGGGATCAAGCTCAGTGCTGCCGCTCGTCTGCGCATGGTCACGCACATGGACGTCAGCGCTACGCAAATCGAGCAGGTCGTCGCGACATTCGTCGACTTTTCCAGTAAGTGATAGCGTTAGCGCTCCAATTGACCGTTTCTATCGTATAAACACGCTGTACCCCGCGCGCAGGGCCGATATAATGCGGCCCTTTGCCGTCGCTTCGTCTGTTGACGTTTCGAACAGGCCTTTGGCCGCAGCCTCCGTGGAAGAACCTAATGAAAAGCGCAGAAATCCGTGAAGCCTTCCTTCGCTTCTTCGAAGAGCAAGGCCACACCCGTGTAGCCTCCAGCTCTTTGATTCCGGGCAACGACCCAACCCTGCTGTTCACCAACGCGGGGATGAACCAGTTCAAGGACTGCTTCCTGGGCCAGGAAAAGCGCGCGTACACCCGCGCCGTCAGCAGCCAGAAATGCGTGCGCGCCGGCGGCAAGCACAACGATCTGGAAAACGTCGGTTATACCGCTCGTCACCACACCTTCTTCGAAATGCTGGGTAACTTCAGCTTCGGTGACTACTTCAAGCGTGACGCCATCACTTACGCCTGGAACTTCCTGACTTCCGACAAATGGCTGAACCTGCCGAAGGAAAAGCTCTGGGTCACTGTCTACGCCAGCGATGACGAGGCGTATGACATCTGGACCAAGGAAATCGGGGTTCCGGCCGAGCGCATGGTTCGCATCGGCGACAACAAGGGCGCGCCTTACGCCTCCGACAACTTCTGGACCATGGGCGATACCGGCCCGTGCGGCCCTTGCACCGAGATTTTCTACGATCACGGCGCCGACATCTGGGGTGGCCCACCGGGCTCGCCGGAAGAAGACGGCGACCGCTACATCGAAATCTGGAACAACGTGTTCATGCAGTTCAACCGCACCGCCGACGGCGTGTTGCACCCGCTGCCAGCGCCGTCGGTGGACACCGGCATGGGCCTGGAGCGGATCAGTGCCGTGCTGCAGCATGTTCACTCGAACTATGAAATCGACCTGTTCCAGAGCCTGCTGAGCGCTTCGGCCAAGGCCATCGGTTGCACCAACGATGCCCAGGCTTCGCTGAAAGTCGTGGCTGACCACATTCGTTCCTGCGGCTTCCTGATCGCCGACGGCGTGCTGCCGTCCAACGAAGGCCGCGGTTATGTGCTGCGCCGCATCATTCGCCGCGCTTGCCGTCATGGCAACAAACTGGGCGCCAAGGGCAGCTTCTTCTACCAGATCGTCGCGGCCCTGGTCGCCGAGATGGGCGAAGCTTTCCCTGAATTGAAATCCCAGCAGTCGCATATCGAGCGCGTGCTCAAGGCCGAAGAAGAACAATTCGCCAAGACCCTGGAACAGGGCCTGAAGATCCTCGAGCAGGACCTGGCCGAATTGAAGGGCGACGTGGTGCCAGGCGACGTAGTGTTCAAACTCTACGACACCTACGGTTTCCCGATGGACCTGACTGGCGACATCGCTCGCGAGCGCAACCTGACCATCGACGAAGCAGGCTTCGAGCGCGAGATGGAAGCCCAGCGCGTCCGTGCCCGTTCGGCCAGCTCCTTCGGCATGGACTACAACAGCCTGGTCAAGGTCGATGTGGACACCGAGTTCACCGGCTACACCGCCCACAGCGGTTCGGCAAAAATCGTTGCTCTCTATAAAGACGGGCAATCGGTCGACGTGTTGAATGAAGGCGACGAGGGCGTGGTTATTCTGAACCAGACGCCGTTCTACGCCGAATCCGGCGGGCAGATCGGTGATTGCGGCTTCCTCCAGGCTGGCGCTGCACGTTTCGACGTGCGCGACACCACCAAGACCGGCGGCGCGTTCCTGCACCACGGTGTGCTGGACTCGGGTAGCCTGATCGTCGGTGCTCCGGTCGAGACTCACGTCGATGCCGAAGTGCGTCACGCGACGTCGCTGAACCACTCGGCGACTCACTTGCTGCACGCCGCATTGCGTCAGGTGCTGGGCGATCACGTTCAGCAGAAAGGCTCGTTGGTCGACAGTCAGCGCCTGCGCTTCGACTTCAGCCACTTCGAAGCCATCAAGCCTGAGCAGCTCAAAGCGCTGGAAGACATCGTCAACGCCGAGATTCGCAAGAACTCCGAAGTTGAAACCGAAGAAACCGATATCGAAACCGCCAAGCAGAAAGGCGCCATGGCGCTGTTCGGCGAGAAATACGGCGACAACGTGCGCGTGCTGAGCATGGGCGATTTCTCCGTCGAGCTGTGCGGTGGTATCCACGCCAACCGTACCGGCGACATCGGCCTGCTGAAAATCATCAGCGAAGGCGGTGTGGCTGCTGGCGTGCGCCGTATCGAAGCAGTGACAGGCGCTGCGGCACTGGCTTACCTGAACGCTGCGGAAGAGCAACTCAAGGAAGCGGCCAGCCTGGTCAAGGGCAGCCGCGACAACCTGATCGACAAGCTGTCGGCTGTGCTGGAGCGCAACCGTCTGCTGGAGAAGCAACTCGAGCAGTTGCAAGCCAAGGCCGCCAGTGCGGCGGGTGACGACCTGTCGGCGCAAGCCTTGGACGTCAAGGGCGTGAAAGTGCTGGCCGTGCGTCTGGACGGGCAGGATGGCAAGGCGCTGCTGGCGCTGGTCGATCAACTGAAAAACAAACTCGGCCGCGCAGTGATCCTGCTCGGCAGTGTCCATGAGGAAAAGGTCGTTCTGGTTGCAGGCGTAACCAAAGACCTGACTGGCCAACTCAAAGCCGGTGATTTGATGAAACAGGCCGCTGCGGCAGTGGGCGGGAAGGGCGGTGGTCGTCCAGACATGGCGCAAGGCGGTGGTACCGACGCTGGCGCCCTGGATGCGGCACTGGCGCTGACCGTACCGTTTGTAGAGCAGGGTTTATAAGGCAGTGTCTGCGGTCCGCAGTCTAGTGGCGGGCCGCAACGCTGTTTGAGTGTTTATTTGGGCGCCCTTCATGGGCAGAGGCGGCTTTGAAATGGCTTTGATCGTACAGAAATTTGGAGGCACCTCGGTCGGCACCGTCGAGAGAATCGAGCAGGTTGCCGACAAGGTTAAGAAATTCCGTGATGCCGGCGATGACCTGGTGGTTGTGCTGTCTGCAATGAGCGGCGAAACCAACCGTCTGATCGATCTGGCCAAGCAAATCAGTGGCGGCGATCAACCGGTTCCTCGCGAGCTGGACGTGATCGTCTCCACCGGTGAGCAGGTGACGATTGCCCTGTTGGCCATGGCGTTGATGAAGCGCGGTGTACCAGCGGTGTCCTACACCGGCAACCAGGTACGGATCCTGACGGATAGCGCACACAACAAAGCGCGTATCCTGCAGATCGACGACCAGAAGATTCGTGGTGACCTTAAGGCCGGTCGCGTGGTGGTTGTCGCCGGTTTCCAGGGCGTCGACGAGCACGGCAATATCACCACCCTCGGTCGTGGCGGTTCCGACACCACCGGCGTGGCCCTGGCAGCGGCCCTGAAGGCTGACGAATGCCAGATCTACACCGACGTCGATGGCGTCTACACCACAGACCCGCGCGTGGTGTCCGTGGCCCAGCGCCTGGACAAGATCACCTTCGAAGAGATGCTGGAAATGGCCAGCCTCGGTTCCAAGGTTCTGCAGATCCGCGCGGTGGAATTCGCCGGCAAGTACAACGTCCCGCTGCGCGTATTGCACAGCTTCAAGGAGGGTCCGGGCACCCTCATTACTATTGATGAAGAGGAAACCATGGAACAGCCGATCATTTCCGGTATCGCTTTCAACCGCGATGAAGCCAAGCTGACCATCCGTGGCGTGCCAGACATCCCAGGCGTTGCCTTCAAGATTCTCGGCCCTATCAGCGCCGCGAACATCGAAGTCGACATGATCGTGCAGAACGTCGCGCACGATAACACCACCGACTTTACCTTCACCGTGCACCGCAACGACTACCAGGCGGCGCAAACCGTGCTGGAGAAAACCGCTGGCGAGCTGGGTGCACGTGAAGTCATCGGCGACACCAAGATCGCCAAGGTGTCGATCGTCGGCGTTGGCATGCGCTCCCACGCAGGCGTCGCCAGCCGCATGTTCGAAGCGCTGGCCAAGGAAACCATCAACATCCAGATGATCTCGACTTCGGAAATCAAGGTTTCCGTGGTGATCGAAGAGAAGTACCTGGAACTGGCTGTGCGCGCCTTGCACACGGCTTTCGAACTGGACGCACCGGTCCGCCAGGGCGAGTGATGCGTTTGCCAGAGGGCGCGGTCTGACCGCGCCCTTTGTTTTTTTGCACGGCGCGACCCCAATGCTGTTCTTTTGCTCGCGCTGGTCAATACTCAGGCATGTAGGCCTTCGACCACTTTGGTTGTAGGTCGAGTGCCTTTTTTTTGCAGACTGTTGTCCCTGAAAATGTAATGCGTGAGGAGAAAGGTATGCTGATTCTGACTCGTCGGTGCGCAGAAAGCCTGATTATTGGTGATGGCGAAATCACCGTGACCGTGCTCGGCGTCAAAGGAAATCAAGTGCGCATCGGTGTCAACGCCCCGAAAGAGGTTGCGGTCCACCGTGAGGAAATTTACCTGCGTATAAAGAAAGAGAAGGACGAAGAACCAAGCCATTAATTTTTATCGTTTTTTATGTTTGCAAACGGGGAAAAGGTTGGTTAAGATACGCCCCGTGTTGCGGAGAGCTGGCCGAGTGGCCGAAGGCGCTCCCCTGCTAAGGGAGTACACCTCAAAAGGGTGTCGGGGGTTCGAATCCCCCGTTCTCCGCCATTATTTGCGTAGTACGTTGTAATCTGGCTTCTTCGGTAAGTTGTTGAAATTACTAGAAAAAGTGCTTGACATAGAGATTAGACGGCCTATAATGCGCGGCAACAAATGCACTCGTAGCTCAGCTGGATAGAGTACTCGGCTACGAACCGAGCGGTCACAGGTTCGAATCCTGTCGAGTGCACCATTTAAGAGTTGTTTGCAGTGATGTGAATAACTTGGCTTCAACCAGTTGTGATCTGGTCTAAAAACACAAATGCACTCGTAGCTCAGCTGGATAGAGTACTCGGCTACGAACCGAGCGGTCACAGGTTCGAATCCTGTCGAGTGCACCATACAAACAAAAAGCCCGCCTTTAAAGCGGGCTTTTTGCCGTCTGGGATTTGGCTTTTCCCTTCGTACATCCTCTTTCGTCGAACTCGATGCTGGCGCTGCGACCTCGCTTGGCTTGGTAGTGGTAGCGGGTGCTTGAGTTTCGAATGCTGATCTTGTCTGGCTTGCCCAGAGCGCTTTCGACATCCTTTTGGGTCATGCCGGCGATCACGCGCTGATTGATGATTGCTTCGCGGCGCTCGCTGGCGCTGATCAGGTTTGCACATTTGTCTACTGCCCGACCGACAACCAACGGATCGCGGTGATCGATTTTCAGGTTCGATGTTTGCCGCTGCTGTTGCGGCGCAAGTGGGATATTCGTGCCAGGCCGGTAAGGGTTCACCTTCTGGTAGGAAAGGCTTTCGTCGATGGCGCAGCTCATCGTGGTAAAGGTGATGCGCCCGTCAGGCGCCTCGCAGCGGTTAATCGTTGCGCCAGGTGCGTCGAGCGGCAGGTAGAGCAGGGTGGCGAGCCCCAGGCTGGATAATCTCGATGGCATTGCGCGTCCTCCGTGACGGCTACCGATCAAGGCTAGCGCCTGCATTTTCCATCGCTAGTGTGTTTTCTTTTCGAGATGAGTCGTCGCACTTTCAAGTGTCAGGCGCGCACTCAGGATTGTTTCGCAAGCGCTTGTTTCAGCCGCGATTTTTTAACGTTTTAAGCCGTCAGTCGGTGTATGATTGCGCCCGTCAGCCCCGCCGGGGCTTTTGGATTACCTCCATGGACTTACCCAGTAGTTACTCAATACCCCGATTTTCCAATCATGAATTGACTGATTGATCCTTCCGGCGCACCCCGCTGCTGGGAGTGGAGTTCGCCTATGTCTGAAGTAGAAGTAAAGAAAACGCAGGAAAGCTTGCAGGACCGTCTGGCTCAAGTTGTTGAGCTGTTGCAGCGTCAGCGAGTAGTTGAAGACCTGACTCATCGCCAGGAAGGTCCGAATCAGGATCGCGTCGAAAACCTGGTTCACCGGCAAAATCTCGTTGAGCTGCAACGCAAGCTCGATGACCTGCACTCCGCCGACGTCGCCTATATTCTTGAAGCCCTGCCACTGGATGACCGCCTGACACTCTGGCAGTTGGTCAAGGCTGATCGCGACGGCGACATCCTGCTCGAAGTATCCGATTCGGTTCGTGAAACCCTGATCGCCGACATGGACGATCACGAGCTCCTGGCTGCGGCCAAGGACATGGATGCCGACGAACTGGCCGACCTGGCCTCCGAGCTGCCTCGAGATGTCGTCCATGAGCTGATGGAGACCCTCGATGCCCAGCAGCGCGAGCGTGTGCGCTCGGCGTTGTCCTATGACGAGGACCAGGTCGGTGCGTTGATGGACTTCGAGATGGTCACCATCCGTGAGGATGTCAGTCTCGAAGTGGTCCTGCGCTACCTGCGACGCCTGAAGGAGCTGCCAGGCCATACCGACAAATTGTTCGTGGTTGACTACGACGGCGTGCTCAAGGGTGTGCTGCCGATCAAGCGCCTGCTGGTCAACGATCCGGATAAGCAGGTTTCCGAGGTCATGGCCAGCGATCCGGTGAGTTTCCATCCGGATGAAGAAGCCTACGATGCTGCCCAGGCGTTTGAGCGTTACGACTTGATTTCGGCCCCCGTCGTTGACAAGAACGGCAAATTGATCGGCCGTCTGACCATTGATGAAATGGTCGACCTGATTCGTGAGGAGAGCGAAAACGAAGTTCTCAACATGGCAGGTCTGCGTGAAGAAGAGGATATTTTCGCGTCGGTCTGGAAGTCCCTGCGTAACCGTTGGGCCTGGCTGGCAGTGAACCTGATTACCGCATTTGTGGCTTCCCGGGTAATTGGCCTGTTCGAAGGCTCCATCGAGAAGCTGGTGGCGCTGGCTGCATTGATGCCGATCGTTGCGGGTATCGGAGGTAACTCCGGCAACCAGACCATCACCATGATCGTTCGGGCCATGGCGCTGGACCAGGTGAGTACAGGTAACACTTCGCGTCTGATGCGCAAGGAGTTGGCGGTTGCCTTGATCAATGGCGTGATTTGGGGGGGAGTCATTGGCGTAGTTGCCTACCTGCTTTATGGCAGCTGGTCGCTCGGCGTGGTAATGACCGCTGCCATGACCCTCAATCTGTTGCTGGCGGCGTTGATGGGGGTCTTGATCCCGATGACGCTGGCGCGACTTGGGCGTGATCCTGCCATGGGGGCGAGTGTGATGATTACCGCCATGACCGATAGTGGTGGTTTCTTTATCTTCCTGGGGCTGGCAACGATTTTCCTACTCTGAGGTGCTTGTTCCAAAGCCCGCCCTACGGCGGGCTTTTTTTTGCCAAATTTCAGGCAAAAAAAGCCAGCGATCAGGCTGGCTTGAACTTGCGGGGACGAATCAGGAGGCGTCTGCAGTCATTTCGGCATCATGGGCGATCAGTGAGACAAGCGCATTTTGCTGGCGGTGAGAGAGTTGGCGGAAGCGCTGAAGCAATTCGCGCTCGTGCAATGACAGCTCCGGGCTGTCCAGCCGCATGCTCAGCTCTTCGCCCAGTGCGCCTTCCTGAATGAGACTCTGCTCCAGGCGCGCAATGATCTCGGAGTTCATGCTGCGGTGATGATTGCGAGCCACCTCGGCAATGCGTTCACGCATTCCGTCTGGCAGACGTACGACGAACTTGTCAGCCGTACGGCTGGAATAAATTGCCTGTTTCAATGGGCGCATATATTTAACCGGTTAGTTCAGGGGAGCGGTTCTCGGGATTGGCCGCAGGATGTCAGATAGGACAAGCGCTCTGGCCAAATGTTCAACCTGAATTGGTAGAGGCACGCATCGTGCCTCAAAATCGCCAGTTCATTGGCGTCAATTCTGTGACAAATATTGAGCTGGCTAAAGGCGTTATGCCAGCACCAATTGTCAGAAATGCGGACTGGTTTTGAAAAAAACACCGGGTCCGTGTCTCTGGCCGCGTCCTTTGCCCCCGTAACTCCTGAAAAAGCCGAGGGGCATCCCATGCGGATTCGATCACTGTTCCTTATCTGTACAGGATAGTGGCAAATGGCCGATTTACTAGTGTTAGTCGTATGATGAGATTCATTTGGGATGGGTGGCAGGTCGATTTTCCCTGGGGTGGGCTTCGTTGGCGGCGCGGGCACTGGTTCGCTTCTGCTTCGCTCGTTAAAACTTCAAGCCCTTGCGTGACATCTGCCTACACTTAAAAAGCCTACGCATGACATGACAAAGGCAGGTTCGCCCGTTAACATGCTCGCCGTCTATCGCTACGCGTCTCTTCGCGGGCATCTTGTGTCTCAGTAGCTCAATTGGATAGAGCATCCCCCTCCTAAGGGGAAGGTTGGCAGTTCTTATCAGGACAAAAATCTGCTGCACATTGGAGAGAGAGCATCAGCCCCTGCTGCTGGGGGAGCTCAGCCTAGTTCCGTCAGGATCTGTCTGAGTTTGCTGCGCATTGGTGAGCATTGCCGCTCATCTTGTTTTTGAAGCAAATGTGAAGGAAAATTCTGCTGTCGTGTCCTCTTAGTTCAACGGATAGAACGAGCCCCTCCTAAGGGCTAGGTGCAGGTTCGATTCCTGCAGGGGACATATCCTCGCTTCAGTAGCTAGCTGTTTTTTATGGTTTTTCTTAGACAAGAGCCATCCCCTCCGACGGCTTGGTCAAGCCGGCCCGTGATTTATTTTTTTGCGTAATGACACGAATCGCGGTCTAGCCGAATTGCCTAAAGCCTCTCCTTAACTCGCCTCTCGTCAGATCCCTGGTTCCTGAAAATGAGCATTTGCTCGACTCCATGGATACAGTTGATTGACATGCTCGCGTTAGAGGTTGCCTCAAGATTCGTTAAGCCAGTGAGCCAACCCATGCCGGGCGCGTATGGTAAGCGTCCGGCAAAGGCATCTGGCCCTAAGTCGGAAATTGGCGCAGCAGCCGATAGCTTCC
>CXWK01096577.1_pt7 | contig 19786 bp, 42 predicted proteins | sample 590851 | NCBI WGS metagenome assembly CXWK01 (sample SAMEA3498364, study PRJEB10139) | wastewater metagenome | biome: wastewater treatment plant; material: activated sludge | place: Denmark | collected 2014-08-01 | reverse complement strand
CAACATGAGTTGCATTCGGAGGAGGAAGCACAACCACGTTGGCACGATCCCAACGAGTCTTGACGAGATCACCGTTGAGAGCGTCAAAAAACCGAATCGTCTTGAGAAACTTGTTCATGGTGTGCCTCTTGTTGCTCTGCTCTTTGGATGATCTGACTCTAGCAGATCAGGCTGCTGGAATCAATGAGTTGTTTGCGGGGTGGGTGGCACGACCTTTGCAAAGTTGGCAGCCTCGCCTTCATCACCCCAAGAACCGCCCCAGGAGCCTTTTCCTGGCAAGAGAATGTCTCGGATGGGTCAGAGGTCATCAGAAACGCCGAAGGCCCCGGAAGGGGCCTTCTCGTGTCAGGAATCGGGATCTATCAATCAGTGTCCCGCTCGAAAAAACGCTTGCGAAAGATATAACCAAGGAACAGACCAAACCCAGTTGCGAGGAAATCCATCATTGTTTTATCCACCTTTCAGAAGAAGCAGAGTGATTGTGAGAATGAAACCTGCCAGGAAGATGACTTTACCACACTTCCAGGAAAACACAAGCGGTTTGTAAAGGTTGTCTCGGAAGGTATGAGTCCCAAGATAAACCCGAGAAACAAACGAAACAAACAACCCAAACAACCCAAGAAGAACACCAAGAAGGTAATAACGCATTGACATCAGTTGTCGGAGTCGTTGAGGCAAAGAGGCCAGAGAGTCCCATCCGGCATCTTCAGAAAAGTCTTGTCAATCAAACCAAGAATCTCAGTCTTGGACTTTCCTGCCCGAAGATACTCATTCACCTTCTGTTGGAGTTCCTCTGACCAGTTGTTCATCTCTTGATGAGTGTCGCAATCGCCTCCGATCCGAGAAGCTGGGATCAACCCACAGGCAACATTGTCTTCATTCACACTGAGAGGTAGACCAAAAACTTGATAAAGTACTTCGTAGGCAGAGTCCGCAGTGTGCCGATCAAAAACCTCTTCTTCACTCAAATCGTTGTCGATGTCATCTTCTCCGTAGAATACACCAGGATCATCAACCAAATCCCAAACTTCCTGCTTGGAAGTCGGATCAAACTCCTCCACAGAAAACTTGAATCGCCCAGCGTGCTGATTGGAAATGTAAACCATAGCCAACTTCGTCATGGTGTTTCTTCCTTTCTTCTGATGTTCTTACCCTATCAGACTCCTCCCAGCCCTTCAAGGAGTTTCCCGTGCCAGCTTCGGCATGGACCTTGCAAGGTCAGCAGCCGTGGTTTGAGAACGGTTCGAGGATGCTTTCTGGTGCCAGGAAACAAACCTGACGACCTGAGAGCCAGTGGAAATGATGAAGGCCCCGGAAGGGGCCTTCTCGTGGCAGGAATGATATGGTGGGTTAGTTGGCGGCGGGGTTCATCACTTCAATGCTGACAGAGGTGGAGTAATAACCATTGCTGGTTCCACACCAACGAATCGTCATGGTTCCACCATGAGAGCGAAGAGTATAAAACGTCCACTCTTGGACATTGCCGTACTTGGCAGTATCACAGTTGGAATCTTCCGACGCAGAAAGGATTTCGTACCCAATCAGGTCTTGTGGCTCACAACCAATCACCTCTTCAACACTCACACTTTCACAACAGTCTTGATGGTGAACCATCCGAATCACCTTTCCAGACCCCATAACGAAACAAATTTCTTCACTCCCGGACTCACAACCCGTGATCGACAAAGGAACCTCGCCAACAAACTCATTCATCTTGCTCATTTTGATTTTCTCTTCTTTCTTTTTGGTGTCTTACTGATTCTGCTGAGTCAGGTTTGCAAACTCATTGCAGAGGTAGAACTGGGAACCCCTGGTGCTCTGCTTCTTGCAAAAGAGTTCACGATTTCTAACGTAACCAACCTCAAATACCTTCCCAGTGTTGAGAGCAGTGCGATGCTCCCAATGAATCTGGCCCAAACCAGCCATGTTCGCAATGTCCTGCATTTCCTGCTTGTTGTCGTTCATGGTGTTTGTTCCTTTTACTCTCAGAGAGCCATCTCGAAATACAGATCACAAACCGAACAAATCCAAGTACCAGGAACCGCAATACGCCCACACTTGGAAGTGCCATCACGACCACGAAGGGTGAACATGGTCTGGTTGATCGGCCCAACCTTCTTCTCGTCGTTGCACCCACAAAACTTGCAAGGCTCTTGAACCGTCTTGGTGTTGGAAGTCATGATGTCTCTCCGTCTGCTCTTGGGATGGTCTGACTCTATCAGAGGATGCCCAGCCGTTCAAGGGATTTTTCGTGGAAGCCTTGGCACGACCCTTGCACGCTTCTGAAGTCGAGGACAACCATTCTTCGGAATCATCCACCTTTTCATTCTCTTATCAGGCAAACGTGTTTCCTTGTCGTAAACAGCACGAAAAAAACACGCATATTCCCAATACCGAACATGCCCCAAATCAGCACCACGCAAATCAGCACGGCTGAAATCAGAGCCATCAATTTCTAAAGCTCCAAAATTCGCGTAACGCAAATCAGCGCCGCAAAACTTATAGTTGTCCAGCATCGGGAATTGAAAAGTTGCACCAACCAAAAAACAATTGCTGAAATTGAATCCAGCCCAGCGATCAAAACTGAAAACCAAACCAAATCCAGAGCGCATTGACTTTGCTTCTATCCTTTCACGCCCAATAATTTCCCTTCCCTTTCCTAAGCAATCCAACAAGGCTCTGTGGATGATTTAGGAAAGGGAAGGGAAACGAGGGGAGTTGACTCCCTGGAAGACTATTGCTAATCACCCAGGGAGTCAATCAACATCTTTCAGAGAAAGTTGATGCCGTTGCGGGTGATCTCGTACTCAAACTCTACCCCCGCGGCGCCCCAGCGGTTCTTTGCCACATCGAGGAGACGGCAACCATAGTTCTCCGACTTCCTGTCAGTGTTCTTCCGCATGTGAAGGTGCATGTCAATGGCGTGCTTTACGCCATTCGTACCAAGAAACTCTCCATCCTTGCCAACCTGCGAAACGAACATCGCAACGGTGTAATGCTGCTTCGTCCAAGCGTTGAGGCGATAAACCGCCTCCTCCTGCTGCTTCTGGTCGCCCTTCTGACGACCAGCACCCGGACGAGTGCAGCCAACAGTCTGAATCGAGTCAATGAACAGAAAGAAACCACGCTGCTCAGTGATGAGATCGAACTTGCAATGCTCCTCCCGCAGCAGGTCTGCGTATGCGAGAATGTCGCCAATGTCAACGAAACTGGAAAAGAAAGCCTTGCAGTCAGGCGAAGAGAGATTCTTGAACCCCTTTTGCTCTGCCCGCAGCATAACCTGCTCAGGCGACTCCTCACCACCATTGAGAAGGACAACGTGGCCCTGTCCAAGCAAAGCGTTGATCATTTGAAGAGTCCAGGTGCTCTTACCGCCCCCGGACATACCAGAAATCATAGCGACAGTGCTGGGACGGATACCATCGCCAGTGAACATCGCGTCCGTGTGAGCACAACCGGAGGGAAGGCTAACACGCAGACGCGGATCAATCTCAATCTCTGCGAAGGCACCAGCACGCTCCACACCAAGCGACAGACGGCTGTGGGTCGGAGCCGAAGCAACCTCAACCTGCTGCTGCGACACGGAGCCCGCAGGCCGCTGAATCTGCGTGGACATGGTGAAGGAGCGCACGGGAGGCGTCAAAGCAACCCGGACAATCTCATTGTTGACGATTGCGTAACCCGGAACATGCTTGCCGCTAAGGAGCGCGTCAATCGTGCGCTGCTGCGGACCACGCTTCATACCAGAAGTGTTCACCGTAATGATGGTGCTGGGGTTGGTGTTGCTGGGACCGTTGTCGTTGGCGTTCGTCATGGTCCTAACCTACCAGACTCCCCCAGACGGGTCAAAGGGTTTTTCGATCACATCCCTGGCATGGGATTTGCAATCCCACACCATTCGGCATGGGATTTGCAAGTGACTCAAGCCAAGGCCAAACAGTGGCACGAGCCTTGCAACGTATCCTTATATGGCTCTCCCAGGTTTCTCAGATTTGTTTCCTGGACTCTATCGCTCCAAAGTATCAATCAATGAAAACAATTCGCTTTCATTAACCAAACGGTGAACGAGTGGAATGTCATGTCTTGCCGTTGCGATGATAATGGTTTTGTTGTCTGCCACCATTCCAAGAATTTCTTCACCGTGCGCCATTGCGTATCCAGCCAAATTCAACTTGTAGAGTTTGCTTCCGATTTGGTAGTGCGTGTTTGCTGCTGGGTATTGAACCGGATGTTTTGTCAGTTGTGAAAACTGACATCCGTAAAGTCGTGCTGTTTTAAGCGTGCTGTATTTGAAGGAACAACGAGTAAGACGCGCATTCAAAAAAGAGGCGCCCTCAAACACGCATCTTTTCAAGTTCGAATCAAGAAATCTTGCTCCAAAGAATTCTGCGTCAGTGAAATTGCACTGCTCGAACCAAGATTTTCCAACATGGGAATCATTAAATTGAGCCCCTTTGAAGCTGCAATTCTCGAAGAAAACATCTTTCAAGTAGGTGTAGCTGAAATCAAATCCAGACAAGTCGAGGTTTTCAAACTTGAAAACTATTGTTCCCGGCATGTTTCTGTATGTTGTTCTGTTTGACTCGTGATAAATCCTTTCGAGCCATTTTCCTCCAGAGCAGGATGGCATGTTACCCCTTCTGTTTTTGCGTTGGTTTTCTGTCTCCTTCAGAAAATCGTGCCAGAATTGTGTTTGTGTTTTCATGATGTTAATATCTCAGTCTTTGCTGGGGTTTTCGGAAGTAACAGCCACAAAAGTTCCATGAATAAGCCAGAGTGGCAAATCTCGGTAAATCTCCCCTGTCGCTGGGCATGTGAATGAGAAGGTTTTTGTTTTGGTGTTCACGTCAAACAGCATCACCATCATTCCATTTTCAACGCCGAAATTCAATTTCGCCTTGGAGAAATCAAAGGTTTCCAGAATGAAACTGAGTAAGGCTTCGATCCCAACAGCTTTGGCGAGTGCTCCTGAAACCAAACCCTTCTCTTTTGGATCAGAGAATCTAGCAGTGGAAATGCCATCACACTGGGAAAATACGCAACCCGTTAGGTTCGCATCCCTGAAGTCTGCAAAACACAAGTTGGTGTTGAGAAACCCCGCTCGTGTTAGATCAGCACCCGAAAAGTTTGCTGAGTCTGCATAACAGTTTCGAAAAACATGCCCTGTCAGGTTCATCCCAGAAAAGTTTGCAAAGTTCAAACGATCCAGCAGGAACTCTTTCCTCACTTGTTGTGGTGTGTTGCGAAAATCAACACCCTCCTTGATATCTTTCCTTGGATCGTATTTCCTTGGAAACCACTTGTACCAATTCTCAAAAATGAACTTCGTTGAGTGAATTATTGGATAAACGACCAACAGGAAGACAACCTTCACAAACAACCAAATCACGGTTTGTGTAACGAGAATACAAACAGTGTTTTCACTCAGAAAGTTTTTGATTTGTTGTTTGGTTGGCATAGCGGAGGCGGCTCCTTGAGCATGGTGAGGATTCTGGAGTTGGAGAACTTTTGAGTTTTACCTGTTTCTGGGAATAGTAGTGTAAACGTCTTCTTGTTTTTCTCAACCACAACACCAAACGGAATTTGTTCTTCTGGGAGGCAGGAAAGGATTGCCGAACTCTGAGGGTTATATTTCTCTGAAGGTTTATGGGCAACCTTCAACAATTTTCCAACCGCAAGATCAACTGGTTTTGGCGGGATGCTCTTTGAATCCCACGGAACATCTAGTTTGTATTGTCCTGTTGTTTCATTGGGAAAGAAGGGAAACGCAGCCCCAAACAGTGACGTTTGACTTAAATCACAATCAACAAACCAGCGTTTTTCAGAGTATCTTTGCGGGAAAGCTCCAACAAACCGAGCATTATCAAACTTGCATCTTTCGAAGTAGAAGCAACCTTCCATGCTCTTCACAAACTTGCAGCCACTAAAGTCACAATCAATGAACCTGCAATTTCCAGGCGCCATAGACAACCAAAATTCACACCCTCTGAAATCTGCTTTTCTGATAACAATTTCTCCGGTTTTGGATAACGCCATCTCCTCAAAGTTTTCAAGTGCGCGATACAAAACGTCTTGGCTGCGTGGATAAGCAAACCCAGCAGTTGGATTCTTTGGATCTTCAAACAGCTTTTTGTATCCAATGATCCAGTTGTTTAGTTTGAGTTGATGCCCTTTGTTCCCGTTGGTCTTCAACCAAAGCAAATGGGAAAGAAGGAACTTCCTGAGTTGCCGCTTCTCGTATGGAAGATGGCGAAGGGGTTTGTTGAGTGGATCAGCTTTGGGATGAATCATTGTTTTTTGTGTTTGGGGGGCCTCCCCCGGCCTCGCTGGGACTAGGTGCTTGTATCAATCAATTCAAGCTCGTCATCATGAAACCAATAACAATCGACTTCATGCTCGATGGAACCGTTAGCAACCAACACAAGAAATTCAGTTCCCCAACTATCAATGATCACTCCGAAAAAAGGAAATACGCCATCACGTTTAAATTCACAATCACACCTTACCAAATCACCAACCTTCATTTGTTTTTCAATCCATCCCAGGATACAAGCAACTCCTCAACCAAATCACAATAAAACCACCAAATCTCCAACAGTCCATCGGACTCTCTTCCTTTGACGGCAATATTCATCAACGCATCTCTGGCAACCTGTGGAATATGTTCCGCACTCATTCCAGTTGCTTTTTCGGCATCTTGAACAAATCTTTCCCAATTCGTTTCATAGAAGCCATCCAGAATTCCAAGCTCAACATCGGAAGGGGTTGTCATGTTTATCTCCTATCTTTGTCTCACAGCAAAGAAGGATTGTCAAGTCATTCCTCTGAGGGACTTGTAGAGATTTGAATACATCATTTCTGGATCATTCTCAGACAATCCAGCACGTTGACCGTCCGAAATCTCAATCACAACCCAGTTTCCATCCTCCTTTTGAGCAACATCCAAGGTGAAGAAAGGAATGTTGGGAGACACTCTCTCAGCAGCTTCGCTAAGGATGCTGGGAGGAATAATAGAGGCATCTGGTGGTGAGGATAACCCTGCGTCATCTACCGGCCAATAGAAGCCACTAGAAAGCATCCTCGAACCATAGAAGAACAGTCTAAATTCCATCGACACAGGACAAGACTTCCCATCCCAGCAACCAAGTCTTTTCAATGGAACATATTCCCGAGCAACGATTTGTTGACCATCAAATCTTGGGTTGTTGTTCATTTCGACGAGAAGGTTGATGGCTTGCTGTTTGTCAGCCGCAAACATCTTGTTCCAGCGAGACTTATCCGCTTTCGCTCCCTTCACAATAAAACCTTTGTGTTCGGGGAAGGTTGGAAGGGTTGAAAAGTCTGTGTAAGTTTTTGGTGTGAGTTCATCCAGGTCATAAGACCAACTGGACGGATCATCCGCATAGACATACGCTCGACGATCATTCAACAGCGTACCGCCCAGCCTTTTGACTTGGGTTTCAACTCTACGAGGCCAAGGCCACATCGTATGCCTTGCAATCACCAAATCCCCAGGCTGAACATCCAAAACACAATCAGAAATCACGAAGTCTGTGTGATTCCTTACTGCATCTAGTTCTCCTGGATCAATAACAGATGCTTCAAACAGCCAAAGGATTCTGCCAAGATGAGGAGTATTCATTTGTTGGTGTTCGGAATCGGAGTTCTTGTTGAAAGATCGAACAAAGCAAGGGAAAGACGACGACAAGCTTCGTGCCAAGCTGTTCGAACTTCTGGGTTTTCAGACTCAGCAAACCTCTTGGAATTCTTGTCGTAATATTGAAGGTTAGAACAGGCGTCTTGTGCTTTGCCGAGAATTTTTGCGCTAAAAACTTGTGCTGGGGTAAGAGTTTTGGGTTCTCTGTTTCCATAACCAAACCCATAAGTGGAGCACACACCATCTTCGTGTGGTCCATAAACCCTCACATCCTCACAATTCCCGCAGAGAACGCTGAGGGCAAAACCTGGACAACCATCTGAATGCCAGTTTTGATTCAACTCCTCCAGTTGATGCCAATGAGCTTGATTGCAAAAAACACATTCGACCGTTTGATCACATGCCTCATACATCCAAGGCATCACTTCAATCAACTCTGTCAAAACCTCTTCGTAATTCCCCAACACCCGCTCCAGCAACTTCCTCATCTCTTCTGGAGAAAGAGAGTCAAGACCACTGGTTCTGAGTGTTTTGGTCTGCTCAAGAGTGAGACAGTGTTTCAGTTTGTGTGTGAGGTTTGGATCAACCTCGTTTTCATTCGGTTGCATTGTCATAAACTTCGCAGTAACACTTTCCGTTTTTTAGATCATCCCCCGAAGTATGCAAATGACACGGAAAGTTGTTGTAATGGTCGGTTTCAAAGATTTTCCTCAGAAAATCCTGACCATTAACGGGAATGAGTTTATTCGGGTGCTTTGCGTGGTACCAACGCTGCCAAACCCGAACCGTGTCCCGATAGTGTGGGTCTGGATAGTTGATAAACACCCTGGTTGGACAAGTGGGAACTTGCCTCCAGGTGAGGTTGTTGTATCCGAACTCTTTTGCCGGAGCCCATCGGCCACCACACGCCTTGCGATAGCTCTTGAATCCACTCTTGAAAGGAACCAAAAGGAAAAGGAGCCGTACCAGAAAGGAAACCAAAGTCTTGCTCTTGGGCTTGGGAGGAACCATAAGATCCTTTGCAGAAACTCGGTAGTGCTGCATGAAAGAAGTGTTGTTGGGCGTGTTCATTATCCGGCGTAGCTCCAGAGAATCCAGCAGGGCTGGGTGTTTGGCGTTGATGGTCTGAGTGTATCAGGAACCTTGCTCAAGCGCAAGAGAAAATCGTCCGTGTCTGGAAGATCGCTGGGGATGCAGATGGCTCCGTTGTCAATCTCATATCCATAACGATCCGTTGCTACTGAAATGGCAGAACCTCTTGCATAAACCACGGCGAAGTCTCCTCCACCCATCGGTTCAGCCAACTCAACGGCATAATCACTGGACTCATCAAAGAAATCGTAATCAGGTGGTGCTGGAATCTTCCAGCCAAAAACCAAATAAACTGACAGTGAGGTTGACATGGTATTTTCTTATTCTTCTTCTTGGGATTGGTGAGGAGTTGGGTCAAGGTAGCCGAAAACATTTGGAATCCAGACAAGTTTTCCTTCCGGGGAAAGGAGGCGAATAAACTCCTGATCCTGTTCGGTGGTTTTGAAACCAACGATCAAGTAGGTGATGGTGCTTGGGGAGAACAAATCACCAATTCGGATTGGAATGTTGCGGCTCATGGATTGCTTTCTGTTTCGCCAGCAGTGATCTTTCGAAAGAAACAGTCACCGATGTCACAAGCGAGAACCTTCCCAGTTGTTGGGTGAAGGAAACAAAGAAGATCATCCCAGCCAGCTCCGAGGAGTGTGAGAGCTTTTCCTGGCAAGATAGATCGTTGTCCAAGAAAGACAAGGTTGTCACCAGGATAAACGTATTCACAATCATAGTCCTGGTTGTCAGCCTTCATGACGACTTCACAAAAGGAACTAAATGGTGGCATTGAAACTCCCACAAAACCGTAATAGACCGTTTCTCCATCTCTTTGCGCTGATAAACAATTGACATATTGATACAACGTGCCAACTTCCAATCGCTTCCAAACTCGGATTCCTTTATTCTTGCTCATTTGCACCAGCGAGTTTGTGAAATAAGTGTTGCCCAAGCTCACAACCAAGAACTTCCCCAGTTTTTTGGTGAAGAAAGATTGGTTTTTTGGCATCATATCCCAGAAAAATCAGCACATCACCGGGGAGAACAAGGCGAGGCCCTCCGACACCTCTTGAGAAGAAGAAACAGCCAGAGGTAACGTTTTTTAGGTTGGCCATAACGTTAACATAACGATACAATGCTGCGACTTCGAAAAGATTCCAGGCTCGGATTGGTTTGGGTTTGTTGCTCTTCTTGTTCATTTTTATCCAACTTCACTAATCCCTTTGCAGTCAGAATTCGAAACAATTTTCCGATTTTGTCTGCCCGCTGGGTGGACGTGTAAGTTACTGCGCGACGCATCATCTAAACACAACCGCTTTCTTCTTTTACTTCTTCCAGTGTCACATCTTTGGTTCGGAAAGCAAACAACTGACCCAGTGCACAATGCAAAACAAGAACCGATGGAAAGGTGCGCGGCTTCATGTTGGAACGCTTCCAGGCTTCTTCGGAATAACTTTGTTCCACGTTTCCAATAACCACGCACAAATCGCCAGAGTCAACGTCAAGGACTTTGTTGGCGTCCTTAATTTTTGACATCCAAACGCCGGGGATTCCTGTTGCCATCACTTCTGCTTCTAAATCGTCGAAGTGCAGGGGGTTGTTGAAAACAATGGTGACAAGTTTCCCTTGGTTTTCTGTTGGGTCGGTTAGGGTGTAGGTGCAAGAAGAAAAAACACCATAAGCTCGTGCATTCATGGAATCACCATAGCAAACATGGATTCCTGCAACAAAAGAATTCTTCCCGTTGGTTGATGTAAGCCGTAGAACCAACCTTCATGTTCACAGTGTTGTCGGTTTTTCACAAAGACAACAAAATCCCCAATAGAGATCGAAGTGTTTATTTCGTTCATTGTGAAACTTTTTGGGGAATAAACCACGGTTCGAAACGCTGATACCTCTGATCGTAGCAGGGTTCCAGGTTTGAAATACTTGCTATGAGCCATTACCCATCCTCCAAGTTAACGACTTCCAAATCCCTAACATTCAAAGCCAAAACCCTGCTGGTTTGTGCGTGCAAACAAAAAGAATACTCAGTAAGTGGTGGACGGTTATCGTCTTGCAACCAGATGAGAAAATCCCCCTTGAAAACTTCGGTTTTCAAGATAATTTTATGAAAGTCGTGATGATAGTCAGGATTCTCAATTTCTAGTTGGAAAACAGCGTGGCGCACGGTGTCCCGTGTAAGACACAACAGCGTTCCTGGTTTGCACTCTCCGTTACGAATCACTGTCATCAACCTCCACTTCCTCAAAACATGGCAACGAAATATGCACTAGGCGGCAGGAGTCCCAAGGCTCTGCAATCCTTCCGTTCACAATCATTCCTGTTTTGCAGTGAAGAATCAAAGCACATGAATTCATTTTTGGTGTTTGTAAAGCAATGCCAAAGTCTCCTGGAAGGATTTGAACGCCTCGATCATGGATTTTGCAGTTAACAACCCCGTTGTTCTCGAAGGAATAGACAAGGATAGCTTTTATTCCATCTCGGGCTTTTAGGAGTGCTCCGACTTTTGCTGTTGTCACTCTCTGTGAATCCTTCCACAGTTTTCACAACGCCAAACCTTTCCACCAACAGGCTGCCCAGAAGATTGAATCAGAACCCAGGAGTGATTGCAAGGTGCAGGCTTCATCCCAAAACACCATTCATGAAGTTTTCCTGGAAAAGATGGGTTCATTGGGAATGTGTCTCCCCACGAGGAAAATAAACCTTGTTTGCTTGAACCTGAACAATATCCCAATCCCCAGGCTTGTCATCAGTTGTCACCAAGGCGGTCAAACGACCACCAAAGCAACAACCAGTGTCAATTGCATAACACCGAGCACTAACTTCATTCTCCCAGACAATCACTTCCTCCAGGCTCAAAACCTGATGCCCGAAGATGATGTCATGATTGCCTTGGTACTTCTCAGCCCAAAACACAGAGCCTTCCGGCTGAATGAATCCAGGCATCTTCATTGCCATCATCTTGTTTGTCTTTTCACAAACATATCGGCACATGGTCAGAGCCTCGGGAGTCTGCCTGTCCATCGGGATGCCAGGAACAACCCCGGCGTGGACCACAAAGGCATTATGCGTGGCAAGCTCGATGTAAAACGGGCAGGAGTCCATCCAGGAAATCTCGGCCCCGGATAATGCCTTTACGGTCGATTCCTGGTCGGGGGAATATTTCATCGGGTTCCGATAACCAGGACGAGTTGCAACACGGTGCATGTGGTCAGCACGACGCAACAGCTTCGTGTCGTGATTTCCCTTCACAAACTCAATGTTGTTTTCCCGCATGAAACGAACAACGCCGGGAGAATCAGGTCCACGATCCACGGCATCTCCAGCAACAATTGCCCGATCCACTCCCTTGTCAAAACCAACCTTGTCCAGGAGCATCTTGAGTTCATCAAGGCATCCGTGGACATCGCCAATCACAATCGTCTTCTTCTGCTTCGAGTTCATGGTGAGCAGTCTAACACATCCTCCAGCCCAAGGTCAAGAAGATTTTTTCCGTGGATGATCCCTTTGGTCTGGGTGCTGGGGCTAAAAGCCTTGGATTTAAGGAGGTTGGGTTGCAGGTTGTGGAGGATAACCAGAAGAGGGATCCAAGAAGGGAACTCTAAGAAAGAAGGGAGTTCATCCGGGGAGAAGGAGTGTGTTGAAAGGATTTTTGAGTATTGGTAAAGAGGGTAAGTAATCTACCAGCTACGGTCTTGAGCAAGAACAATTGGGGTTGTTTCCTCTGCCATCACCAATGCAGTCATCCCTTAAAGAACCAAGTCCCCCCAACCTTTTTATGCAACATATTCCCAGTAGAACAGGCTCAAGTCATGTTCAATTCCTTCGGGTGAGTAAACCCGCATGTGTTTTCCGTATTGCTGAAACCAATCAAATGTGATTCGATAATCAGCTCTTATGATTTTGCCATCATTTCTCAAAAGAACGAGTAGGTTGTTAACGGAATTGCTGCTAACGACCAAAAAGGATCCGGTTATTTGACCCTGAGCGTTTGCAATCAAGGTTCCAGGCACGAAAAAACGAATGAAAGAATCAAGGACTGTCATTGCTCTTCCTTTTCTGGGTAAACGATTTCAACACTGGGCCAGTTTTCTCTGAGCCAAGCTTCAACCGTGGAAGCTCTAACCAAGTGAATTTTTCCAGATAGCCACAGCGTCTTGGCGATGTAAGGTTCGTTAGGATTGTCAGTCTTGTTCCAACACAAAATCACATAAGAGAACTTTCCGTCTTTGTGATGAAACAGTGTTCCGGCTGGGAATTTGTCTTTTGTGGCTTGGCTCATGGTTGAGAAGGTTTGGGTGGAAGTAAGACCAAAGTGTTGTCTTGTAACGAACAATGATGAATGGTTGTGTAGTGATGACTCGTAACGAATCCATCGGCATTCATGATTTCTACTTCAGGGAATTGTGTCCAAGAAAGGATTAGAAAAGAAGCCATTGAACGCACAAACAATGTCCCTGGAGGAAATTGTTCTTGAATGGTCTGGGGATTCATGTTGTGGTTGTTTGTTGGTGAGACGAAAAGATTTCAAATTGAATTGGAAACCCGCCACGGATGTCTGAATTGGGGCAAAGCGATTTTAAGGACATGCTAGATCTTTTGAATTCGATTTCACCATTTCCCCACAACACTGCCACATATTGAAGACATTCACTCCAAGAAAGAATCAACATGGAAATTCCTGGAGTAGCAAACACCACCAAGGTTCCAGGTGGGAATTGTTTTTGAAGGGGTTCTAATGCTGTCACGGTTCCTCGATTGGTGGGCTCATGATGTTCTTATGGAAGAAGAATGGTTACATTGCGTTGTGCAGCGTATGCCTTGATTGTTAGTTCTCCGCGGCTTAGGATTTCACCATCCTCGAACAACACGGTTGCCCGCTTCCCATCGCTCCTCCAGGCAAGAATCAAAACTGACCAGCAATCAGAAGACAACAATGTCCCAACAGGAAACTGATCCTTTGTCATAATCACTCCTCTGAGGTTGATGGCGGAAGAACAATTTGAGTGTTTGGCCACAAAGAACCTTTGTGGATTATCTCGAAACTAAAAGTCATAATTCGACCACGACCTTCCAACACCTCAGCCTGTTCCGTCTCATCGCACCAAGAAACAATCAATTCCACTGCATAGAACTTGTTCTTATTCGTGGAGTGATACAAGATCATGGTTCCAATTGGGAACCGAGCTTTCACGTCTTGAAAATTCATTTGGTGCTTCTAGTCTTCTGTGTCGGGGTTGGGTGGGATGATAGTAACATACTTGCATTCTGCTGGCCAGAAGAAAATACTCTGAACCACGCCACTCGGCCAAAGAACAACATAAGCCGAAGCAGGAGGATACTGACATGATTTTTGTTTGAGCACGACGGCAACGTATTCCCCCATGTATCCAAAAAACACGAGAGACCCAGGTGCAATGTTTTTGAGATCTTCTGGTGTTGTCACTTTGAGTTTTCCTCATCATGATCTGGGGAATAGATTAAAAAGTCGTAAACCCTGCCCTTGAAACTTTGCAAAAAATACTTGGCCTTTATCCCAGACTTTCCACTTAAGCCAATGAAGCTAGTTGTGTCATCACAATACGTCATATCCCTCTGTTCGGTTTTTACGTTATCCAGAACAAGACAGATGATTTCCTTTGTGGTTGATAGAACAATCAACGCTCCAGGAACGATATCTTTGGGGTTCTGAGAGATGGTCATGGCTCGTTCCCAGTTGGAAGTAGGATATAATAGTTGTCCCAAGTGATCTCGCTGTAATATCTTTTCTGGACTCCCTCGACACAAAACTTGTGTTTTTCTCCCGTTTCACCGTGTAACCCTGTGAAATACACACTCCAATGAATCTCATCGCTCAAAAAAGCCCAATCCCGCCGATCTTCCTTGGAACAAATCCAATGCACATCCCCCAAAACCAAAAGGTTCACATAAGTTGATGGATCACGACAGACAAAAAGTGTTCCTGGAACAATCTGCCTCGGGTGAATACCATAGAAAGAATTCTCATACTCCGCATCTGTCACAAGAAAGCTTCCTTTCTAACATAACAGATGCCATTTGGCCCAATGATTTTGAGAAAAATGCGACCAAGCGATTCTTGCTTGCAAGTCTCAAGAAACACAACTGGCTTGCCCGATGGAAGAGTTTCCTTGGTTTGGAACCAGTGTGGTCTCTGGTATTCGAGCCATGCTCCCCCGGAAAAGTATTCAACATTCCAAACTGGTGCTCCCATTGCATTCTTGACAAAGATCAAGTTGCCAGCCTCAAACACATTCTTTTTCATCGTCATCGCCTTCCTCGTTTGCTAATCTTTCCAGAATGAAATGTTTGTGATGTGATCTCACATATTCACCCGAAGGTGCAAGCAAAGTCCAGGTTTTACCATCCTCTTCAACTTGCAAACATACAAAAAGACTACCAAAAGGAAACTCGACACGCCGAGTCCTGCTGCTCCAAAAAACATTCGCAGAAGCGCAGCTTCCCATTCGCTTCAAACGAACCAGATCCCCTGCCTCAAAAGAATTACCATACTGCTTCAAATGGTTGTTGTCATTGCTCATAGATCGCTCCAGGATGCCTTGCAGTGGCAGGAAATTGTTTGGACGGGTTGGTGTGTGTTGGGAAAAAGGAAGGCGCCAATAAGGCGTATATGGTCAAGGCTGTTGTAGCTCGTAGTTGTAAACCCAACCCGTGCAGCCATATGGACCCGGAACTTCAACCCAAACCGCATCTTTCCAACCGTCGTTTGTTCCGCGGTAGACAACCTTGGTCCCAGCAGGATAGAACGTGGGATTTTTGGAGTCATCTGGATCAGCGTTGAAAACAATTCGGACTTCTGGAGTATGCCTCATTGTGGAAGTATGGAACGGCTGGAGTTCATAAGTCTCCCCAGGAACGAGGTTGATTGGTGGTGGAGGAAGATTGGGCTTGTTGATGTTCTGAGTCATGTTGTTTTGCTACCTTTCTGAGAATCAGTGTTGGTTCAGAGGATACTGTTGTAGGACTGCTAACCGTTAGTCAAAAGTGCTACAACTGGATATGACTAGGTGTTACAATGAACGAGCGTGATTTTCTGTATTGGTTAAATGGGTTTTTGGAACTTTCCGGTTCAGTGACGCTAAACGAAAAACAAGTGCGGATTATCAAAGAACACATTGCCCTTGTGATGACGAAGGTAACTCCATCTTCTGTTGGATCTCCCACAAACGACTCTTGGCCCGCGGGGCACTATGTTTCGGGTAAAGATTGGATGATTCCTCCTAACACATTTGATCAATGTGACAAGTGCAAAAAGCCCTGCTCAGAAGCAGGCGGAATGTGTAGAAAGTGCATGGAAACTACCAATATATCTAACGTCAAGACCCATTTGTCTTGCTGAGAACTTTCAAGTGGTTATTCAACACTCTGATCTTTTTTCTGAATGAGGGTCAGTTCTTTTCTCAAGAATAGCTTCACTGTGCCGTTTGCATCCAAACAAATAAACGCCAAATCCCCATTTGTCTGTTGAAAAAAGATGTCAATAACAATTCCATGAGAGACAAATTTGATAATATGCCCGTCCCGTAGCTCATACCAGTACAGATGATTAACGGAGGGTCCGAATGTTCCTTTGCCAACCTTTTCCGATGAAAACAATGGGGATCGCCACATCGCACACAACTCATTGGGTTGAACCAAATCGCCAATTTCGATCATAAAGGAAGTTCTCCGTTTCTTTTTTGGATCAGTGTGAGTTCATGTGCTTCAAACGGTTTCAATTCCCCGGATAGGAAAAGACAGACAAACAGTTCGCGTCCGTCAGCAATGAAGTAAGAGTCAACAATGATAGCACTCAAATTTCTTAGATCGCTCTTGTTAGGAGAATTGGTGTAAAACCAGAACAAACCTTTGTTTGAACGCTCCATAGTGGTTTTGTTTTGTGTTGGTGATCCTTCACAGTGAGCCCGATTTCTATACGAGCAGGCCGAGACTTCAATCAAATCACCAATTGAAACTGGTTCTGTTGTTGTTTTCAGGGGCATGTCCTCAAATCTTCGTCTGTGCTTCAAAGAAGGTCAAAAGAATCTCTGTTGATGAGATACAATGATCCTGATTCGTTGTCAACAACAAGGTAAAGTGTTTCAAGGTAAAGTGTTTCACACTCGGGAAACATAACAAGATCAACTATAAGCAAAATTGTTTGCTTATAGAAAGTCTTGATCGCTTCTGCTTTGGTTTTTCCAACTGGTTTTGCGTGTCTTCCACCGAACCAAGTTCTGGGAAAACTTGAACCAGCTTCTAGTTCTTCTTGAATAGAAGTGCGAATGACGGGGATGTTGATGTAACTGCCTTTTTCGGTTTTGAACCGAATCAACTTTCCGACCAACGCCTTTTCTTCATCTGTCGGTTCTTGATCAATCACACTTCTTCCCTTTCTCCTTCTGCAATGACCTCAAAAAGTTCGTTGGCTCTCGAACAGAAAACACAACAACCTTGCTCAACAACCAGAAAGATGCACCATTCTGTCTGAGTGCCTCGGATGTTTCCCACATCCATGCAAATGAATTTGTCTTGAACACTCACATCAACAAGGCGAATTTTTCCGCCACGCACATAATCTGGATGCCACGATGGGATTTCTTTCTGTGCGTACACAACATAACGCCATTTCTCTCCCGTTGCCTCGACGACAGGGAAATCGTTTTCCTGGTCTTTGGTAACTTCATAGAAACTGTAAAAACGTCTCACCGGGCGTGCTGTGCGGATTCCAGCAAAAAAACCAATCAAATCTCCGGGTTTCATGGAAGACACCCATTTTGCCTCTCTTCTGCTCGAATACGGCTGATCGAGTCTGCCTTCTCAATAGCCAAAACAGACAACCCAGCAAAAGCGACAAAAAAGAGGAAAACAATTTCTCGAAACAACTCACCGGGCGGGTAAGGAAAAAGAGGAATAGAGGCGAGTATTACAACCTCGGCTAGACAAAAACAAACAAATCCAACCCAGGAAACTCTACTCCAAAATTTGAACCAATCAAACTTCAGAGGAGTTGGCGATACCTTCGGAGGTTGCCAAGGGAAACGATAAGGATGCGTGTTGTTGCTCATACCACGAATCATACCACAGACCAATGACGCTTGGCAACAACAAAATACGACAGGCCACAAATCGCTCCAGGAGGCTTTTCCAGGCAGGAGAATATCTCGGATGGATTGGATATCATTGGAAAGGTTTGGTGACGCTGCTGAGGCTTGTGGAGCGATTGTGAGGGTGTTGGGATATCAGAGGAAGGTTGAGTTGGGATCACGGAACGAGAACCCAGGAACTCTTTTTTGAAACTGAATGCAGAAGCGGCTTTTGGAGCCATCTGGTTTGATGCCTGAGAAAAAAAGATAAGTGTGAGTCTCTTGTTCATCATCAAATACTTCAAACAAGAAATCGAGCAAGCAAACATGTTCGCCGTTCTCCTGTTCCAACAACAACCCAGGATAGAAGTCGTCTTTCTCGAAGAAAGTCAAAAGGGTTTGTGAGTCTCGGAGAGATAAGAATTTTGGTTTGGTCATGTCTCGCTTGATTTTTCTGCCACTGCTAAAAGTTCGAGGAAAGCGGAATCAATGGTTTTTGTCTCACCTGCAAGATTGCAAATTTTCAAACTTTGGTACGGTTTTGCTCCTGGATAGCAGACCGTGTTTGACACGATCTCAACAACAATTCCTTTTTTGAGGTCACTTTTATCAGTGATTATTCTGATCTTTACCAAATCACCGACACAGAATTTTCTGGATGTCGTGCTAATTGTCATTTTCTTCGTCCGTTATATCAACACAGACAAGGCTCAACCTGGATTCAAACAGCCAGAATCGTTGTCCTGTGGTTGAATCAAGAAAACAAACAAATCCAGCACGTTCTTCGCCGCCACCAAGGATCTTCATGTGCCGAACATGTAGAACAACACCAGTACCCTTGTACGAATATTCATCGTCACCAACTCCACGAACCAAATCGCCAACCTTGAACTTTGATTCAGATTTCATGCTTCCTCGGATTCTTTCGCCAATTCCCAGTTTTTATGGAACAGTCTGCCATCATAGAAGTCTGAGTCACTAAACCGTGTGAAGATTTTTCCGTGTTCTGGATGTAACCACCAAAACTTGCACCCAATCCTGTCAACGCTGACAAGAACGCACAACTCTCCCGGAACAATCATCACCGATCTGCTTAGTTTGGTGTTTCGCCCACCAAAAGCAACTCCGACGCGAAATTCTTGTCCTTCACGCTCATAACGAACATGATTCAGACAGCGGAACAATCTACCAACCTTGTAAACAGAATTCTTGATCACGTTAATCCTTTTCCGTGTTGATTTTTTTGAACCACGTTTTTACGCCGTCACGCCCCTCTGCGTTTGGGATCAAAACAAATGTCTGCCTTGCAATTTTCCCATGTTTGGGACTCAGAAATGACGCATTAACCTTTAGGCCCTCTGCGCGGTTGACTGAAAGAACAACAACCAAATCTCCAGGGATAAGTTTGATTGGTTCAAATGAGTGAGTGTAAACATAAAGCTCGGAAACAAGTTCACACAACTCGCCAGGAACAAGATCAAAAATCATGGATTCTTCTCCTCTTCTACAACAACAAGGATGAGTGAAAGCGGTTCCTTGTGTGCTTGAAAAAGAATCACTTGCCCGTGTTTGGGAGAAAGGAATGTGTATTCGTCGTACAACTCATAATCCTCTTCGACAACTCTTTGGCCCATGAAAACAAGCAACTCGTCTGCATCCAACCAACATCCTTTTCCTCCCCCATGCGTGTAGGCGAGGTTGTAGTAGTCGGGATCCAAACGATAAAGCTGGCCTGGAATGGGAGTTGGTTCACTCATCATTTACTTCTTCAAACGGGTGTAGTCCCAGTGAAAAGTCATCTGGTTTTCTAATCATGAAGGTACACTCCACAGTCTCATCAAACTTTGGGCTTAGAAAAACAACTGTCAGAACTGGATGGTCGTAATTCTCAGACAGGAACACAAGACACTCGCCCTCGTTCAATTTAACTTCCTTCCCACTG
>CXWK01002883.1_pt1 | contig 19791 bp, 19 predicted proteins | sample 590851 | NCBI WGS metagenome assembly CXWK01 (sample SAMEA3498364, study PRJEB10139) | wastewater metagenome | biome: wastewater treatment plant; material: activated sludge | place: Denmark | collected 2014-08-01 | reverse complement strand
GCGCCTTCCCGCCGTGCCTGGACTTCGAGCCCTTGGCGTCGGCGACGATCGACCCCCAGGTGGTCGACATGTTCGCCGACTTGGACGCCGCTGCCGGCGACTCGCTCATCACCTACGGGTGGGCGATGGAGGAAGAGCTCCGCAGCTACACCAAGCCGGACTGAGCAGGGTGTCCGGCATCGCCGCCGGCCGGATCGGGTCTCCGCCCGAGCCGGGCGCGGGTGACCCTGCCGCTGACATCGCCATCGACCGTGTCGGTGGCGTTGCCAGGGGTCTGCTTCTCGACCGTGCCGAAGACGACGCCCTCGGGCGCGTGATCGGGCGCCGGCGCATGTGCCGGGACTACCTGGCCGACCCGCTTGGGCCCGGCCAGCTCGAGGCGATCGTCGACCTGGCACGCCGGGCACCCTCGGCGGGCTTCAGCCAGGGCGTAGCCTTTGTCAGCCTGGAACGCCCCCAGCCACCGCAGCCATCGCCGGCGCAGCCACCACAATCGTCGCAGTCTCCGCTGGCGCAGTCGTCGGCGGAGCCCGACCCTGTGGCGGCCTACTGGGGCGTCACGCTTCCGCCGGCTCGTCGTTCGGAGTTTCCTTGGCCGGGGCTCCTCGACGCCCCGGTGCTGATCACGCTGTGGGTGCGTCCTCAGGCGTGGGTCGAACGCTACGGGCGACCGGACAAGGCACGTAGCGGTCTTGGCGCTGGTGAGGCCTCCTGGCCGGTCCCGTACTGGTGGGTCGATGCCGGCGCCGTCGTCCAGAACCTGCTGTTGGTCGCCGAGGCCGAGGGGCTGGGTGCGCTGTTCTTCGGGATGTTCGAGCACGAGCCGGCTGTCGCCGAGCTGCTCGGCGTGCCCGACGGCTGGCGGGCCGTGGGCACGGTGGCCCTCGGCCATCCCGCCCCCGATGGGCGGCGGCCGTCGGCGTCGACGTCGGCCAGCGGTGGCCGTCCGGCGCTCGCCGAGCAATGGCACCGTAACGCTTGGAGCCCTGCCGTCAGCGCTCCGGTCCAGCCCCCTGAGGAAGCACGATGAGCCCAGAGATCCGTTCGTTGACCGAGGCCGACGACAGCGCTGTGCTGGCGCTGAACAACGTCGAGGTGCCCCGGGTGACCATGCTCGACGAGGCGGCGATGGCGCGCTATCGAGACGTGTTGAACGACGCGTTGGCGATCGGGCCGGAAGGTGCACCCGAGGCCTTCTGCTGGACGGTCGGCCCGGGCACCGACTACTGGTCGGCCAACTACGCCTGGGTGGAGGCGCACTACGAACGGTTCGTCTACCTCGACCGTGTCGTCGTCGCGCCACGGGCCCGCGGCCTGGGTCTGGCCCGTGCGCTCTATGACGAGGTGTCGGTGCGGGCAGCTGGAACCGCCGATCACTTCGTGCTCGAGGTCAACACCGTGCCGCGCAACGACGAGTCGCTGGCCTTTCACGCCGCGCTCGGCTTCACCGAGGTCGGCCGGGCCCGACCCTATGGCGACGACACCGAAGTCGGGTATCTGTCCCGGCCGGTTCCCGGCCCGTGACCAACCCGGCAGCCGAAGCGTCCTACGGGGCCAGGCTGGCCCGCATCTACGACCTGGCCTATGCGGGCATGGGCAAGGACTACGCCGCCGAGGCCCATCAGGTGCGCGCGCTCGTGGCCCGTGCGGGCAGCGCAGTCCCATCGGCGAGCGCCCCCCGCACGATGCTCGATGTCGCCTGCGGCACCGGCACCCACCTGGTCGAGTTCGCACGGCTGGGCTACCGGATTGCCGGCACCGACCTCAGCCAACCGATGCTCGACGTGGCCCGGGACCGCCTCGGCGACGACGTGCCGCTGGTGGCGGCCTCGTTCGAGGCGCTGCCCGCAGCCGTCACCCAGCTGGGGCCGTTCGATCTGGTCACCTGCCTGTTCTCGTCGATCGCCTACGCGGGCAGCAGTGGGTCGCTGCGCCGGGTGCTGGGTGATCTGGCCGCATTGGTGGCGCCGGGCGGGGCGCTGGTCATCGAGCCGTGGATCGCTCCGGAGGACTGGCTGGTCGGCCACATCGGTCACGACACGGTCACCCGGAGCGACGCGACCGTGATGCGCATGGCCCACTCCGGCGTCGACGGCGACACGGCGCTCATCCGCATGGAGTACCTGGTGGGGGAGCCGGACGGGATCTGGTCCTTCGGCGAGGACCATCGCTTGCTGATGGCACCGTCCTCGTTCTACGTCGAGGCGCTGGAACTGGCCGGGTTGCGCGTCACCTTCGATCCGCACGGCTTCGACTTTGGTGCCGCCCGAAAGGGCCTGGTCGTCGGCGTCCGTCCACACTCCTGACCACCTGGCCCGCAGCTGACCACCCCGCACCTCCACCCGCATCTCGGGAGTGCAGGGCGCGCTCTGGCTGTTGTTTGGGCTCCCGAGTTGCGAGTTGTTCGTGTGATTCCCGCAACTCGGGAGTGCAGGGCGCGCTCTGGCGGTTGTTTGGGCTCCCGAGTTGCGAGTTGTTCGTGTGATCCCCGCATCTCGGGAGTGCAGGGCGCGCTCTGGCGGTTGTTTGGGCTCCCGAGTTGCGAGCCGGTCATGTGTGATGACCCCCGTTCGGGGTCCGGCACCTGCTTAGGGCAGGGTGGTGATCGTGCCGCTGGCCACCAGGTCGTCGTAGACCGTCCCGCCGGGGTAGTAGTCGGGGGTGAGGGTCCCGGCGAACTGGTCACCAAACCAGCCCAACGTCAGCGTCTGGGCAGCGGCGGTGTTCTCAGCGGTGGGAAAGCCGCAAACGAGCGCTCCCACCAGGCTCTGGGAGGGCCCGAAGATGTCGCCGTGGACGCCGGTGGTCACCTCGGCGGCGACGAAGCTGCGGCCGGCCAGCCCTGCGAGCACGGCCTGGGTGCCGCTCTGGTCGGCGTTGCAGGCGGACTTGGGCGATGCCAGCGCATAGATCGGTAGCGAGGTGGGACCAAGGTTGGCCACGGCGTCGTCGGTGTTGGTCCCGACGAACGACTTCACCGGGTCCTGCAGCACCAGCCCCTTCAGCCGGTCGAAGGCTTCCGGGTCGGAACCGTACAGCCGGTCGGCCACCGACAGCACGGTCTCGCCACCGGCGGAGTGGCCGCTGAACGCCATGTTCCGGGGCAGGCTCTCCCCGGCGCGTCCGGCCAGATCGGCGGCATCGGCGTGGCCGACGGCCAGCGCGCTGTACGGGCTATCGATGTCGGCGAACAGCGCCGCCAGGCCGTCGAGGAATGGGCCGTTGTCGCCGGTGTTCTGCACGTTGCACCCTTGCGGGCTGGTCGAGGGCAGGCTGGTGGCCATCGCCAGGTAGCCGGCAGAGGCCACCTGTGGGGCGAAGGTCGCCCAGTCGTCCTTGCTTTCGACGAACCCGTGTTGGAGCCACACCAGACCCTTGGGTGGGGTGTCGGGGAAGTACCAGTCGACCGGCACCACCTCGCTCGTCGCTCCGCAGGCCACCTCGATCGAGTTGGTCACCTTGGTGACCTCCGGGGGCAGCATCTGTTGGCAGCCGGTGATCGCCAACAGGCTGATGGCGGCAATCGTTCCCAACAACAGTCGTCTCATTCGCACGGGTCGCTCCAAGCTTGTGATCGTGGTGCCCGACGGCACGGGTGACACCGTAGCGAACGTCGTGGAGGCTACGCCCCCGCCCCGCCCCGCCCCGCCCAACCGGACGGGGCAGTCCTCGGTCAGTGTCCGAGCAGCCGGTGGCGGAGGTCCTCGGTGGTCGTCACCGGCTGTTCGCACACCGATCCCCGGCACACATACGCCCGACCCTGCTCGCCGACCTCGTCTCGTCCCTCCCACAGGGGGGAGTCGCCCGGCTCACCCCAGGCCAGCACTGCGCCGGGCAGCCAGTGCCGACGCACCTCGGCGACCAGGTCGGCCCGTTCGCCGCTGATGACGATCTCGCTCAGGCCGAGTGCGTCGTCTTCGGCGGCGGCCAACAGGTGGGCGAACGATCCGGCCTGGCCGTCGGCCAGCGGCGAGAGCGCTGCGATGATCCGGCGGGCGGCGTCGGCGTAGTGGGTGGCCCCGGTGATTGCAGCCAGGCGCAGGAATGCCCCCGCCGCCACCGAGTTGGCCGACGGGGTGGCCCCATCGACCACGTCCCGGGGTCGTGCGACCAGTGCCTCGCCGTCGTCAGGTGTGGTCCACAGCGTGCCGGTCTCGGCGTCGAGATAGCGGTTCAGCAGCTCGTCCGCGACGGCGAGGGCCTCGGTCTCCCAGCGGCGTTCACCGGTCCATTCGGCCAGGCGGATCAGGGCCTCGACCAGAGCGGCCAGGTCGTTGGCCACCGCACGGTGGGAGGCCTGGGCCGAGTCGGCCGACCACGAGCGGTGCCAGCGTCCGTCCCGATGCAGGTGGCCCAGCAGAAACTCGGCCGCTTCGACGGCAGCGTCACCCCACTCGGGCCGGTCGAGTGCGGCGGCGGCCTCGGCCAAGGAAGCGACGATCAGCGCGTTCCATTCCACCAGCACCTTGTCGTCGAGGCTTGGTTGGGGTCGCGCCCGACGAATCTTCAGCAGGCCGGCGCGCACCTCGTCGAGCGCAGGATCGCGCTGGGGCTCATCGATGTGGCCGATGCGGTGGGGGATCGACCGGCCCTCAAAGTTGCCCTCCTCGGTGATGCCCCAATAGGCGGCCACCTTGGCGCCGCCGTCCTCGCCGAGCACCGCCACCAGTTCGGCCGGGGTCCAGGTGGCGAAGCGGCCCTCGACGCCCAGGCCGTCCGATTCGCTCGGGTCGGCGCCGTCGGGATCTGGGCTGTCGGCGTCCTGGGCGGAGGCGAACGCTCCCGCCGGCAGCCGCAGCTCGTCGAGCAGGTAGGCGATCGTCTCCTCGACGATCTGGCGGTAGCGATCCTCGCCGGTCAGCTGCCAGGCGTGCAGGTAAGGACGGATCAGGAGGGCGTTGTCGTAGGCCATCTTCTCGAAGTGGGGCACCAGCCACTGTCGGTCGGTCGAGTAGCGGGCGAAGCCGCCGCCGATGTGGTCCCACATGCCGCCGGTTGCCATGTGATCGAGGGCGCTGCGGGCGATCGACAGGGAGGTGTCCGAGCCGGTGCGCCGTGCGTGGCGCAACAACAGGTCGACCGACGCCGGTTGGGGAAACTTGGGCGTTACCCCGAAACCGCCCCACTGGGCATCGGCGGCGTGGGCCAGCGACAGCACGGCCTCGTCGATCGTGACCAGCTCGGGCGCCGGTGCGTCCGGCTCGAGCGGTGCCGAGCGGGTGATCGCTTCGGAAAGGGTGTCGGCCTGGCCCTCCAGCTCGTCTCGTTTCGTGGCCCAGGCGTCTGCGAGGGCCTCGATCAGCTGCGTGAAGCTCGGCATGCCCTGGCGGGGTTCCGGCGGGAAGTAGGTGCCGCAATAGAACGGCCGTCCGTCGGGCGTGGCCAGGACGGTCATCGGCCAGCCACCCCGGCCGGTCATCGTCTGGGTGGCCTCCATGTACACCGCGTCGATGTCGGGCCGCTCCTCCCGGTCGACCTTGATGTTGACGAAGTGCCGGTTCATCGCTGCGGCAACCTCGGGGTCTTCGAAGCTCTCATGGGCCATCACGTGGCACCAGTGACACGATGAATAGCCGATCGAGATCAGCAGCGGCACGTCGCGGTCCGCAGCGGCGGCAAACGCTTGGTCGCCCCACTGGTACCAGTCGACCGGGTTGTCGGCGTGCTGGCGCAGGTACGGGCTGGTCGAGTCGGCAAGACGATTGGCCATCAACCCAAGGTAACGACCGTGGAGGCAATGGCGCCCCGACGCCGCGTCCGGACAACGATCTCGAGTTGGCAGACGGCACAGATCATCCGTCCTTGACGTGCCGTGAACCATAGGTACAGTACCTGTATGGCCTCCACGATGCTTCAGACTCAACCGCCTGCCGCAAACCCCGAGCTGAACGCCCGCAGCCTGCTGTTGGGTTACGTCATCGGGCTCACATTCCTGTGCATGCTGGTGCAGGTGTTCATCGTGATCGATGGCAACCGCATCAGCGGCGTGTCCCAGGGGATGACCGCTGGGGTTGCGCTGTACTACGCGGCCTTCATGTTCTCGCGGCGACACCAACTGGGCCAGGTGCGGTTCGGTCGGCTGGTGGCCCACGCCACTACCTATGCCGTCGTCAACGCCAGCTTTCAGATCCACGCCTTCATCCTGGGGGTCACCGGCAGCGAGGTGCTGCGAGGCCAGGAGTACCTGCCGGTGGATCCGGGTTGGTTCGGGGCAACGTTTGCGATGGCCGGCTTTTGGGGCATCGGGCTCACCGTTCACGCGATCGCGAGCATCGCCCAGCGCGGGTTCGAGGCCTGAGGGTGAAGCACCCGACCGAATCCGACGAGTGGCTCGAGGAGTTGGTCGACACGTGGACCGAGATGTACAAGAAATCGATGGTGACGCTGGCGATCCTGCGAGAGGTCGCCGCTTCCGGGTGGGTCTCGGTCGATGAAATTGCAGCTGCGTTCGGAGAGTCAACCGGCTGGACGATCACTGAGCGCGGGCTCTATCGAACCATGAGGCGGTTGGCCTCCAGCGGAGTGCTGGCCACCGTCGAGGTGGAGGTGCCCAGAACAGGTGCCAAACGCAAGAATTTCGAGCTGACCGACTTGGGCAAGCGGTACCTGAAGCGTATCGAGGCCGAACTGCTCGTCTGAGCGATGTCGCAGTCGACCCGTCGGTGGTCCGGGCGGTCATACTCCGTGACGCCTACCCTTGACCGGCTATGGCCGTTCGTCCCGCCGGGAGAAGCTCCGACCCGCTGATCGTCGGGGTGGCGTCGTTGGTCGGCCGCCCCAACGATCCCACCTCACCCGACGCTGTCGGCTGGATGACCGAGGCCGCCGCCGCCGCACTCGCCGAGGTGTCCGGCTCCGCCGGCGGGTCCGCCGAGGTCGGTTGGGTGGGCGTCGCCGAGGGCACGTGGCGCTGCAGCGATGCCGGTGCGGTGATCGCCGAACGGCTGCGACTGGGCGGCGGCGAGCCGGTCCACACGGTGCGGGCCGACGTCGGCATCCTCCAGCAACGCCTGATCGCCGAGGCGAGCGCGGCGATCGCCCGGGGCCAGGTGGGTGCGGCGCTGATCATCGGAGGTGAGTCCCGGGCCCGGGACCGCGCCATCGTCAAGGCCGGTGGCGAGGCCACCCAGACCCCTGGGCCCGACGGTGCGGAGCCGGACGAGGTGATCCATCCGGCCGGCGAGCTGATGAGCGAGGTGGAACTGGAACGCGACCTGGCCACCCCGGCCACGCAGTACGCCATCGTCGAGGATGCCCTGGCCCAAGCCGATGGCATTGACCGCGCAGCGCTCCGGCGCCGCCTGGGAGAACTGTGGTTCGGCTTCGCCGCCGTGGCGGCCGATAACCCAACGGCGTGGGACCGGTCCGCTCCCTCCGGGAGGACCATCGTCGCTACCGAGGGCGGCAACCGGATGGTCGCCGACCCCTACACCCGCTCCTTGTGCTCGCAGTGGAACGTCGATGCGGCCTCGGCGCTGGTGCTGACGTCGGTCGAGGTGGCCGACCGGCTCGGTGTCCCGCCGGGGCAACGCATCGCGGTCGAGGCGACGGTCGAGTCCAACCTGATCCTGCCGCTGCCCCAACGCGCCGAGCTGCAGCGCTGGCCGGCCTTCGAGGTGGTGGCCGGGGCGCTGGCGACGCACTGCGGCGTGCCGGTCGACGGCGGCCTCGGCGCCGAGGTCGTCGACCTGTACGCCTGCTTTCCCTCGGCGGTTCAGGTTCAGGCCCGGGCGCTCGGCCTGCCCCTCGACGCCGCCCGGCTCACCGTCACCGGCGGCATGACCTTTGCGGGCGGGCCGCTCAACAATGCGGCGCTGGCGTCGACGGTGGCGGTCGTCGAGCGTCTGCGCCACCTCGCCACCGCAGGAGGCTCGGCCCGGGGTCTGGTGACCGCTATCAGTGGCATGCTGACCAAGCCTGGGGCGATGATGCTGAGCTCTTCAACCTCGCCAACACGGTTTGCCGCCCTCGACGTGACCGACGAAGCGACCGATCGGAGCCCGGCGCTGCCGGTCGACCCCGACCTGGCGGGTGAAGCGGTCATCGTCGGCGCAACGGTGATCACCACGTTTGAGGGCATCCGGCGGGCGGTGGCGGTCGTCGGTTCGACCGCCAGCGGCGGCGTCCGACGACGGAGCGTCGTGACGTCGGACCGGGATGTGGTTGCGTCGTCGATCGCCGAGCTGGGCGGAGCGGGTCGAGTGGTCACCCTCGATGGGATGGGCGGCTTCAACCTCAGCTGAGCGCCGACTGCAGTCCGGCTGCAGCGCGGGTCAGCCGAGCGTTGTCGGCGTGAGGGCGGGTGGTGGGCCGGTTTCGGCCAACGGGAGCCGCCGGGCGAGGGCGTCGGCCAGGTCGTCCATCAAGGGCTGTGCGGCATCGTCGCTGCGGGACAGTTCAACCCGGGCGGTGACCTCGTCGGTGCGCACCCACATGGCGTGGCCCACGGCGTTGGGATCGCCGGCGACCGACACCGGCCGGACGCCCAGATCGACCACTGTGGCCCCATCCACCTCGCGCCGATCACCCTCGGGGAGTGCCTCGGGATCCCGCGGGTGCAGCTGGATCTCGAGCACCGTCCCGTCGGTGCCCTTCCAGATGCAGCCTCCCCCGAGCGCAGGAAACTCCTTGGGTGCGGTGGGGGGCGAGCCGAGCAGGTCGGTCACCTCGTCGCCGGGGATCAGCGCGCAGCCGTCGCGGAACTCGTTCTGGTCCCTGAAGTCCACCTTGGGGTCGGGCACGTCGTCGCGACCGAGGATGGCGAAGGACATCACGCCGAGCACGACCGTGAACCCGGCGATCACGCTGCCGATCAACAAGATGACGGCCAGGCCTCGCCCCAACCGTCGCCGTTCGGGGATGCGCCTCTCAGATGCCAGCTCCGAGGGGTCCGGATCGGCGGGGCTGCCAGGAGCGTTGTCCACAGCCGAACACTAACGGCGTTGCCGCTGGGTGAGGCGGAGCCGCAGTGATCGCACCCATGGTGTCTCCGGGTGCGATCGCTGTGACCCGGTCCGCAGTGATCGCACCCAGTTGGACCGCGGGTGCGATCACTGTGGTCGTCGGTGCGACGTCCGGGCACCAGCCGCGGTTTCTGGCATCACTAGTCTCGGGAGGGTGACCGCCACCCCGACCGACCGTTTGAGCGCCGAGGCGAAGCGGTGAACCCGTTCGTATTGGGCGTCGACCTCGACGGGGTCTGCGGTGATTTCACCGGGGCGTTCAAGCAGGTTGTGGCTGAGGAACTGGGTGTGCTGCCCGAATCGTTGCCTACCAACCGCTCCTGGGGTTTCGACGAGTGGGGCCTCAACCCCGCTCTGCTCGACGATCTGATGCGGACCGCTGCGGTCAAGCACCGCATGCTCGCCCGCATGGAGCCGATCGCCGGGGCGGTCGAGGCCCTCTGGCGGTTGTCGGACGCCGGTGTGTGGATCCGCATCGTCACCCATCGTCTGTACGTCAACTGGAGTCATGCGGTGGTCGTCGCCGACACGGTGGCCTGGCTGGACGAGGTGCAGATCCCGTACCGCGACATCTGCTTCCTCGGGGCCAAGCCGGACGTCGCCTGCGACTGCTACATCGACGACGCGCCCCACAACGTGAAGGCGCTGCGGGCGGCGGGCAACGAGGTGATCTGTTTCGGCCAGCCGTACAACACCGACATCGCGCAGCCCCGAATGGACAACTGGGTCGAGGTGGAGGACTACGTGCTGAACCTGGCCGCCGACGGTGGCCATCAGGTGCAGATCCAACTCCCCGGCTTCCCGGTGCATGTCGACCGGTTGGCCTCGGTGCAGCGGCCGGACCCGGGCTGACGCTTGGTGTCAACAGTCCGGTTGGCCTCGGTGCGGCCTGACCCGGGCTGACGCAGTCAGCGCAGATGGGAACGACGCAGCTTGCCCAAGTCACTGCGGGGCAGCGCATCGACCAGCGTCAGGTGACGAGGGGCGCAGTAGGCGGGCAGCTGCTCTTTGACCAGCCCTCGAAGCTCGTCGAGCGACGGGGGACCGGCCGCCTCCAGGGTCACGACCAGCGCCTCGACCGCATGGCCCCACTCCGGGTCCGGCCGGGCGCGAACGGCGACGTCGGCCACGGCGGGGTGCGCCCGCAGCGCGTCCTCGACCGGGGCGGGCCACACCTTGTGCCCGCCGGTGACGATCACCTCGTCGGCCCGGCCGGTGACCGACAGCCGGCCGGTGACCGGATCCAGCCGGCCGAGGTCGCCGGTGGGCAGGTACCCCTCGGCGTCGAAGGGCTCGCTCCCGTCCCGGTAGCAGCGCAGCAACGTGGGTGACGACAGGTGAACCTCACCCAGGCCGTCCTCGTCGGGAGCATCGATACGCACCGACACACCGTTGAGGGCCAGACCGTCGTAGACGATGCCTCCGGCGGTTTCGGTCATGCCGTAGGTGGCGACGCAGTTGGCGGGTCGCTCGGCGGGGATGGCCGAACCGCCCAGCAGGATTCGACGAAACAGCGAGGCGTCGATGCGCCCGAGCGCCGTCGTCACCAGGGACGTGTGGGTGGCCCCGGCCCGCGCCGCGGCCTCGACCGCCGTGGCGTCGAACCGGGGGAGGATCTCCAGCCCGGCCCCGGTATGGAGCGCCCGGGGCAGGATCGAGAAGCCGCCGATGTGGTTGAGCGGCAGCGCTACCAGCCAGCGAGCCTCGTCGTCGACGCCCAGAGCGGTTGAGGTGGCGAACGCCATGTACTCGAGCGCCCGGTGGGTATGGACGATCCCCTTGGGTGACCCCGAGGTGCCCGAGGTGGCGATCACCAGGGCGTCGCCGTCGCCGACGCCCCGCCCCCCGGGCAGGCTGGTCGCTTCGCCGTGAGCGTCGATCAGCACCTGCGGTGCCAGCGTGGCGAGCAGCCGATCGAGGTGCGGTCGGGGAGCGTTGACCGGTAGGGGAGCGATGGCGTCACCGTCGTCCCAGACGCGTTGCACCATGGCCAGGTACTGAGCGCCCCCCTCCATCTGCAGCGCCACCAGCCGTCGGGTCACCCCGGCATGGTAGAGCCCGCGCAACGCTCGGTCCCGTCGACAAGCGCACGCTTCTCCTCGGTTTGGGGTCGGGTGCCGGCGTCGAGACCACACAAGGTTCGGCGGAAGTGCGTCTCGGGGGGCGGCCGACCAAACCGGCGGTAGGGTTCCCGGCGATGTCAGCGGAACTTCAAGCCCAGCCGATCACGACCAACCGTTGGGTGCTCGGCGCACGTCCGCGCACCCTGCCGGCGGCGGTCGCTCCGGTGTTGGTCGGCACGGCGGTGGGTGTCTGGACGTCGGTCGGGGCCGAGGACCGGTTCAGCTTCATCGCCTGGCGTTTCATCTGCGCCCTGATCGTGGCCGTGGCGGTGCAGGTGGCCACCAACTATGCCAACGACTATTCCGACGGCAAGAGGGGAATCGACGATCCTGGTAAGCGGGTGGGCCCTCCCCGCCTGGTGGGCGATGGGCTGGCCACGCCGGATGAGGTCAAGCGGGCGATGCTCGTCGCCTTCGGGGTGACGCTGCTCGCCGGCGCCCCGCTGGTGATCCTTGTCGACTGGCGTCTTGGATTGGTCGGGGTGGCCTCGGTGGCCGCCGGGTGGTTCTACACCGGCGGTGCCAACCCGTACGGCTACGCCGGGTTGGGCGAGGTGTTCGTGTTCGTGTTCTTCGGCCTGGTCGCCACCGTGTTCTCCGCCTACGTGCAATCGGGGCAGATCACGCTGCTTGCGTTCGGCGCCGGTGCGGCGATGGGGTTGCTGGCCACGGCGCTGCTGGTGATCAACAACCTGCGGGACATCCCCGGCGATACCGCCTCGGGCAAGCGCACCCTGGCCGTTCGGCTGGGCCCCCCGAAGACCCGCATCCTCTATGCGGTGTGCCTGCTGGGCCCGTTCGTGTTGTTGACGTTCATCGCCGGGAGCTCGGGTCGCCTGGTGGGGGCGGCGGCCTTTGCCGCGCTGCCGCTGGCCAACGTTGCGCTGACCCACGTGTTCCGCGGCGCCGAAGGTCCGGCGTTGATCAAGGTGCTGGGACGCACCGGCCAGGTGCAGCTGGTCTATGGGGTGTTGTTGGCGGTGGGCCTGGCCATCGGGCCGGTGTAGGGCTCGGCGCCCCAACGATCAGCCGTCGAGTACGGCGGCGGCGATCAGGCGCTCGAGGTGGCGCTCGTCCCACCAGCTGATCTGCAAGGACTTGGCCCGCCGGAAATACAGCTGAATGTCGGCTTCGAGCGTGAAGCCGATCCCGCCGAAGATCTGCTGGCCGATGGCGGTGGTGTCGCGGTAGGTCTTGCAGGCGAACATCTTGGCCATCGGCGCCAACTTGGTGATGTCGCGCCCGGTGTCGAGCGACCATGCGGCCTCGTAGGTGAGCATCTCGGCGCCGTCGACGGCGGTGCGGCAGTTGGCCATGTCGTGGCTCAACGCCTGGAACTCGGCGAGCGCCTTGCCGAACTGCTTGCGCTCCTTGGAGTAGTCGGCGGTGATCTTCAGAGCCTGGTCGGCCCCGCCGACCGCCTGGGCCGCCAGCAGGATCATCGCCTCGGTCAGGGTCTGGTTCCAGTTGCCCCAGCCGGTAGCGACTTCGCCGAGGCGCACGGCCGGCGTGTTGGCGAGGTCCACCTGGTACTGGGTGTCGGACGCGATGCTCATCTGCTGGGTGAGGGTCATGCCCTCGGCGCCGGCATCGACGACGAACAGGTCGACCCGGTCGTCGGTGTCCTTGGCGGCGACGATGAGGTGCTGGGCGGCGGAGGCGAACAGCACGTGTCGCTTGGTGCCCGAGAGCGTGAACCCGTCGTCGGTGGCCACCGCCTCGGTGGTGATGCCGGCGTCGGTGAACCCGCCGCCCGGCTCCTGCACGGCGACGGTCCACACGTCCGCTCCGGACGCCAACGTCGGCAGCCAGGCCGCCTGCTGGTCCTCGCTGCCGGCCCGGGCGATCAGCCCGCCGGCGAGCACCGAGCTGACCAGGTGGGGCGACGGAATCAGGGTGCGGCCGAGCTCCTTGTAGACGACGACTGCGTCCACCATCGACATGCCGGAGCCGCCGTGCCCCTCGGGAAGCAGCAGGCCGATCAGCCCCAGCTCGCCCAGCTGGGCCCACAGCTCGGGGGAGTAGCCGGTGGGGTCGTCCTCGAGCTCGCGGACGGTGGTGAGGGGGCTGAAGCGCTCGGCGACGCCGGCGACCATGTCGGCCAGCATGTCCTGTTCTGCGCTGAGGTCAAGATCCAATGGCATGGTTCGGTGCTCCTGGGTAATCGAACGAAAAGAGGGGATTGGGGGGCGTGCGGGTGAAGGGTGGCCGCTGTGGTCAGCGGCCGAGTGCCGGCTGCCAGGCATCGCCTTGGCGGGCCCACGGGTTGTCGTCGGCGTCGGTGGGGAGGGCGATGCGGGCCGAGCACGTCGACCCAACCCGCTTTCCGACCATCAGCGCCACGTCGACGCTCGCCCAGCCGCAGCCGGCGTCGTCGGTGGTCGTCTCGGTGACCGTGCCGGAAAACGTCATCGTGTCGTCGGGAAACACCGACGTGCGCATGCGGAACGTCATCGAGCCGAGGCGGGCGTGGGGGCCGGCCCAGTCGGTGAGGTAGCGCTCGAACCAGGCGGCCTGGTTGGGGGTATTGAGAAAGATGTTGGCAACGCCGTTGCGCTCGGTGGCGAACTTGAAGTCGTGGTGCATCGGCCGCCAGTCGCGGCTGGCGATGGCCCCGAGCACCACGGTGGTGGCGGTGACCTCGACTGCCAGCTCGGGCAGGGCGTCCCCGATGGCCACGTCGCCGTGAAGCAGTCGCGGTGTGGGCAGCACGGTTGAGGACCGGCTGGTGGAGGCCTCGGTGGTGTTGCCGCTCATGAGTCGCCCCCGTCGGTCTTGGCCTCATCGCGCTGGTACCCGAAGCCGGTGTAGCTCTCGATGCCCACCAGGTCGCCGTTCTGGTTGTGGTATTCCAGGTCGATCACCCAGAAGCGGCCGGCGCCCAGCTTGGTCGTCTTCGGTCCGCTGACCGACTTGAGCACTTGGGCGTGGCTGATCACGTCGCCGGGGCGCACCGGGTCGTAGAAGGTGAGCGTGTTGTCGGTCATGACGGCCTCGGGCAGGCCGAAGACCGCCTTGAGGTCGAAGTGCACCTGCAGCGCCAGCTGTTCGCCTTCGGCACCCGGCTCCCAGTAGTGGGGGCGGATCCACAGCGACAGCGTGGTCGGAGGGGCGATCGGACCGCCGGTGAGGGCTGCGGCCACGTCGTCGTCCCAGTACAGCGGGTTGCCGTTGGCCGTGGCCGCAGCGGTGTTGTAGCCGTAGGCGCGTTCCACAGGGAAGTTGGCGGTCACCGGGTACTGACGCTCGCCGATCAGCGCCTCGATCTCGGGCGGAACAGCGGTGGACTGGGCGGTGTCGCTCATGCGGCGGCTCCTTCGGCGATGGCGGCCTCGATGTCGGCGGTGCTCCAGCCGGCGGCGGCGAGCAGCTCGGTCGTGTCGGTCACCGAGGCGTCGGGCAGCGACTCGGGTGCGCTGCGGCGCACGGTCCCCGCCCAGATCCGATCGAGCTGCCTCAGCTCGCCGTCCTCACTTTGGGTGGCTGCGGGGTGAACCGCTCGGCCGACCAGGCCGCGGGCCTCGACGTGGGGATCGTCGGTCATCTCGGGGATGGTCATCACCGGTGCGACGCAGCAGTCGGCGTCGCCGAGCTGTCCGGCCCAGTCGCCGCGGCTGCGGGTGGCGAACGCATCGGTCAGGGCGGCCCGCAGGTCGGCCTGCACCTCGTCGTCGTACTGGCCGGACCCGAAGCGCTCGGCGTCGAGCCCGAGCTCGCGCAGCAGGTTGGCGTAGAACTTGGGCTCGATGGCGCCGACGCTGATCCAGCCGCCGTCCGCGCACCGGTAGATGCCGTACCAGGCGTAGCGACCGGTGAGCACGTTGTGGCCGGGACCGGGCTCGGCGCCGGTGACCAGGTATTCGTCGACGTACAGCGACATCATGGCGACGACGCCGTCGGCGATCGAAACGTCGAGGTAGCGGCCCTCGCCGCTCGTGCCCCGGCCGATCAACGACGCCATGATGGCCATCGCCGCCTGCATGCCGCCGGCGGCGATGTCGGCCACGGTGGCGCCGGGCAGCGCTGGGCCGCCGTCCTCACGACGGCCGGAGCAGTCGAGAAACCCGCCGACGGCCAGGTAGTTCAGATCGTGACCGGCGCGCTGGGAGGCGGGTCCGTCCTGGCCGTACCCCGACGTCGAGCAGTACACGAGGCCCGGGTTCAGCTTCGACAGCTCGTCCCAACCGATGCCGAGGCGGTCGGCCACGCCGGGCCGAAAGCTTTCGATCACCACGTCGGACGCGGCAGCCAGCGCCTGCGCAGCCGCTCGGCCACGGTCGGACTTCAGGTCCAGCTGCACCCGCCGCGTGCCTCGCCCGCCGGAGTAGGCAAACGCCGGGGGTGTGATCGTGACCGTGCCCGAGCGGGGCACGGCGCCAACCTTGGTCACCTGCGCCCCGTAGTCGGCCAGGATCGCCGACGCCCGCGCTGCGGGGCCGACGGTGCCAAAGTCGAGCACGGTGATGCCTGCAAGCAGGTCGGTGGTCATCGTGATCGCGCCGGTTGTGGGGGGCTGGTGCCGTGGCTCATGAGGCGGTGCTGCCTAGAAGTTGCGGGGCAGGCCGAGGCCGCGACGGGAGATGATGTTGCGCTGCACCTCGGAGGAGCCGCCGCCGATCGTGTCGATCACCGTGTAGCGGTAGGTGGACTCTGCCCGGCCCGCCATCGGGGCCTCCTCGGTCTTCACCCGCAGCTGGGTGCCGGGTGCGCCCAGGTCCATCGACGCATCGGCGAGCGCCTTGGAGTACTCGGTGGTGAACAGCTTGTACTCCGAGGCCTGCACGGTGGGGGGCTGGTACTCGGTGGCACCGGACCGGTGGGCCGTCTCCACCTTGACCGCCGCAGCGACGAACTTGAGCCCGAGGGCCCGGGCGACGGCGGCCTCGGTGTGCAGGTGGGCCATCTTGGCCCGAACCACCTCGTCCTCGACCAGCGGCTCCCCGTCGCGGGTGGCCTCCTGGACGTACTCGGTGAGCACGTCGAGGCGCTGCTTGATCGGCGCATAGGTGAACATGGTGAAGCGCTCAAGGTCGAGCGCCTGGGAGATGTACTGGAATCCCTTGTTGAGCTCGCCGACCACGTAATCGCCGGGCACGAACACGTCGTCGAAGAACACCTCATTGGTGCGCTCGTCGCCCATCGTCCAGATGCCGGTGATCGTGATGTTCTCGTGGTTCATCGGCACGAGGAACAGGGTGATGCCGTTCCACTTGGGAGCTTCCGTGTCGGTGCGGGCGCCCACCCAGTACCAGTCGGCGAAGTGAGCCGAGGTGGTCCAGGTCTTCTGCCCGTTCAGCATCCAGCCGTCGACGCCGTCCACCGTGGTGGGCTCGGCCTTCAGCTTCATGGCGGCGGCATCGGAGCCGGCCTCGGGCTCGGAGTAGCCGACGGCAAACTCCACCTCGGCGTTGAGGATCTGGGGCAGAAACTCGGCCTTCAACTTGTCGGAGCCGTGGGCGATCAGCGTCTTGCCGATGATGCCGATGCCCTTGCCGATCTGAGGGCCACCGCGACCGGCGAGCTGCTCGTTGAGCAGGTACTCGTAGACGCCGTCACCCTCGGTGCCGCCGTACTCGGTCGGCCAGGTGATGCCGAGCCAGTTCTGCTCGGCCAGCTTGCCCATGAACGCCCGCCGATCGGGCGTGTCGACGATCTGCGCCATGTTCTCGCGGGTGACGTCGAACACCTCTGGATCGTCATTGGCGTCGAGAAACGCCTCGACGTCCTTTGCGAAGGTCTGTTGCTCGGCGGAGAACTCGAAATCCATAACGCTCCCAAATCTGACGGACCGTCAGATTCTACGGAGGCGCCGTGCGGGACGCACGTTGCCACGCTGGATTGGTGAGCGATACCTCAGGTGACGACCCCGTCGGAGCGCAGGTCGGCCAGGGCCTCGGCGGTCAGTCCCAGCAGGTCGACCAGCACCGACCCGGTCTGTTCGCCCACCCAGGGCACCCGCCGCTCGCTCGATTCGGGTACGCGCGACAGCTTCACCGGGTTGCCGGGGATCAACACCGGCTGCTCCACCCCGTCGGGGCGTTCCATGGCGACGAGCATGTTGCGGGCGGCCACGTGGGGGTCGGCCAGCACCTCGGTTGGGGTGAGGGCCGATCCGGCCACCACCCCGGCATCGGCGAGCGCCACGGCGGCCTGCTCGCGGGTCAGGTCGGCCGCCCACGCCTCCAGTGCCGGGCGGATGACCCGGTCGAGGTGTTCGCCCCAGCCGGTGCGCTCGGCGAAGCGGGGATCGTCGAGCCATTCGGGGTGACCGATCAGCTGGGCCAGCTTCACAAACTGGTGCTCGCGCACCAGCTGAATCACCAGCGAGCCGTCGCAGGTGCGGAAGGAGCTGAGCACGTAGGGGGCCGGGTCGGGTTCGCTCGGCTGGCCCATCGATGCGAAGTTGGTGACCACGTCGGTCATCGCCAAGACCGAGTCCAACATGGCGACGTCCACGTGTTGGCCCTCCCCGGTCACCTCCCGCTGGCGCAGGGCGGCCAGCACGCCGATCACGGCGAACAGGCCGGCAGAGATGTCGCCGAGCGCCCCGACCGGGTTGACGTGCAGGGGCTCGTCGCCGTGGCGTTTGAACTCATAGACGCCCGACATGCCCTCGACGATCGAGGCGTAGGCCGGGCGCGTTCGATACGGGCTGGCCGGATCGCTGCCGAACCCGGAGACCGATACCAGCACCGCCCGAGGGTTGGCCTCGGCCAGGGTTTTCGGCCCCAGCCCCAGCCGGTCGAGGGTGCCGGGCTTGAAGTTCTCCGCAATCACATCGGCATGGGCGGCCAACTCGATCACCAGTTGACGCCCGGCCCCGGACTTGAGATCGATGCCGACCGAGTCCTTGCCCAGGTTGGAGCGCAGAAACGTCGCCCCCACCGTTCGGCCCTCGGGGTCGGTCATCGCCGGGGATGATTGGCGGCCCGATTCGCCGTCGGTCGGGTGCTCCACCTTGATGATGCGGGCGCCGAGGCGTCCCATCAACTGGGTGGCGAACGGCAGTGCCGCCATCTGTTCCAGAGCCAGCACCACCAGCCCCTCCAGCGGTCGGCCGGCGAAGGGCGAACGGCCGTCGGCGGCGTGGCGAGGTGGGATCGACTGGACGGTGCGGTCGCTGGTCATGTCACCGAGTCTGCCCGCTGGAGAGGACGCCGATCAGGCGTCGAGCCAGCCGGTCATCGCCTGGGCGGTGCGCTCCGGCGCCTCCAGGTGGACCGCATGGCCCGCGTTGGGGATCGCGCGGAACTCGCCATGGGGGAGGGCGGCGGCCAGGCGACGGCCGATGGCGGTGAACTTCTGGTCGCGACCACCGGCCAGCACCAGCACCGGCACGTCGATCTCCCCGAGCCGAGGCCACAGATCATCCTGGGCTCCGGTTCCGGCCAGGCGCAACGATCCGGCAAGCCCGTCCGCAGTGTTCGTGCGCCGCTCGTCGACGAACTGCGCCGCCTCGGGGAGTCCGTCCCACATCGGCATGGCCAGCCACCGCTCGATGAACACGTCGACTCCGTCCTGCTCGATGCGCTCGGCGAGCGCCTCGTCGGCGCCCCGTCGCTCGGCCCGCTCGGCCGAGGTGGCAAGCCCGGCGGTGGCACCGATGAGCACCGCCCGGCGCACCATGTTCGGGTGAGCGAGCACGAGGTGCAACAGCATCCGGCCGCCGAGGGAGTAGCCGAGCCAGTCGCTCGCCCGTGCCGCTTCGGCGGTCGTCGTCGCCCCGGGGGCCGCCGTTGCCGCCGTTCGCGCGGCGGCCTGGGCGGCCAGCCGGTCGGCGGTCGCCCAACCGTCCGCCGCCGGCCCGCCACCGCCGTGTCCGGGCAGATCCCAGCGCTCTACCGGCCGGCCGTCATCCAGCTGACCGGCGAACGGTCCCCAGCACTGCCGGTTCTGGGTGAAACCGTGGAGCAGGACCAGCGGCGTCGGGGACGGATCGGTCATCGCCCCCGATCCTCCCATAGTGATGCCGGGCTGAAAGGCACAGCGCCGGGTAGTTGCAAGGGTGGTTCAGCACGGAGCTTTGGCGACGCGGGGGATCACCAGCTGCCGAGGATCGGGGCGTACTCTCGACGTGTGGATCGAACGCCGGACGTGGCCCCAGCCGAGGACCCTGCCGTGGCGGTGACCTTTGCCGCCACGTTGATCGACCAGTGGTGCCGCCGGGGCGTTCGCCACGTGATCGTCAGCCCGGGCTCCCGCAGCACACCGCTGGTGATCGGGCTGCAATGGGTGCTCGACCACCAGGGTGCTGCTGCCGGCGATCGGCTACGGGCCCACGTGGTGCTCGACGAGCGCAGCGCGGCTTTTCAGGCGGTCGGCGTGGCCCGGGCCACCGGTGCTCCCGCTGTGCTGGTGTGCACCTCAGGTACCGCTGCGGTCGAATACCACCCGGCGGTGGTCGAGGCGCACCTGGCCGCCCTGCCGGTGTTGATCTGTACGGCCGATCGTCCGCCCGAGTTGCTGAACACCGGCGCCCCGCAGACCATCGACCAGCGGGAGCTGTACGGTCCTTCCGTGCGGGCCTATCTGGAGCCCGGCCCACCGGAGACCTCCGGCCGAGGACGTTGGCGGGCGCTGGCCGACGAGGCCTTCGACGCGGCGACCGGCGCCCGGCCCGGGCCGGTGCAGCTCAACCTTGGGTTCCGCGAGCCCCTGGTGGGGGCGGTGGGTGCGTTGCCCGCCGCCGACTCTGCCGCCAGCCC
>CXWK01094581.1_pt2 | contig 19793 bp, 25 predicted proteins | sample 590851 | NCBI WGS metagenome assembly CXWK01 (sample SAMEA3498364, study PRJEB10139) | wastewater metagenome | biome: wastewater treatment plant; material: activated sludge | place: Denmark | collected 2014-08-01 | reverse complement strand
CTTGATTATATTTGGGGCAATCTTGCCAGAGAGCATACTCAGTGCGAGAGATGCGGAAAGACACTCAAGTTTGAGCGTGCTTCAGAGGATCGTGAAAAGGATCTCTTGCGTGAAGGTGATGTGAGAGATGGGGATGTGCGAGGGTGCAAAACAATCTAGTGGTAACAAGATCAAAGCCAGAGCAAATGTTATCTCAATGCCCTGAGTGCAAGATGGTAAAGATCTTGTACAGCGATAGAAGGGAGAGATACCAGCATAGCATTGTAGTGTTTGAGAAATTGCCAAAGGAGGCGTGCTATAGCTGTAGGAAAAGTGGTGAAAAAGCTGTGGGTGAGGGGGATAACTCAACAATATGAAAACGCTGGAAATCTGTGATAGCAAAAACAAAGAATGGATGGCGTACTTCAATGAGCATAGAGATCTCTGGACACCTGTGGCAGTGGAATGGGAGAGGCTAGAGAAAGAGTATTTATCAATTAAACATCAAGGGCAAGCACTATGAGAACAGTAAACTTAAAAACTCTTTTTGCAGGAAAAGCTTGGCTCAGGGATAAACACCTTGAGTGGCTGGAGCAAGGAGACAGCATCAAATTGAAATGGAAGGGTGAGGAGATGATGGTTACTCCAGAGGATCTCCCTACTCTCAGGAAAACAAAATCAGATCGTACCTTCAAAAGCAGGTTTGAGAATAATGAATACTACCTGTGGGGGATCTGGTGGAAGCCAGAGAATCGTGAGCCAAAGGTCGTAAAACAAGAGAAGAAATCCACAGAAAAAGTGGATAAACAGGCTTCTCTTTTTAGCAGCTAATATGTTATTATACTAATATGGATAAAGACTTAGAGCGAGGTGGAGAGAAAGGAGAAAAGATTATGCCAAACAATTTTGGTGGATCTGTGGGCTATGTGATTTTAGCTCAGAACTTCATTGATGATCAGCTTGTGATGAAGATCAAAACTGAGGATCTCAGTGTAGCTCTTGAGGCGATCAAAGAGGAGAATCCTAACAAGGAGGTGGCTGAGTTTCCTAGAGAATCAAAGCCAGATCAGGACATTTATATTATCAAAGTTTCTTAAGGATTATGAGCAAGCCCACATTTAGAAAATTACTAAGAAGGCATGGAGGCAGAGACAAAGATGGTAAGCCTATTCCTGCAGGGGAAGTAAAGCCTGCAGAGAAAGTGAAAGTGCCTATGAAGTTTCAGGGTACTCAGCTCTTAGTCTCAGTGGTAGCTGGGCAGCACATCAATCCTAAGAAGGAGTGGATGAGGCAATTGGGAATCAATCGCAAAACTCTCAAAAAAATGAGAGCCAAAGCAAAAAAGAAGGAGGTCAATTATCAAGATATAACTAAAAAATAATCATGCTTAAACTTAAACTGAATCAAACGCTGAAGAATCTAGCTGGTGAGCCTATCAAGGATGGTGAAGGAAAGGAGGTAATGCTTGGAAAGGTAATGGCAAATGCCATCATCTCTGTTTCCAACACCACAGATCCTACTAAAAACTATCTCTTGGCTACCAGAATGTACCAAGAGGAGGAGATCACATTTACTGCAGAGGATCTGGAGTATGTGAAGAAGCAGATCAAGGAAGCAGGAAGTGCTGGAGGTGCAGTGTTTCCAGTGCTGTATAAAGGTCAGATCCTTAATATCCTAAGCAAAGTGGACAAAGAAGATGAGCAAGAAAACAAAGCCAAGCAAGACAAAGCTTAGGAGAAAAAGGGAGAGGAGGGAGCGAAACAAACATGAGCGAGACAACTTACAAAATCAAAACTAAGGAGGTAGAGCCAAAGATGTACGCCATCCTGTTTTTGAACAGGGAATCTAAAACTCAGGTGATCAAGATCATCTTGGCGTACACCTTTGAGGATGCAGTGGCTACAGGAAGGCACTGGATCTCTAAGGCTTTCAATATCACTATTGCTCAGGCAATCAAGTTTGAGCCTTCCATGTATGAAAGCGTACATGCCAAGAGCATCATAGACTTCATTGTGGATGGAGAGGAGAGGGTGATCACTGATACCAATGCCCTCCTCAAGAAGATTGTGGACACAGAGGATGCTGATGAAGCCAAGAAGATCCTGAAGGATGGCAAGAGCCAGCTCTCTGCAGCCTCAGTGAAGTATGCTGAGGATCAAATTAAAAAGAAGGTAAGCAAGAAAAATCTATGAAAGAGCTAAGAGAAACAATTGGAATGGCAGCTATGGTGGTACTCATGCCCTCAATCTTTTTGCTGATCTCTATCCTGCTTGCCATGCTTTATATTAACAATCCTATCCAAGATGCTTTCCTGCTTAAGTTTCTTTTCATAGATCTAGGGATCATGGCACTCTCTATCTTCTTGATCTGGATCTTAAGTGATGATGTATGGGATAGGCGTAACCTGCCAGATGCTGAGCGAAAGCGAAGATTTGGGCTGAAATAAATATCATGAGTATCAAACAAACATTGCTAGAAAAACATTTTATAAACGCTGCAGTAGAGCTGGCTAAGATCCAGATGGATGAAAAGATGGGGCAGAAGGAGAAAGAACTGAGGATGAATACTATCTGGAAGGGCTTTAATCGCTTCATTGAAGAAAATTATGAAGAAAAATAGCCCTACAAAAAGTGTGAGCGAGAGATACCCTATTGAGGAGACTTTTCTTTTTATTCATAAGGGGATCAAGGTGCGTGTGCATATTGATTACAAGAAGGGGCTGATCTCTTTGCTGGATGAGATGGGCAAGCCTCAGAAGTACTGCTTTGCAGAGCGAAGTATTGAGTACATGAATGGCTGGAGGCTGGTGCTGCAGGGTATAGATGCTGCAATACAGGAGGCTGAGAAGATGCTCCTTGCTTACCAGAAAAAAGTGGAAAAAGAAAAAGAGCAAATGGAGGGGAGAGTATTAAAAGCTATTCTCAAGGAAGATCTATGATCAATATCAAACAAGTAGCTGAAACAATCATAAGGGGAAAGAAGGCTATTACTTTTCCTCTCAAGAATCACAGTGGCTGGATCTCAGATCAGAATGGGCATCATATTTTGGATATAAGAGGCTGGGGGTTTTTACAGTATGCAGACAATGATCAGGGAGCAGAGCTACAGGATAGTATTGCTGATTGGGTAGTAAAAGCATTGAATGAAGCCTATGCAAAAGAGCAATAAGGAGAAAACTCAGATCTGTAGAGCCTGCACAAAGAAGGATGTGAGAGCCAATATGTATCATGTGCAGACAGGTTTCAGTGCAGTGTGGAAGTGTAAGGATAGGGAGGCGTGCAATAAGAGGGCGAGAAAGCTATGAAAAAAACAGATGCTTACATTAGAAGATACGAGGGATGCATGACAGATAGTGTAGCTTACTACCTCAATCTTCATCCAGAGAATGTGCCTTTGTTTGTGAAGTATGGAAAGAACTGGAGCAGGAAGTTTAGATCTTGGTGGAAGAAAAGAGGATATGAAGTCAGGTGGGATCTCTGTAAGAAACCGCCAAAGAGAGGCAAGCACATCATTGTAGGAGATTCTCTTGTGTGGAAGAAGTACAGCCACATGGTCGTTTACAAGAATGGGAAGCTTGCTTACGATCCTACATATCCCTCAAAGTGGAAGGACAATAGAATCACACACCGCCTCATTGTGAGGAAAGTGGTATAATAAAAACACATGGCAACTTTTTATAAACAAACATATAAGCTCACCATCAAGGCAAGGACATCTATTGATTCCAAGAAGAAAAGGAAAGACACTTTTGATCTTGGAGATAGAGAGGTGGTGATCAAGATCTCAGATCCTAAGGCTGATCCTAAGTATTCAAAGGTAAAGGGATTGGCTGAGAGAATCCTAAGGAATGGAGATGAGATCACTAATCTAGCATTGGTGGAAATTGAGGAGTTTACACAGTAACGCTCTATCAAAAGATTTCTACTCTTGCTATAATCATATTATTATGAGTAGTCAAGATGATGAAAAAATAGATCTAAAAGAAACAGGCATCTCTACCACTGAGGCTATGCTCCAAGAGAAGGAGGATGCTGAGATGAATGAAGATGTTTTTGATGATGAGCTAGTAAAAGAGCAGATGGCAGAAATGCCAGAGGATGGAGATTTTGAGTTTACTGCAGCTAATGGCAACAAGTACAGGCTTACTCTTAAGGAGAAGATTTTTTGCATTGCCTTCCTAGAGGAGAAGGGAAATGGGGTGGAGGCTGTGATCAAAGCAGGGTATGAGGTGCGGTACAAGGACAATAAAGGCGAGTACATCCCTAATGCCTACAATCGCAAATTGGCTGCTGTGATGGCGTATCAGATGCTCCGCAAACTTCATATAACTTCATATATCAATTTGAAGCTGGCAGAATATGGCTTTACTGATGATCATGTGGACAAGCAACACCTCTTTCTGATCAATCAGGATGCAGATCTTAAGACAAAGCTGGGGGCTATCAAGGAGTACAACGCTCTGAAGGGCAGGCTTGCTCCTAAAAAGCTGGATCTCTCCACGCTAGGGGAGAAGATTATTGGAATTGAAATGGTAATTCCTCATGGAGCAGACAACACCACAACTGAATAAAGAGCAGGGCTTCAAGGTGCAGCTCAAGCCATCCCTGAAGCAGTACAAGGCATATCAGTACCTAGAGGATAAGGAAACTTTGGCTCTTGTTTATGGTGGAGGAGCAGGAGGAGGCAAGAGCTGGCTCTTGTGCGAGTGGATCATGAAGCAGGCTGTGGCATATCCTGAAACAAAGTACTTCCTAGCCAGAGAGAAACTTATTGTTTTGAAAAAGACTACCCTCATCACCTTTTTCAAGGTATGTAAGTTTCATGGGCTGAAGAAAGGATTGCACTATGGGTACAACGCTCAGCTTGGCGTTATTACCTTCTGGAATGGCTCTAGCGTGGACTTGCTGGAGCTTAAGCTCAATCCATCAGATCCTATGTTTGAGGATGTGGGATCGTCAGAATACACGCAAGGAGGCATAGATGAGGGTGGAGAGGTGGTCTTTGGTGCGTTTGATACCATGAAATCTCGTATTGGGAGGCATTTGAATGATAAATATGGCATCCCTCCTAAGATCTTGGTTACTGCCAATCCTAAAAAGAACTGGCTCTACACTATGTTTTATAAGCCTTTCAAGGAAGGCAAGGTGCATCCTAAGTACAAGTTTCTACCCTCACTGGTAGATGATAATCCCTATATTGAGAGCAGTTACAAAGGATTGCTGGAGGAGCTGCAGGATGTTTCCAAGAGGCAAAGGCTTTTGCTGGGGTATTGGGAGTATGAGAATGATCCATCTGCTTTGATCAAGTATGACAATATCGTGGATCTCTTTACCAATCCTGTTACGCCTAAGCCTTCAGAGAAGTTTGTGATCGTGGATGTGGCACGCTTTGGAGGGGATAAGATTGTCTTTACTCTCTATCATGGGCTGGTGATCAAGAAGCTGAGGATCAGGGCTAAGCAGGCTCTCACACAGACAGCTAAGCAGCTCAGGGAGTTTCTAGTGGAGCATGAAGTGCCTTACTCTCACTGCTTGATTGATGAAGATGGGGTAGGAGGTGGGCTGGTGGATATGCTGGAAGGCACTAAGGGCTTTCAGGCTAATGCTACTCCCTTTGATAATCCAGCCACAGGGAAGCCTGATAACTATGCCACGCTCAAGGATCAGTGTGGCTATAAGCTGGCTGAGTACATCAATGCTCACAAAATGAGGGTGGAGCTTGATATAGATTTCCAAGTGGAGGGTGAATCTGAGGATGCAGAACGCTTTAAGGAGATGCTGATTGAGGAGCTGGAGCAGATCAAACAGCTTCAGGTGGATGATGATACCAAGAAGAAACGCCTTGTGCCTAAGGCAATGATCAAGGAGGTGCTGGGTAGATCTCCAGACAGATCAGATACCATGCTGATGCGTATGTACTATGAGTTTCAGGATCTGGATGTGATCACAGATGAGTGGGGAGATGATGATGAGGTTACTACCATAGAAGAACCTAGTAGCTTTGACTTGCTCAAGAGATAAAGTTTCAGAGTTATGCACAGTTTTATTTGGAAGTTTGATTTGGTGAGTGGTATAATTTAGGAAGTTTAAGCAACACTGCCAAAAATGGAGCTAAACATTTTATGGCAACAAACAAAGATACTAAAAAAACTAAAGCTACCAGCAAGAAAAGGCTGATAGATTCTCGTACAAGAGCAAAGATAGTAGCTCAGGCACTGCTTGAGATTGAGTTTGACAGAGATTATAAAAAGAAACGCATTGAAGATTGGCACAGGAATGAAAAACTCATAGCTCATGTGAATGAGAATCTTGGTGATCAGCGTGCCAATGTGGGTATCGCAAACACTAAGGCTATTTCTTTTGTAGAAACTCTCCTCTCCAAAGTAGATAACGCTCCTAATATCAAGTTTGTGAAAACAACTGAGGCAGATCTCTTGGTGGCTAATCGCTACAATGGATTGTTTCAGATGGATATGGCAGCAGAGAATCAGGATCTTGATTACAAGGATCTGATGGGTAAGAAAGATTCTATTGTGTATGGGCGTGCCATCTATGACTACCATGCTGAATCAGTGAATGGCTATGCCTCTCACTTGAATCTAGTCTCTCCCTATGACTTCTTGATTGATCCTTCTGCTGGTGGAATGTACACAGAGAGAGCAAGACACTTGGGTAGAGCTGGCATCTGGAAAGACAAATGGGAACTTGAAGCTGGTGGCAAGTCAGGATTTTATATAAATGATGAAGTAAAAGAAATTGTGAAGGGTGCAGGTCAGGACAATGCTGCATCAAAAGAACAGAAGGACAAAGAGGAGGGCATGTACTTCCTCACAGGAGAGAAGCAACGCATGATGAATAGTGGTAGCCAGTATCACTTCCATGAGTGGGGTACTACTTACGAAGGTGAGCGTTATCTCCTTTTGATACACGAAGAAAGCAAGAGAGCTGTACGCTGTGAAAGGCTCAAGGATGTTTTCAAAAAAGGATTGTGGTGGTTTGGTAGCTGGGCAACTAGCCCTGATGCAAAAGAGTTTTGGACACTTGCTCCAATTGATAATGTACGCAACATCTTCATCACTCAGGGAATCAATATAGATCAGGCACTGGATAACAATGAACGCATCAATCATCCAATGATGGGTGTGGTAGCTGGTGCTGTGAAGAATCTCTCAGATCTCCGCTATGGTAGAGACAAGCGTGTGCTGTTTAAGAAAGGCACAGATATGCGTGTGGCTACTAAGACTTTTGAAACTCCACAGATTGATAATCCTTTGAAGATCTATGAAGTGCTTGAAGGTATTGGAGACAAAGAAGGTGGAGTGCCAGCATCTTCAAAGGGTGTAGCTGAAGAAGAAACTCTTGGAATCTATGAGGGAAACCTTGCCAATGTTTCTGATCGCTTGGGCTTGCTCAACAAATCCTATGCACGCTTCTACAAACATCTTGGATTGCTTTGGAAGAATGGTGTGCAAGAACACATGACAAAGAAGATGGCTATTGAGATTCTAGGGGCTGAGGGTGTTTCTTATGAGGATGTTACTGCAAAGGAAATGACACCAAGCAGAGAGCTGAAGGTGGTAGTGGAAGCTTCTGATGCAGAACTGCAATCAGATCTTATTGATAAGAAAAACAAACTTACCTTCTTGGGATCTAAGAAGGGTGATGCAACTTTCAATCAGCGAGTGGTGGCAGAAATGGAAGCAACTATTGCTGGCTTCAAGAAGGAAGATATTGATCGCTTGCTTGATGTAGAAAATGCTGCAAGTGCTGAGCTGATGGCAGAAGCTGCTCAAGAGATTGAGGATCTGATCCATCTGAAGAAGGTAGAGCCTAACTATCAGGCAAACACAAAGTATGTACAGAAGTTTGTGGACTACATGCAGGATAACAAGAATGATCTCTCTGATGAGCAGTGGAAAGCCCTTGAGCAATATGTGCTGGATGTACAGCCTATTGTGATCAAGAACACTGTGCGTATGGCTCAGGCTGTGCGATCAGAGCAGATGAAATTACAAATGGAAGAAGCAAGATTGGGCAGGGTGGCGAAACCTGCTCAGGGAGGTGGGGAAGATCCATCAATTATAAGGAGCTAATTTAGTACAATATATTTATGGCTGAGACAAAAAAGACAAAGGGAATAGAAGTAGAGAAGTATGGTTTTTATGTACCTGAAGATCCTAAGGCTGCTGAAGCTGAGGCATCTAAGGCGTGGAATCATAGGAAGCTAAAGAAGGTGATCATGAATGATTACATCCTTTCTTATCAGGAACTTCTTGAGATGAAATTGATTTATGAAAGCCAGCTTGAAGATTCAGAGCGTGATCTTGAGATCCTCTTGGAAAAGGTAGAGGCTACCAAGAAGCGTATTGAAGAACACAAAAACAAAGTGAAGGAGTGGAACGCTGAGATTGCTATGGCAGAGAAAGACATCCCTGAGATTGGTGAGATTGCAAAGAAAGAGCGTACTGAAGATGAGAAGAAGCGTGCAGCTCATGAAGCTAACCTAAGGGGAGAAGGTGAAGGTAGAGCCTTAGGGTTAGATGAGGATGGAAACTTTGTAGATCTCACAGGATCTAAAAAGTAAAAGGTCGTGAGGAGAGTACCTCAATAAAAACATCACCAACATTATCAATTAACATTTAAGATCATGAGAAAAATACTAGAAGTAGAGGGTGGTTTTATCGCTAAGGAATATGATGAGGCAGGCTCAGTTATTTCTACCAGCGAAGTATTTGCTACAGCAGAAGAAGCTGAAGCAGGTGTAGCCAATGATCCAGAAGCAGAGCCAGTAGTGCCTGCTGATGAAGTGCCTGAAACTCCAGCAGAGGAAGAAGCTGAAGCTGGTGATGAGGAAGGTACTCCAGAAGGATCAGAGGAAGGATCTGAAACTGAAACTCCAGAAGGTGAAGGAGAAGAAGGATCAGAAGCTTCTCCAGAGGGAGAAGAATTACAAGGGTAATCATTAACAACAAAACATTATGAGTAGAATAGATGATGCACTAGAACTTAAAAACCTGAATCCTCAAGCAAAGGAGGAGCTGAAAAATGCAAAGCAAGCAGTAGCTGATCTTGCTTCTTTAGCACAGGTGGCAGGATCTGCTGGAGGCACTGTGCTTCTGGAGATGCTGAAGGAGGATTGCAGAGATATTCTTACTCAGATGCTCAATGTCAAGAAGGCAGGAGAAGTGGGCTGGCAAGATAAGCTGGTCAATTCTCTCCTTCCAGACTTTGAGGCAAAGTTTACGCTTTTTAACACCATCAAATCTGCAGACAAGGACTATCAGGAATCTGATCAAGCCCTTGAGGAAAGATTGGATGAGATCCTTGAAGGCTAATAGATTACCTTGAAGGGTGAGTGGGGGTTTGCCAAAAACTGGTTTTATTAGCTCCATTCCAGTGATTACAAGCTCCCACTCACTCCTCAAGGTTTACAAAACCTCATGGGAGTGTGATAGAATAAAAGTAGTAAGAAGCTGAGAGAAAACAGCTTTACCAAAGATTCTTAACTTACAACTCATTATGTCAATCCAAGACAAAACAGAAGATCCATCTTCAAAGGATCACAAGGAAAAAAACCTTGACGATACTAAAAATAACAGCACAAAGGATGATGCCAATGCTGCTGGAGATAAGGGAAAGGAGGAATCAAAAGATCCTGCTTACCTGAATCAAAAGAAGCGTGCTGAACTTGCTGAAAAAGAGCGAGATGAAGCAAAGGCTAAGGCTGCAGAACTAGAGGCAGCACTTAACTCTAAGGCAGATTCTAAAGGCGAGGTATCTGATGCAGATATTGAAAAACTAGCTGAGAAACATGATGTAAGCCCTGATTTCGTAAAGGATTTACTATCAACAATTTCCAGCAAAGCTTCAGCAGATGCGGATAAGCTTGTCTCATCAAAGCTTTCAGAGAAGGAGAAGGAAGATCAAAAGAAGTCTATCCTTACTGCTTTCAAGAATGATTTTGATAAATTGGAAGCTGAGTGGGAGGGTGCAACTCTTTCTGAATCAGCAGTGCGTATGCACTACTTGACACAGAAGGCAAAGAATCCAGATCACACAGTAGCAGATTCTATTGAGGAGATTTATGGCTCATTCAAGAGTGGTAAAGCTACAGTAGAAGATGATCCAAGAGGTGCTGATCAAGTGGGTGAATCCATTGACTTTGCAGCTTTGAGCAAAGATCCTGCAAAACTTGAAAAGGTTTTGAAAGATCCTAAAGCAAGAACAAAGTACTACACATGGCGAGACAAGCAGGGCTTGTAGCCAGTAGAACTATGAGCTTGTAATCACTGATGCAGATCTTAATAGATTTGCTGAAAAGGAGCTATCTTATTAGTGAAATAACAAACTAAACTTATGAGCGTACAAAACTTTAAGGAACAGTTTGCATCTCGCTATCAAGATACTTTTCATAAAGTCTTGGTGGGCAGAATGATTGCAAACTATCGTCTTGAGAGCGATCTCACAGAAGGCGATAAGGTACACCGCTTTGCAGTGGATATGTCTAGCGTATTGGTGCGAACTATTACGCCTTTGACAGATCGTACTGTGGATGCGATTACTAACTCTCAGGAATCTCTGGAAATTGATCAGTACAAAGGTACTACATTTCCAATTTCTCGCTGGGAGAAAACCTTACAAAAGAATCCAGATCTTGGACTTCTTTATGGTAAGGAAGCAGGTCTATTGGTAGCAGAACACACTGATGCAACGATCTTGAATCAGGTAACTTTGGCTACCTATGACTTTGACAAGGGAGATCTTACAACTCTTTCCTCTACTGGTGTAGGGATTGACTTGGCAGCATCTTCTCACGCAAATGTGCCTTTGATGGTAACTAGAGCGAAAGCTAAGCTTGCCAACAAGAATCGTGTGCGTGGTGGAAACATGGTGTGGGTTATAGATGATTACGCTTTGGCGAACATCTCAGGGCATGTGATTGGTAGAGATACTTCAATGGGAGATAGCTACTATCAAAATGGTGCTTCAGGTGCAATTCTTGGATCTGAGGTATTTGTTTCTGATAACCTCACTGCAGAAGCGGTACTGGCTTTGGCAACACAGCCTACTACCACAGACACCATCTCTATCAATGGGATAGTGTTTACCTTCAGAGCAACTCTTACCACTGCAGGCGATATTCACATTGCCTCTACAGTGGACATCACTAGAGCTAACACTGCTTCAGCAATGAACGCAATTGGCACTGGTGTAGTAGAAGCTACTGATACTGGTTATCAGGTGCTTTCTGCTGCTGATCAAGCTGCATGGAACGCTTTGAGAATCACTGCTACAAATAACAACACTGCAAACACGCTCACAATTGTGGCGATTGGTGCAGGTCGTTTGACACTTGCAGAAACTCTCACTGATGCTACAGATGCTTGGTCTCACAATCTCATCCACGCTTACTTTGGTAAGAAGGGTGCAATTGATGTGGTTATGGCTGCAGAAGTGGATATGCTCATGCGAGCTGAGCCTAAGCAGGACACTATGAACATCTTTAATGATGTGATCTATGGTGTAAAAACCTTTGCTGATGGCAAGAAGAAGATGCTGGATGTTTTGCTTGATGCGAATGTCTAGTACCTTCTAGGGGCTGATCTTTCAGTTTCTACCCTGCTCCTCTACCTCGTCAGTGGGGTGCAGGAGTAGAAACTGGAGGTGAAATTATCAACTGTAACTAATACACCACTATGCCTAAAACAGATTCAGATCTAGGGGAAGGAGTAAAGATTTACCTTCAAGGTGAAACTGGTCTTGCTTTCTTTGGATCATGCGTAGGAACTCCTCCTACAACTGCAGATGAGTTTGAGACAGGTGCTATCTTTGTAGATATTCAAAACAAGATTGCCTACTTAAACACAGGATCTTCAGCTTCTCCTTCGTGGAACTCCATGCATGAGATAGCTACTGCAGATCTTGCAGATGGCTCAGTTACGCCTGCTAAGACAGCTCAGACAGAAGCAGTTACTGCTACTGCTGATGGTCTTACCACAGGTTTGATTTCAGCTACAGCAAGGCATGTAACGATTACTTCAGACAGTGCAGCTAAGGTGGTAGTACTACCTCCTGCTGTAGTAGGAAAAGTAATCACTGGCTATGTAGGTGCGAATGGTTGTGAACTCCAAACATTGGCTTCATCTAATGTGAAGATCAATGATGTGGATTGTGATGGTGCTAATGAAGCTGCAATTCCAGCTACTACTTTGTTTAAGGCAACTTGCGTTTCCTCAACAGAGTGGATCTTGGAAGCTGTAGATGAACTTGGTGCTGTTATCACAGCTATTGTGCCTGATGCAGATGCCTAGAGTTTCTGGCTCACTCAGCTCCTTCACTTTGGTGGGGGGCTGGCATGAGCCAAAAAAGGCTTTGGAGTAGTAGAATATATAAAACATTATGAATGGACAAAATATAATTGATCTCTTTGATGTACTAACAGATGGGCTTTCAGAACTTACTGCAGCTCAGAAGCTTTCTCTTGCCAATCGCAAGTACAAGAAGCTTGCCAATGAGCGAGATTGGGATGATCTCCGCACTGCAGTTTCTGTGGCTATTTCTTCAGGGTACTTTAATCTGGCATCAGACTTTAAGAAGTTTGTGCCTAATGAAGAAGGTCAGAGAGCTGAGTATAAAAATGTTTTCTATATTGGTACTACTCCTCATCCTATTGTGCGAATGGCAGAGAGAATGAAGTTTAATGGCTTGCCTTACTATGATCCTTCTCTTGGATCTTATGGGCGAGTGATCACTCCTTCAAACTTGGATGGGCAAACAGCCACTTATGATTATTTCAAAAGTGTTACAGATCTAGCTACTAACACTTCTCCTGTTTTTAGAAACACAGACAATCACTCAATCATTGCCTATATGATGGCAGTGGAGCATTACTCTATTGATCAATCAGAAAGTGGTAGAAGTAAAGAAGAACAGTATCAAGGTACTGTGGAGGATATGCTTGAGGATATGGAGTATGACGATAGTAAGCTTAAGGAAGCAGGCGTGGATCACGCATAAAAGCCATGAGAGAATTAGTAAACAAAACAATCAATAAAGGAATCTACAACGCTCCTAATTTGGAGGTGATCCCTAGAGGGGCAGCATCAGATGCTCTTGGTTTTATTACTACATTCAAAGGAATAGAATTGGTGAAAGGAAAGGTGAGGCTTGGAGATCTTTCTACAGGTGGAGGCTCAGTGCCTTCAATTCATTTTGGATATAAAGCAAGTGGTACTGCTGTAGCTTTCAAGCAAACAGCTACTGCTGTGCAGTATTATGATCCTGCAGATCTCACTTGGAAGAATACAATCACTGGCTTAACTGCTGGCAATCATGGAACTTTCACAGATGTAGTAGGCTTGGCTGGTAACTTTGTTTTCTTCTTTTCAAGAGATGGTATCTGGAAGATCCCTGTGGCTAATCCTTCCAGTGCTATTGATATGTATGATGAGGCGATCAATTACAAAGGCAACGCTCTCTTTGATTCAGGTAGGCACTACCTTTGGAATAGAGAAAAAGATACTACTGGTTTGTATCTCTCCAATGTAGATGAAGCAAACTACACTACTATTTCTGCTGAATCTGTAGGCACAGGAGATGGTACTACAGATGCTTTTTCAGGAACTTTGGCAGGAGTAGCTGCAAGGCGTACTCTCTTTGGCATAGTGATCACTGATGGAGTAGAAACTTTTACAGATGATCTATCTGGTGGGCTTACAGGATCTCTTGGAGGCACAGGCACAATCAATTATGCCACTGGTGCATACTCAATAACTTTTAATACAGCACCTGTAAACGCAGCAGCTCTTGAGGCAGAATACCAATGGGAAAACTCCAACAATGGAGGTGTTACAGACTTCACTTATGGATCTCCAAGAGTGGCAGGAGAAGGAGATGTGCTAAGGCAAGATGAAGGAGGTGATGCTATCCAAGTGGTACACGCTCTTGAGAGTAGCCACTTCTCTTTTAAGAAGCAGAGGATCTACAAGCTCACTTTGGATGATGCTGATACTACTGGTAACAACAGAGTATTCAGATCTGGTGTGGGTATGACAAGCAGGGGTGCATCCACTCCTACTTCTGCAGGTATAGTCTTTCTCAATACTTTCAATCCAGACAATCCTGAGCTGCACATCCTAGAGAGGAATCCTCTTGGGGATAATTTTAATACTAGAAACCTTACGCCTCAATTTAATTATTCATCCTATACCTTTGATGAATGTGTGATGGATAGTTTTGGAGATTATGTGATCTTCTCAGGTAAGACTTCAGGGGCATCTGCCAATGATAGGCTCTTTGCGGTGAATCTAAAGCTGAACTCAGTGGATGTACTGCCTTACCACGCTGATTCCTTTGCCAAAGATGCAGGCTTTCTCTACATAGGAGACAGCATCTCAAACAATGTGTATCAGGTACTCTCAGGATCTGATGATGATGGGCATGAGATCACTGCTTCTTGGGTAGGAAATGAGGAGGAATATGGCTCAGAACAGCAAAAACGCCAGAGGTATGTGCGTTTTGGGGGCTTTATTTCCACTCCTCAGAGTTATTTGGTGGAAGTTTCCTATGACAATGGTGATTTTCAGGAGGTAGGCACGATAGAAGGATCTGGAAGCTATGTGGATGGGGGATCTCCTCACCTCATAGGCTCAGATATGATTGGATCAGTACTGATTGGAGGAGAAGGGCAAGAGGTCGCTTACCCTTACATTAGAGAGTTTAAGATAAACAGCCCTAAGTTTAGAAAGCGTGTTTGGAAGATCACGCCTCAAGGCTTGGGATATGTTAATCTCCAGATGATTCATGATCTGGATATAATGTTTTACACAGTTAAACTTCCATCTAAGTATAGGTAGTGCTATAATAAGTTTAGTAATTTGGAGCGAAAAAAGGAGCTACTTTCATCAAAGTAAAAAAACATTATGATAGTAGTAAAAGCAATTGCACATTTTGAAACAATCCTTGTAGATGCCATAGACAAGGACAGCACCACAATGGTGCTTGATTCCATTGTTACTCCAGCAGGAAATCTTCCTGCAGGCACTTATGGTTTTGTACTTGAGCAAGAGAGCAATTCAAAGCGTGAATATATTATAGGTACGCTCTCTGGCAGCACAGTAACTTTTATAACAAGAGATGTATCACCACTAGATGCTGAGACAGCAAACAGCTCTGCTGATGATCAAAGAAAAAGCCACAGAAAGGGAGCATCAATCAAGCTCTCTAATTTTCCTGTGCTTACTCAGCTTGCAAGAATCCTCTCAGGTGATGAGGATCTTGATAGTACCACTCCAATAGTTTTGAGTGGATCACGCACTCCAACTTCTGCAAATGAATTGGTAACTAAAGAATGGGTAGAGAGTGTAGTGAATGGTGGAGAAGTTTTTTATGAAACTCAGATAGTCAGAGGTGATGGTGGAGAAGTGATCTCTGCTGCAGGTAAACTTTTATATCTCAAAGAAACAGATGGTGAGTGGTACTTGGTAAATACTGCAAACACAGATTGGTATGGCAAGCAACTTGGTATCTCTCAAGGAGCAGGTACTGATGGAAATCCAATTGCAGGAGGCGTGCTTGTCTCAGGATTGGATGATTCAATTTCTTATACGCTTGGGCAACTTTATTATGGTACTGATGTAGCTGGTGTGATTGGCACATCTGCTGGTACTAAAGAACTGAATATTGGAGTAGGAGATGCAAACAATAAACTTTTCTTTTTTGGAAATGCTTACAGGCTCACTGATGATGAGAAGGATGCTCTTGCTGGTACATCTGGTACGCCTTCAGCCACAAATAAGTTTGTAACAAATAATAGTATAGAAGGATTTGGCTCAGGAGCTGATGGAGATTTTGTTTTGGATGGCACAAATACTTATGCCAAGCTTTCAAAATCCAGCAACGAGTACACAATGACAGAAGATATTTATGCTGATGATTTTGAAGTGCAATCAGGTAAAACTTTGATCACTGATGGTTTCAAACTCTTTGTGAATGGAACACTCTCAGGAGCTGGCACAATCAAATGGGGTACACCAAACGCAGGTGCTACTCCTTCAACTGCTTCAGGAGATACTGGAGGATCAGGCGGTACTGGTGCTGCAGCAGGAGGTACAGGTTATCTAAAGAATATAGCTGGATCTGCAGGAGGTGCAGGAGGAAATGCAAACAGCTCAGGTACTGCAGGTGTGGCAGGTGCTGCAGCTAATCCATCAAGAGGAGCTGCTGGAGGAGCTGGAGGAGCTGGAGGTACTAACGCAAATGGAACTGCTGGTGCAGCAGGAGCTGCAGGTGCGGTAACTGCAGACATCTACTCTTTTGCAAAACAGATATGGGCTACTTATGATCTCATTGGAATGAAAACTGATGGCACTCTTGCCATGCTCAAAGCTGCTGCAGGTGCAGGTGGAGGCGGTGGTGGAGTGGGAGGAGATGGAGGAACTTCTGCTGGAGGTGCTGGTGGAGGTGGAGGTGCTGGTGCTTCAGGAGGTATCATCTTAATTGCTGCAAGAACTTGGGCAGGCACATTTACTATTTCAAACATTGGAGGTGCAGGAGCTGCTGGTGGACTTTCTGCTGGTGGTGGAGCTGGTATAGATCCTGCTTCTGGTGGAGGAGGAGGTGGTGGAGCAGGAGGTTGCACCATTGTGGTGTACCAGACAAAAACATGGTCAGGATCTCATACCCTTACTGGAGGTGCTGCTGGTGCTGGAGGTGCTGCTGTAAACTCTGGTGCTGCAGGGAGCAATGGTAATGCTGGTACAACAGGTACTAGCGTGGAGATTGATATTTCTAATCTCCTTACATAAAAATTATGGCTACACAAGTAAAAGTACAAAAAGGAGATACCCTCAATGAACTAGCTCAAAAAGCTGGGTATAAAAACTATAAGGAAGCTGGAGCTACTGGCTTCAAATCTGGTAATCCTGATCGCATTTATCCTAATGAGGAGATCACTTTTGGTGGTACTCCAAACGCAGGAGGAAATGTGGATCTTGGTAAAGTAGATGATCCTGCAGCAGAAGATAAGTTTAATCTCAAAGATTCTGGCATTGGTGATTTTTCAATAAATGAAACAGAGGATCAAGCTCTCAATGAGCTGATCAGTAACTCACGCACTGGATCTATGAAAGACATAGATGAGAGCGATATACGAAACAAAAATCTTTCACTTTTCCAAAATCAAATTGATTCAGTGAATCAGATCTATGATTCTTTGGTAGCTGGTGAAAAGATTGATGCATCAGGCAGACTTGGATCAGGAAGGGCTATTGCAAACAGGCAAGGGCTAGTGGGATCTGCTAGAGGAGAAACACAAAAAGAAAACCTTGTAGCAAGAAACAGAGACATCATGGGCAGCATCCAAGCTGAGCGTGCTTTCAAGATCAATACTATTCTTGGTAATGCTCAAGCTGCTTCACTTGCTGAGATTCAAGCAGAGCGTGATGCTAAGAGGCAGAGTGCTTCTGATTACTTGAACTACCTTAGCGTTTCAGATGAGAGGCGTGATAAGAATGTAAAGACAGCTTTGGCTTCTCTTATTTCTCAAGGATATTCATTGGAGGATTTAGAGCCTGATGAATTGACACAGCTTTCAAAAGATCTCAGGGTTTCAACTGATACTATCCGCACTACCTTTGAATCTCTAAAACCTGAAGAAAAGAAGCAAGAGTTTTTCAATCTCTCTGAAGGTCAATCACGCTATGTGATAGATCCTGAAACTGGAGAGGCTAAGCTTGTGGCTTCTAAAGCAAAGACTTATGCACCAAAAACTGGTAGTGGATCAGGAGGATCTGGTACTGGAGATTATGGATCTGGATATGATGATGAAACTGTAGATGTACTTTCTTTTGAGGAGTTTAAGGCAACGCCTGAGGCTCAGCAATTACTCAAAGAGGAGGAAGATGGTAAGAAGATGAACTATGCAGATAGGGGTGAAGCCTTCTTAAGAGGTATTTATGATCAGCAAGTAAAGGAGCTTGAAGGTACTACCAAAAGGACAGCTTCTACTGGAAGCGGATCTCTTGGTAATCTCACCACAGCCAAGAAAGCAATCCTCCAGCAAGGAGGTTTGAGCAGTGGAGCTGGCAATGCTCAAAGCTACTACCTCAACACTCCTACACAATTCCAGCAATACTATGCCAGAGGCGTAGCATCTGGATCATTCAAGCCTAGTGCATCCATTGAGGATGTAGATAAAGCGTACTCAGATTGGTACGCAAAGGAGAATGATGAGGAGGGTGGAGGCGGTGGTGATGTGTTTGATTTTTAGTCTTTCAATAATATGGCGAATCCAAGCCCAGAACAACTTAGAGAAAAGGCTGGGCTTCAATCCAAAGGATTTAAGCTCACGATTCCTAGCCCACAAGAATTGAGAAACAAGCTCTCAGGTGCTTTTTCTGTACCTAAAGCTCAAGCATCTACCACAAAATACCCTTCTCCTCAGCAACTCAGAGCCAGCGTAGCAGCTCCTAGTGTTTCACAAGAAACAGAAGCTCCTGTACTTGATCCAAAAATGGTGAATATCCTAAGGATCAATCAGACAAAGCCTGCTCAAAGAGAGCTTAAGGACATTCCTACAGAGCTGAGAGCAGCTCCAAAGCCTACTACAAAGCAGAAGATTGTGAACTTCTTTAGGACTACTCCAGTGCTAAAGGACATTACTGAAGGTCTTTTTGGCATCCCTGAAGCTGAGCGTGATGCCTTTGAGCCAAGATCTAGCATCTCAGATAGCATGAGTTTTGAGCAATTTCTTTCTTCAGAGGAAGCGAAGAAAACACTAGAGAAGGCGAATGAAAAGACTACCAAAGCAAGAGGCACTCCACTCTCTGAGGCAGAGCAGGAGGATGTGCTTGATTTCAAATACAATCAGGAGGAGCAAGAACGCAAGATAGCCAATCAAGGTATCTTGGGATTTATGTATGAAAACCTCCTTAAGACAGACAATAGAAAGATTGAAGATCGCTACAACAAGCTGAGGCTTGCAGGTGTGCCTGAAGATCGTGCTACTCAAGTAGCAGTGCAGGATGTTTTTGATAGCAGTAAGAACTTTAATGAGCAAGTAAAAGAAAGTTTAGCCAAGAAAATTGCTGAGGAAAATGGTGTGGCATACAATCCTGAGGGTAGAGTTACCATTACTCCTGAGGAAGCAAGTATTTTGAAAGCTGAGGGTTTCAAAGAGAAGGCAATGCAGGGATTGGAATCTCTGGATTTTCTTGGTGTGGGATCTATCATCAGAAAAGGTGGAACTACTATTGGTAAGCCAGCATTGAGAGAGCTTGAGAAGATTGCAGCTAGAGAAGGCATCTTAGACTTCTTCAAAAACCTTTTCTCAAAGGTGGATGATGTACCTCCTGAATTGATAGATGATCTTGCTGATGCTGTATATGATGTGCAGAAAACTGGCATCAATAAGCTTGGTGGTACGCAAACTCAAATAGATGAAGCCATTGCCAGAGTGCTGAAGGATTCTGGAAAAACCTCTTTGGTTACTAAAAAGGCAGGTGAGGAGGTAATCAAATTACAAAACATAGTTACAGATAGTGCAAGGTCAGGAAATGAGGTGGCATCCTTTGCTGATGAGATCTCAGATATAGCTGAAAACAGCCTCAAGAGAGACACCACAGGGGCTAGGGAGGCATCTATAAAGGCTCTGAGGGCTGATCCTCAGGCTGGGGCGAAGGGAGAAATCCGCTTACGCCAGCTTGATGATGGGCGTGTGGTTATTGAGGATGGAAGGCACAGGCTGGATCTCGCAAGGGAGACAGGCATCCTTCCTAGAATCGTGGATGTTTCTCAAAACTATGATCCTAAGATTGT
>CXWK01047164.1_pt1 | contig 19794 bp, 15 predicted proteins | sample 590851 | NCBI WGS metagenome assembly CXWK01 (sample SAMEA3498364, study PRJEB10139) | wastewater metagenome | biome: wastewater treatment plant; material: activated sludge | place: Denmark | collected 2014-08-01 | reverse complement strand
GTAAAATAGCACCTGGGCCTCGGCCTCGTAGATATCCTAAAACACCCATGAGAAAAATAATACCTAATTTAAATTTTAAATAAATTAATTTAATTTTTATCAGTTTGAAAATTAAATTACTAAATTTAGTTAAATAAATGGCTCCGTATAATCCAGTTAATTCTGCATATAGACCAAGTAGACCAAATCAACCTGCATTTGCTGTCAGACCTAATCCAGTTTATAATCAACCCAATAAACCTATTCAATCCAATCAACCTCAAATGCAAATACAACCGCAACAAGGGGTACAACAAACTATTGCTCAATTACAAAACTTTAGATTGGATCCACCGCCACCACCAACACAAACTCCAAACCAAACTACAAACCAAACTACACAAACTAATTCTCCACAAATTATTGTTGGCGGAGAACAAGCTAATTATGCTCGTCAACTTTATCATTTAGGTATGGTTCGTAATCCAGATGTAGCAGCTGAACCAGGTCAATATATGTATTTAGATGAAGATGAAGAAGCTAGATTACGCGCTCTCCAAGCAGGTGGTCTTCCTCTTTCACCATCACCGTCTCCACAACCACTGCAACAAATAAATGAATTGAATTTATTAGTACAGAGTGGTTTAAAACAGGCATGTAATTTATCAACAACATCTGTATTTGATAAAAACAAATATCCATGGATAGTATCTATTGGTTCAATAACTGAAAAACATATTAAAACTGGTGTATTGATACATCCTCGATGGGTTTTAACAGTACAAGATTATATGAATATTGGAATAAAAAATTATATAGTAAAAATTGGTGGAGTGAACTTAGACAATAATTCTGAATTTACAATTCATACTACAATTAATGATGTTGTTCATCCAGATAATCGTATTCAATTACTCCAGCTTAATACCGATGTAGTCGGTATTCAACCTATACGAATTAATATGAGTAAAGATATCAGACCACCTGCTATCGAAGTGGGTTGGGGTACATTATCTGGTTCTGGTGCAACTAGAACTTTACATGAAATGAATATTCCTATACTTAACCCAGAAATTTGCAAAGTTGTTTTTCAAAATAAATTCAAGGACGATTTAAATATCTGCGGGGGTTATCCTGAATGTCAAAATTTAATACCTTGTATAGGTGATACAGGAGACCCTTTAGTTTTTCTATCTGGTAACAAGTATATGTTGGAAGCCGTGTCTGAATATCATTTAAATTGTCAAGTACGTTCAGGTTTAGGTAGTTGGATTAAAATCAGTAAATTAGTTCCATGGTTATTACAATATATACCAGATTTGATGAATCAACATCGTGTTAATGCAGCACGACGTCCTAAGAAGCAACCACCTACTACGATAGCACTTCCTACTCTACCACCACCTACTACAGCAGCACTTCCTACTCTACCACCATCTACTACAGCAGCACCCCCCCCTACTTTACCATCAACTACTCAGCCTGTGACATTGCCCCCTAATGTAGATGTACAAGCTTTATTATCGTTGCTAAATGCAGGTAAACCAAGAAGTTTAGAATCTGAACAATCTAGTTTTAAATTACCTAGTTTTAAATTTGACGGTCGTTATCTCATTATAACATTTATCATTATTTTATTTACTCTATTCTTTGTACTTATGATTATCAATCTATCTAAATAATATATGGCAACTTGACTGAAAAATAGTTAAATATACATTTTTGTACATAACGAACACAACGTTGCCAAAACATGGTGTAAAAGAAATAGTATATCACACCTATTATAAATAATATAGTGAAGAACGTATACCAACATTTTTCACTAGGTGATTTAAAAATATACTTTTCAACATTACCACTGATTTTAACCAAAAATAATAAAACTATTATTAAAATTAAAATTCGTTGTAACCAAGTACTTATAACTTCTTTCATTATTTTTTATTTAAAAGTTTATAATTAATGTTTAAATAATGTCACGTATTGATGTATTAATTAAATTTAAAAACACTGTAGTTGCATTTATAGATGAAATTATAGAACAATTTCCTAGAGATTCTGATTTAATTCTCTGTCGTCTTTATATTAAAGACCAAATACCAACAGAAAATTTAATGAATATTTTTATAAATTTTTTCCTACCTCAAAAGGAAATGATTGTTAAAAAAGATGAAAAATTTTTCACCGAAGGTACTGCTGAATTCTTTGTACACCTCAACATTAAAAATAATATTTTTGAAAAGATATGGGCATCCAAAATTTTAGATGAAGACGATAGGACAATTATTTGGGAATGGATGACATCCATTGTAACTATTGTAGAGAAATATAAAAATTTAGAAAATAAATGAGTGTCTCGTCACTGATTACAGAATTAAAATCCTTGGAAACAGAAATAAAAAATACATCAAAATATTTACAAGAGTTGAAACGAAAAAAAGACAGTGTTGAAAAAAGTATAATTACTTTTTTAGAAGTTCATAATCTCCCTGGGTTCAAATATGAAGGACAAATTTATCAACCTCAATTATCTCAAACATATAGAAAAAAGAAAAAAGGTGAAAAAGTTGAAACGATTAAACATATACTCGAAAATTCTGGTGCACCAGTCGATGACCATATTATTTCGGATGTATTTACTGTATTTAAAAGTAAACCAATTCCGATACAAAAATTACGCACCAAGGCGAAAGTTAATTGATTTTAAAAATGTATATAAATCACCATCTTGTTCAGAGTCAAATACAATGGTTTCGAAATCGTAAAGTAAATATGTATTCTTTTTTAAATCAAAACCGATATTATCCAAGGTCAAATCACCGTGTGATATCTTTTTTCTTTTCATTTCCAACAATATTTTAAATACATTGTTTTTTAGTTTGAAAATATCAAATTGATTTTCTGTTATGGGAATAACTCTTTGATATTTTATCAATCGTAATTCATCATCAAATGAATATGCTTTTACAAAGCCTTGAATCTTCATTTCATCCAAACGTTTAACATTATTTTTAACCTTTTCGTACATCGATGCATGTAGGTAATATTGATGGATATATTTTTCATCATTCTTATCTATAATAACTACAGATAACCCAGAACTTGAAGTCAATTCTACATTAGTCAAATCATTATTAAATAGATTGTTAATAATGATTTTCAATTCTCGTGTTTGTTTATCAGTGAGGTATACACCTAATTCATATATCATTTCATCCATATTTTTACAAACGGTTTACACTATTTATACACTATTTACTTTTACTTTTTGAATTCATTTTTAGCTAAACAACAAGACATGACCACCTAAAAATCTGGAATTAATACTTGACAACATATTTTGTACAGATGTATTTACAATTTTTGCTTCTGGGTACATTGTATTGAATAAAAATAACCAATACATTCTTGACAAATCCTTTTTATTAAGTTCAACAGTTTTTGCAACCATTTTGATAATTTTGTCATCCCTTTTATTCATCACGTATCCAATTGTAATGACTGCTTCACAAAAGAAATCATAATATTCTTCTCTTTGTCCACCTCGTTCATCTTCAACTGGTATAGATCCATCTGGTTTAATAAATGTTAAAACGTCGTTCCATTCTTTATCTACACTCGTTTTCATATTTGCATCATTGGTCAATAACCATGTCACGGCTAAATCCAGAACTAACCAAGCTTTTAGATTGTTTTGTCTATCTTGAAGTGTTTGTTGATGTTCAACAGCATAAGACTTTATCCAAGATAAAGTATCCGGATCGAGTTTAGTTGGACATCTTAGTGCAATTATAACTAATGGAATATGAAATCTATACATTCTATCTACAGCACCTTGTGCGTTAACCGTTTTTAATACCTTTTTATCAGCCAGTGAATTTATATAGGATACAATATTTTTATCATTTATAGATGTTTTGTACCAAATATACGCATCTGATAAATCAGACAAATATCTGATGCAAGCATTTACAGGTTCTCGTGCTTTTCTCAATGCTTCTTTATTCTCTTCGTCTACTATACATTGACATTTAGTATCTTTGTATGGCGATGGTAATACAAAGGTAGTTGGTATTGAAGATACTGGTGGTGCTGTTGGCAAGTCTTTTGTATCCCAGTGATTTAACATGTTGGTAGAGACAGGTGAACCTGTTCGTAAAAGAATCTTTAATTCTGATAATTTTTTCATTCTATTGTCAACAGCTAAAAAATCAAAGACGCTTTTTTCACTAGTATATATGTATAAAAAAACTAAAACTATCAATGTTATACAAAGTATTATAAATATCATTTATTTTTAAAGTTCAAATTAACTTTAAAAATACTTTTAGAAAGTATATGAAAAAAAAATTTAGAAATACAAAAATCATTTGACATGATTAAAAATAGTGAAATGTAATTTTCACCATGTAAGAAAAAAGATAATTCAAATAACTTTCATTCTTTAAAGTTTTTTAGAAAGTATTTGAGAAAAAATTTTAGAAATACAAAAATCATTTGACATGATTAAAAATAGTGAAATGTAATTTTCACCATGTAAGAAAAAAGATAATTCAAATAACTTTCATTCTTTAAAGTTTTTTAGAAAGTATTTGAGAAAAAATTTTAGAAATACAAAAATCATTCTATCTTTTTTAACTAAAGAAAAAATGAACTTATCTTGATTCACCTTGTTCAATTATAATAAAATATGAATCACGATATTTTAATAGAGATTCTATCATATTTGCCTTTGAAAGATAAATTAAATAACGCTTTGGTATGTAAAGAATGGTATGACGTACAAAAATACATTTATAAAAAACAAATAGTTGATGTCTCTGTTGAAATGCTTGAATCTAATGTATATCAAAAATGGTTTGAAAAGTACAAACCTTTGTTACGATTGGACAATAAAATACATATACACGATATACCTATGAATATGAATTTGTATATTATAAAATTGGATCTTCGTTATTATCAATTGACAGAACTACCAGAGAGTATAGGAGAGTTGAAAAATTTACAAATATTGGTTCTATATCATAATCAATTGACACAACTTCCTGAAAGTATTGGAGAGTTGAAAAATTTAAAAGACTTGTATCTAGATTATAATCGATTGACACAACTCCCAGAGAGTATTGGAGAGTTGAAAAATTTACAAGTGTTGCGTTTAGGTGATAATGAATTGACACAACTCCCAGAGAGTATCAGAGAATTGAAAAATTTACAAGAATTGTATCTATATGATAATGAATTGACACGGCTCCCCGAGAGTGTAGGTGATTTGAAAAATTTACAAATCTTATTTCTAGGTTGCAATCAATTGACACGTTTACCCGAGTCTATAAGTAATTTGAAAAATTTGCAAACATTGATTATAGGTGCCAATCAATTGACACAGTTCCCTGAATCCATAAGTGAATTGAAAAGGTTACGGGAATTGTATATCAGTTATAATCGATTGACCCAATTACCCGAATCTATTGGTAATTTAACAAATTTACAATATTTGTATCTCAATGACAATAATTTGACACATCTACCCGAATCTATTGGCAACTTGACAAATTTATATTCTTTAGGTTACTTTCTTACAATTTTTGCTGAGCATAAAAAGTAAAAGCCAAGAATAAAATTACAAAAATAAGAGCATGGACTGCTACAGCTACAATAGAAGTAGCACAACCACCATTACCATTTACGGTTTGGGCCCACATTGAACAATTTTCTTTTTTAGGTAATGTCACAAGAACACCTGGACTGAGAACAAAGAAAAGTACTAGACCTACAACTGCATACCAATATACATTCAACATTTATTATATATTTTTTTAAAAATTTCTATATATTTTTAAAAATATATAGAAATTTTCTTTAAATTACAATATGTTGTCCATTTTAATTAAGAGTTCATAGTTATTGATTATAGTATTGTATGATATAATATTGTCAAACATAATTTTATCCAAACACAAACCTATACAATCAATTTTATTTAGCAGATTAATTCTTTGTAATACATCATTTGTATTGGTTACCTGCGAAAGCGATTTATATTCATTTTCATAATGTTTCTGGTTGTTATGTATATATTCGATTTGGTATACAGAATCGTTACACTTGCTGATGAGAGATTTGAGTAAATTAATTTGTTTATCGAAATTGTGATTCAAAACACTTAAAATACCAGTGTGAATGGTATTTACAATCTCATCTATAGTTTTCCTTTTATCGTAAAAAATATCCAAAGTTATAATGACATATAACAATCTTGTATCTTTGGTAGGTTTATTAATTTTATAAGCTCCTATCTCATTATTTGAATTAAGTTTGGTATATCCTAAAATATTTTTACATTCTATAGCTATACCATAATGTGTTATCGGAGTTAATATATGTTTGAATCTATTCAATTGATTTATAATATCTTTAAGGTTGAATTTATATGTTTTGGTATCAACAGTATCTATATTGTATTTATATTCTTCCATTAATATATCACTCATATTTTCATTGTGAATGTCTATTTGACTAGTATTGAAAATTTCATTATTCTTGTATTTTTTTGCAATGAGTAATTCATCAATATTTGTATCTATATTTTCACATACTATAGGTTCGATGGTAACAATGTTGTTCAAAGTACTTGATATTTTTTTATCAAAAACGATATTCAATTCCTCGGGTATATCTACGAGAATTCTATATCCTGTTTTGGAATGAGTACACATAATCATTTTACAGATATTGGAATTCAAAAGTACATAAAAAGTGTTGCAATAAAAATCATAACGTTCAAATAGTCTATAAAATTTTTTAATGTAATCTTCTGTAGCGGTCGATGACATTTTAAATAAAAAAATTCAGTCTTTATATGTATAATAAATGTTTTTCATTTTAACGTTCATTTTAGTATCAATTTTTGCATTCTTTTACATTCGAAATTATAAAACCCAAACCAGAATAATTGGTGTCAATACCGTAGGTGGTATAGGTAACGTATTATTTCAATTTGCATTTATATATAGTCTAGCATTAGATTCCAAATGTAAATTTACCATGATTGGTATACAAGATTACCAAAATCCCCATTCAGATACAAGTTATGATTTCATTAAACAACGTATAACAACATTGCCCAACTATGTATCAACCTTTACACAAACACCTATTAAAATTCAAGAATTTAACGAATTTAAGCATGACAAGTACAAGACTAATTTGCATGACAATTTAAATTTTACAGGTTATTATCAAACTGAAAAATATTTTTCAAAATATAGAAAAGATATTTTGGAAATCTTAAAAGAACCACCTCATGTTACTTGTGTGCTAGATGCTTCTGATATAGATTTTGATAAAGGTTTTTTCCTTCATACAAGATTTACAGATTATACAAGTTTAGGTAATTGTGTACCAATGAAATATTATAAAAAATGTATACAATTGTTACCAGAATATATATCCAAGATATATGTATTTTCAGATGATATACCAAAGGCTAAAGATAGTTTACAATCAATTGACTCTAGAAATTTTATATTTATAACAGACTTGAGTGAAATTGAAACCTTATATAGTATGGCTAGAATGAAATATGGAGGTATATGTGCCAATTCAACTTTCAGTTGGTGGGGTGCGTGGCTAAATACGTCACCTCATAAATTGATTTATATGCCCAAACCGTGGTTAAGTACTCATAATTGTATAGATATATACCCAAATTGTGCAAATGTTATCCAGTATTAGAACCATAACTATCAGAAGAAACTTGATTTGCTAATTGATTTTTAACTCCAAGAATAATTAATTTGTCAAGTAAATTAGAAATGTATACATCGATTGCAGTATTCTTTTTAAAAGTATCTATATTGATATTTTTCAAATCACAATGTTTTAACAACTTTTCAATGTTTTTACAATTTACCAAATAACAATGAGTTTGATAAAATTTATTCTTTACAAATTCTAAATCATATACATCTAGGGATATATTTTCATGTTCATCTCCATATTCTTCTCTACCCAAAAAACATAAATCCCAATCTATATTTGTTTGTTTTAAATAAGTTACAATATTTTTCAATTTACATGAAAAATCTTTTTCAAATCTCACATCGTCTTCAATCACTAATATAGGTTCATTATAACCTATATATTTTTTCCATATATTAACATGACTTAACCAACAACCTATTCGACCTATACGTTCTTTAGTTACTATATCTATATAGTCTTTATATTCATCTTTAGATATATCTTTAGATGTAACTGCTTTAAAGAAATTTAATCGAAATTTAAAGTTCATCTTATTTATGTGTTGAATCAAATCTATACGACGTTTATCATCTGATTCCATACTTATACATTCAGTTACAATATATTTTGACACAACATATCGGTATATTAATTTGTAGATAATGACGATACATAATATTAAAATTATTAATTTTATAATCATTTTATTATAGATTATAAAATGAATATAGATATCGATATTATAATACCCATCTGTAACAATTATTTATTGGTAGATAAACAAATTGAAACATGGAGTAAAATTAAAGGTAGATGGACATTGTATTTTTGTGACAATACTAAAGGTGGTTTAACTAAATTTGATTTTGGTAAATATCCCATAGAAATTCAAAATCGCGTGAAATGGTTTAAATTTGATTGTAGTGGTATAGATGGAGAAAGACATGGGGGAGTAATTGATTATATGATTAAACAAACAAATAGCAAAGTGATTGGTATAATGGATTCTGATTTTTTATGGTTGAATGAAAATTTACTTTATAATATTGAAAGCTATTTTAAACAAGGTTACAAATGTGTTGGTGCAGAATTATATTATCACGATTTTGATTATGTAAATAAAATGTATCCGAAAAGAGCTGGGTGGTTAGCACCTTGTATATTTGGTATGTTTATTGATAGATATTTATGTACAGAAACTTTTGTTTGTACTCAACAAGAAGGACACGGTGAATTTAAAGAAACTGGATGGAGAATGAGAGAAAAGTTGATAAATGATAATGATAAAGTTAAAGTATTTAAAGCTTTTCAATATAAGGAATTTGATTGTGGTAAATCATGGTTTTATAAAGATGGTGAAAAGGTCGTTGGTGTTCATTTATTACAAGGCAGTGGTATAAATAATGGTGCACGTTCTATCGCCATACTTGACAAATTAATTAAAAATATGAAAGAACTTGATTTAAAGAAGAATTAAAAATTATGTAATAAAATGAACGTTAATTGTGATGGACCTACTGGTCCAGGATTTATTTCTGCTATAATTGACAGTGATTCTAATTTAATTATATATCGTTCAGATTATACTACATTCAATGCTGGTCATATAGGATGTTATGATATAGTTGACCACGTCGTAGTTGATACTGCTGGTAATTTGATTGTTTTTTATACAAATGGAACATGTAAAAATATTGGACCAGTTGTTGGTCCGACCGGGCCATGTTGTACAGGTCCAGATGGGTTGTATATAATAAATGCATTTGTAGATGAATGTGGCTACCTATCTATGGAATTATCAAATAATATGATTATTCAAGCAGGAGAAGTCAGAGGACCTACAGGGTATTTTGGAGAAACTGGTTTTACTGGTGCAACAGGTTATACGGGACCAACTGGGAATACAGGAGCAACTGGTGTACCTGGATACAATACAAACACTGGCGCTACAGGACCAACTGGGGATACAGGTGCAACTGGTTTGACTGGACATACTGGTAACACTGGACCAATAGGTCAACCAGGATATAATACAAATACTGGCGCTACTGGTCCAACAGGTAAAACAGGCCCTACTGGACCTACTGGAATAGAAGGTGAAAGAGGCCCAACTGGATATAATAATAACACAGGCCCAACTGGTATAACTGGTAGTACAGGGTGGAGTGGGCCAACTGGAACAACTGGTACAACTGGATCCACCGGTTCAACTGGAGTAACTGGAAATACTGGTCAAACAGGTGTGACTGGTCCAACGGGATCAACAGGAGCAACTGGACGAAGTGGAAGTACTGGTAGTACAGGAAGTACAGGAAGTACTGGGCCAACTGGTACAACAGGTGCAACTGGTACAACAGGTGCGACTGGTAATACAGGACCATCTGGTTATACTGGTAGTACTGGTCCAACTGGATATAATACAAATACGGGAGCAACCGGTGCTATTGGAAATACTGGTGTAACAGGTAGTACTGGTGCAACTGGTACAACTGGTGCAACTGGCAGTACTGGCGCGACTGGATACAGAGGAGCTACTGGAAATACTGGGTCTACGGGATATACTGGTTATACAGGATCTACCGGGTGGACTGGGCCAACTGGTAGTACAGGTGCGACAGGACCTACTGGATATAGTGCAAATACTGGTTCTACTGGAACAACTGGAACAACTGGACCTACAGGACCAACAGGTGCACCTGGATTTGCATCGACAACTGGTTCAACTGGTGAAACTGGTGCGACAGGTGCTACTGGACCCACTGGATATAACACAAATACTGGTATAACTGGTTCGACTGGAGCAACTGGTGCGACTGGATTTACTGGTGCAATTGGTAACACAGGAACAACTGGGTATACGGGTTGCACAGGAGCAACTGGGTCTACAGGACCAACTGGTACAACGGGTTCAACTGGTACAACTGGCGCAACTGGATGGACTGGTTATACTGGATGGACTGGTTCAACTGGAAGTACTGGTTCAACTGGTTCAACTGGTGCAACTGGTGCAACTGGATGGACTGGAACAACAGGGGCAACAGGCGCAACAGGTGCAACCGGGTGGACTGGGACAACTGGTGCAACTGGTACAACTGGTGCAACTGGTACAACAGGACCAGTGAGTTCATATACAGGCACGGGTTTATTTGGTCCTGGTTTTACAGGATATGGAACATTGAGTACATCTACATTTACAATAAATCAAACTATTAATATGTTACGTCAACCATATACATATTATCCAACATTTTTTGGTACTGGTATTGCAACTACGCCATCTCGTATTCCCAATTACGAAGCAGTCGTTCTTGGTAATCACAGTGATACTACTGGACCAAATTCAGCTGCATATTCTGTTGCAATAGGTTATTATTCTGGACAATTATCACAAGGAACTGGTTCCGTTGCAATAGGTTATCAATCTGGTTATTCGTTACAAAGTAGTGGGGCTATCGCCGTTGGATATCAAAGTGGAAATTATAATCAACAAGTTCATTCCATTGCATTGGGAACATCTAGTGGTCAAACAAGTCAAGGAACTGGTAGTATATCCATTGGATTAGAATCTGGTAGATTTAATCAGGCAAGTAATTCAATTGCAATTGGGACTCAATCAGGCAATACTGGTCAGAAAACAAATTCTATATCATTAGGTTATCAATCTGGTTATTATAATCAAAATACAAATTCTTTGGCAATAGGATACCAATGTGGATATAGTACTCAAGGTTCTACATCTGTTGCAATAGGTTATCAATCTGGATATTCAGGACAACAATCTAATGCAGTATCCGTTGGAAACCAATCTGGACAATATTTACAAGGCACTGGAAGTATTGCAATTGGAACATTATCAGGTATGACTAGTCAAAATATTTATAGCATTGCAATTGGTCAAAATGCAGGTAATTATAATCAATCAAGTTATAATGTAGCAATTGGGTACCAAGCTGCATATGGATTTCAAGCAAGTGGTTCAGTTGCTATAGGTTATCAATGTGGTTATACAGGACAAAAATCAATTTCCACAGCAATTGGTTATCAAAGTGGTTATTTATCACAAGGTACTGGAAGTGTTGCTATTGGGTATATATGTGGTTACCAACAACAAGCCAGTGGAGCAGTTGCAATAGGTTATCAATCGGGTTATTGCGGACAAGGAACAAATACTGTAGCAATAGGTAAACAATGTGGGATGTTTAATCAAGGTATAGATTCTGTATCTATTGGTTATCAATGTGGATATACAGGCCAATCTTATAATACTATTGCTATTGGTTTTCAAGCTGGTTATTTCAGACAAACTAACAATTCGATTGCAATTGGTTATCAAGCTGGTTATTCAAGTCAGGGTGATGTAAGTATTGCTATTGGAACTACGGCTGGGAGTAATTCACAAGGAGTCAATGCTTTAGCTATAGGTATACAATCTGGACAAAATTCTCAAGGTATACAAGCTATAGCTATTGGAGTACAGTGTGGTCAAAGTTTACAATCGATGAGAGCTATTGCAATAGGTCATTTAGCTGGACAAACTTCACAAGGTACTGGTGCTATTGCTATAGGTTCTAGAACAGGGCAATTTAGTCAAGGAACTGGTTCTATTGCCATAGGTGCATCCGCTGGATTTACATCTTTAGGTACAAATTCAGTATGTATTGGAACATATGCTGGGATGACTGGTGTAGGAAGTAATTGTATTTGTATAGGTTATAATGCAAGTTCTGGTTCGTCTTTACCAAATAATACATTTGCAACAATTAGAGGTATGTCAACCATATCTGGTGGTTCTAATTTAACTTATAATACTTTTACAGGATTAGTAGGAGTGGCATCATCGTCAATGCGCTATAAAACAGATATACAGTTAATGCCAGAAAATTATTCAAATAATGTAATGAATTTAGAACCAGTATTATTTACATATAAAGATACTAAAATACCATCCTTTGGATTAATTGCAGAACAAGTGTATGAATATTATCCTATATTGGCACCAACTGACCATGAAAATATACCCTATACAGTAAATTACGATTTAATATCTGTATTACTCCTCGATAAGATGAAAAAGTTTGAAAAAAGAATACAGCAAATGGAATTGTTGTTGAAGGAAAATTAGTTATAAAGTAATTATTAGAGTAATAAAATGGATTACAATAGACCATTTTATTATTCAATTTCTACGAAAACTGGACCAACTGGTTCAGGTTTTTTAAATATAACTGTTGATCAAGAAAATGAAATTATTATGACTAAAACAGATGGTACAACATTTTCGGTTGGGAATGTAATTAATGGAAAACAAATAGAGAATTTATATTTAGATGATAAATTAATAGTTTTATATTCAAATGATACAACACAATGTATAAGCAATATATATGGTCCAACTGGTATTTGTTGCACAGGTTCCACCGGACCAAGTGTTGTAAATGTAAATATAGTCAACGGAGATTTATATTTATATCTTTCAAATGGAACAGTGTTAAATGCTGGTTATACACTTGGGTATACTGGGCCGACTGGAATATATCAAGGTAATACGGGTTTGATGGGAGCTACGGGTATCATTGGTAAAACTGGTGATACAGGTATTGATGGTACAGCATTATACACAGGTTCAACTGGTTCATACGGTTCAACTGGCGAAATGGGTTATATAGGTTCTACAGGGTTTATTGGTCCAACTGGATTACCAGGTGTAGCATTTAATACTGGTTACACAGGCCCAACAGGATTTACTGGGACAGAAGGAGCATCTGGTATACAAGGACCAACTGGATATATGGGTACATCGACGTATAAAGGTTGCACAGGTTCCACTGGAACAACTGGATCAACTGGAAAAACTGGGGCGACTGGTGTAACTGGTAATACAGGATATAGCGGAGCAACTGGTGCAACAGGCAATATAGGAAAAACCGGTATTACTGGATATACCGGATACACTGGATATACTGGATCTACAGGAAGTACTGGGTATACTGGATATACTGGATGGAGTGGTACAACAGGGTATACTGGAACCACTGGTACAACAGGGTGGAGTGGTTCAACTGGGTCAATAGGTCCAACTGGAAAACCTGGTATAGCTTTTAATACAGGACCAACTGGAATACAAGGCTCAATTGGTGCAACAGGATCAACAGGAACAACTGGTTCTACTGGTGGCACAGGTTATACTGGTACAAGTGGTGTAACTGGTGAACAAGGAGCAACTGGAATAACTGGTGCAACAGGTTTTACAGGCTACACAGGGTATACTGGAACAATCGGAAGTATTGGAGCGACTGGAATGCCTGGATTTGCAAATAATACAGGTTATACAGGTTACACAGGTGCTACCGGAACAACTGGGCATACAGGATTACCTGGACCTTCACTTATAACTGGGGCAACTGGTTATACAGGTTACACAGGATATACTGGTGCAACTGGTTTTGCATTAAATATCGGAGCAACTGGATATACAGGCATGACTGGAAATATTGGAAATACTGGAATCACTGGTTTATCCGGTTCTACAGGTTCAACTGGTTATACAGGTTCAACTGGTTATACAGGTAAAACTGGTTTTACTGGTTCAACTGGAACAACTGGGTGGGTTGGGTCAACAGGAGAAACTGGAACAAATGGTGTAACAGGACCAACCGGTTGGTCTGGTTCAACTGGCTCAACTGGAACAACCGGATCTACTGGTATAACAGGTATATCTTCTAATAAAACAGGTAATACTGGTTATACTGGATATACCGGATACACTGGATATACTGGTAAAACTGGGCCGACTGGTGGAATTGTTACAACATATCAAGGAACTGGATTATTTAATAATAGTTTTACTGGTTCGACTATAAATACTACAATTAATTTAATGAGACAACCATATACATATTATCCTACATTTTTTGGTACTGGTATTGCAACTACATCATCTCGTATTCCCAATTCTTCAGCAATAGTTTTTGGTAATCACAGTGATACTACTGGTCCAAATTCTGCTGCATTTTCTGTTGCAATTGGTTATTATTCTGGACAATTATTACAAGGAACTGGTTCAGTTGCAATAGGTTATCAATCTGGTTATTCTTTACAAAGTAGTGGGGCTATCGCTATTGGATATCAAAGTGGAAATTATAATCAACAAGTCCATTCTATTGCATTAGGAACATCTAGTGGTCAAACAAGTCAAGGAACTGGTAGTATATCTATTGGATTAGAATCTGGAAGATTTAATCAGGCAAGTAATTCAATTGCAATAGGAATTCAGTCGGGTAATACTGGTCAACAAGATAATGCCATTGCTATAGGAAATATGATAGGTTATACTAATCAAAATAAAAATTTTATAGCAATTGGTTCAAATAGTGGTAATCAATATATAGCCACTTATGGTACATACAATCCATTTGGGACTGTTATTAATTTGATTATATATACTTTTGTAATGTATGGAACTATATTATATATGGGTGGATTTTTATATAATGGAAGTGGATTGTTAGGATTCAATGTAATAGATAATACTTGGTATAATCCTTTTGGTTCTGGGATAAATAATTCAGGTAATGTTTGGACACTTATTATTTATAAAGATGTGTTATATATAGGTGGGGAATTTAATATTATAGATGGGACTAGTGTCAATAATATCGCAGCATTTGATTTAATTTCGGAAACTTGGTTACTATTATTTGGTTCGGGTTTAATAAATTCTTTAGCAAGTGCTGTCGCTCCCGCAGTATATGCAATATGTGCTATAGATAATATATTGTATATTGGTGGGAATTTTAGAATAGTTAATGGTTCAACTTTTGATAATCATATCCATGGTCTCATTGCTTTTAATTTATCTACAAACACGTGGTTTAATCCATTTGGTTTAGGTTTAGCGAACGGTACATTTGAACTTTTATACCTGAAATGTGAGACAATGGTATATAATGATAATGTATTATATATAGGTGGCGATTTTTTTCATGTCAATGGTAATGATTGGGATTATATAGCAGCTTTTAATATAAAAACTAATGCATGGTTTAATCCTTTCGGAACAGGTGCAAATGACCCAATAGGTATATTATATATATTAAATAATTATTTATATATATGTGGTGGATTTACAAGTATAAATGGCAATGCTTGGAATTATATCGCGGCTTTTAATACTTTGACAAATACTTTGTTTAATCCTTTTGGTGTAGGTTCAGGTTTAAATAGTGGAGTATTTAGTATATCATCCACGAGTAATATATTATATATAGGTGGAAATTTTACGAGTGTCAACGGTAATTCTTGGAATCATATTGCAGCGTTTAATACAAACACAAATGTTTGGTTTAATCCATTTGGTTCTGGGACTGATGTTGCTGTACGTACTATATATGTTGGTTATAATGCAACATTATATGCTTCTGGTTTTTTTACTTTATTCAACAATTTAACTACATATCGCTTAGCTGCTGTTAATTTAGACAATTGTTCAATTATACTTGGTTATCAATGTGGTGTATATAATCAAACAAATGATTGTATATCAATTGGAAATACTTGTGGGTATACTGGCCAAAATTTTTATAGTATAGCTATAGGCAGTGAAAGTGGATACACAAATCAATATAATTCTATAGCGATTGGTTATCAAAGTGGTTATGATACACAGACAAGTGGTTTAGCCATTGGGTATCAATCAGGATACACATATCAACAAGATAATTCTATCGCTATTGGTGTAACAAGTGGTTATAACAATCAACTCAATTATAGTGTTGCTATAGGACATAGAAGTGGTTATGACCAAAGTGACTATTCTATTTCTTTAGGAAATTATACAGAATTGCAAGATTATTCTCAATCTCAACTTTCACAAGCAATTTCCATTGGTTTTAATTCTGGTTATTCTTTTCAACAAAATAATGCAATTGCTATAGGTAATACAAGTGGTTTTAGTTTACAATCACAATATAATATATCTATTGGAAGCTATTCTGGATATAATTCACAAATTTCCTACATTGGCTTTGAAAATCCATTTATAAATGGTTTGGATAATACATGTTATTCTATTTTTGTATCAAATGATATATTATATGCTGGAGGAAATTTTACCATGGTTGATAATTCATCTTCTACTAGTTTGGGTATTTTTGATATTACAAGTTATACATGGACAGCTATAGGTAATATATTTAATGGACCAGTTTATTGTTCACTTGTGATTGGTAATATTTTATATATCGGAGGTTCCTTTACAATAGTAAATGGTGTTTCTATAAATAATATTGTAACATATGATATTATAGGTAGTACATGGAACAATCCATTTGGAACTGGATTAAATAATACATGTAGAACAATGGTAAATATAAATGATATACTATATGTTGGAGGAAATTTTACAAATGTAAATGGTATATTATGGAATCGTATTTCAAAATTTAATACAACGACATCTACTTGGTCTAATCCATTTGGAACTGGATTAAATAATACTTGTTATACCATATATACGTACAACAATATATTATATGTAGGGGGGGTATTTACAGCAGCTGCTTCTACTGTATGTTGGTCGATTGTTACGTTTAATACAAATACAGGTTTATGGTCAAATCCATTTGGCACTGGTCTTACTGGAGGAAGTGCTGCATGTTATTGTTTGTTATTATACAATAATATTTTATATATAGGAGGCAATTTCACAACTGTTAATGGTAGTACAATTGTTGATGGCAATACAGTTAGTAGTATTATTGGTTTTAATATACTGACTAATACGTGGACCGATATAAATCGTTGTTCATCTAATTTATACAATCTTGTTGGCACATGTTACGCAATGGCAATAAATAGAGATATAATTTATATAGGTGGCGATTTTTATAATCAAATTGATACTTTGACACAATGGAATAATTTAATGGCATACAATGTTGGACTAAATTGTATGTTTAGTCCATTTGGTACTAGTATAGATGGTCCATGTTATACTTTATTTGCTTATGATGATATTTTATATATAGGTGGGACAATGTCCGATGCTGATGGTGTCGTATGTTTTAATATAGTTTCATATTATTGTTTATCTTCAAATTCGATTGCGATAGGCAATTACAGTGGTTACGATACTCAAGTCAATGGTATAGCTATTGGTTATAATAGTGGTGTTTCAAATAGTAATGGTATTTGTATAGGATATAGTGCAGCTGATACTAATCAATCTAAATTATCTATAGCTTTGGGAGATTACAGTGGACAATACAATCAACAGGAAAATTCTATCGCAATAGGTTTTGAATCTGGCAATGATACTCAAGGTACAGGTTCTATTGCAATCGGATATCAAGCTGGAAAAAATTTTCAAAGTAATAATGCAATTTCTATAGGTAATTTATCGGGACAAAATTATCAAGGTAATTATAGCATTACAATAGGCAATCGTTCTGGTATCTATTCAACTGGAACAAATATAGTATGTATAGGTAACAATGCAGGTGCGTCTGGAGTTTTTGATTATTCAATTTGTTTGGGTTATAATTCAAGTACCGGTACAAGTTTGGCAACAAATACATTTGCTACAATTCAAAGTATGTCTACTATATCTGGTGGTTCAACTCTTACTTATAATACATATACAGGATTAATTGGCGTATCTTCTTCGTCTCAGAGGTATAAAGAAGATGTACAAATTATGAATAGCGACTATTCAAATCGTATACTAGAATTAGACCCAGTTTTATTCAAATTTAAAGATAATAAACAAGAATCATTTGGTTTAATAGCAGAAGATGTATATAGATTTGTACCGGAATTGGCTCCTGTTGATTCAGAACAAATACCTTTTACAGTAAATTATGAATTGTTAAACGTTTTGTTATTGAATAAATTAAAGGATTTGGAACAACGAGCAGATATACTATCGAAACGAATAAATAAATTAAAAGATGGAAATAATAAATTATGAATACCGATTCTGAATTTTTATCTATAGTTGCAAACAAATATAATTTGAATTTTGAAAAACTTTTATCTTTATGGAAAAATAAACCAGATATTCATGTTATTTCATCAAAGTATAATATAACTGAACATGAATTGAATGAATTGTATTATAATTATAAAGGTTATAATGAAGACGATTCTAGTGAAATTATGCAAGTTGGATTCCTTGAATCACAACAGATGAACAAGGATGAAGAAATTTCTTTAATTAAATTTGGTTTAGTTGATATACCCATTGAAAATATTTACAATATGCGTAAATTAAAAATGATTGAAGGTGATGCAAATTTTTTTCTACGACAATTGATAAATTCTTATCGATTTTTAAAATATCATGATAAATTAAACATTACTACTTTGGATTTTTATAAAGTATACAACAATTTAGATAAATTGACGTTTTCTACTAAAAAATCTCCTCTGGGTTTACTTTTAGGTATATACATCTATGATAGTAAAGATATAGTCAATATGGACAAATTTTATAAAATAACTAAAGTAAAAAAAGGTTCTCAAATTGATTCTAGATTAATTATTCCGATAAATTATATATATAAAGTTTACGCAAGTGATGTAGTTCGTTATGCAAAATTATTTCACACAATTTTACAGAAAAATTAAAATACAAGATGTAAAGTGTATTTTAATTCAAGCTTTTTTACTAAAATTAACAATAGCAAAAAGTATACTGAAAAATAGTATAGAACTTATTACTACTATTATAATGATTGTATTTAAATTTGGTCCAGATAAATTTATATTTTGGACATTTAGTGGTTGTGTTGTTCCTGGTGGTTGTGTTGTTCCTGATGATGGTTGTGTTGTTCCTGATGATGGTTGTGTTGTTCCTGGTGGTTTAGATGGAGTTATAACAGGGGGTGGTGGTTTAGATGGAGTTATAACTGGAGGTGGTGGTTTAGGTGGTTGAGGTTTACCAGTTGGTTTAGGTGGTTGAGGTTTACCAGTCGGTTTAGGTGGTTGAGGTTTACCAGTCGGTTTAGGTGGTTGAGGTTTACCAGTCGGTTGAGGTGGTTGAGGTTTACCAGTCGGTTGAGGTGGTTG
>CXWK01013697.1_pt2 | contig 19802 bp, 19 predicted proteins | sample 590851 | NCBI WGS metagenome assembly CXWK01 (sample SAMEA3498364, study PRJEB10139) | wastewater metagenome | biome: wastewater treatment plant; material: activated sludge | place: Denmark | collected 2014-08-01 | reverse complement strand
ACCAGGCGAATGCGCCCGGCCCCCATCGGCGGTTTGACAGACATGGTGCGTACGAGACCGGGATTGGCGATCAATTCGTCATCCGTGATCCAGCGCTCGCTGACGGGATGATTTTCTGTAACCAGGCGGTTGAGGTCGGCCTCGATGGTCTCACGGTCGATGCTGCCGGCTTCGGGTATGTCGAAGTCGAGACGGCTTTCTTCGGCACCAATCTGGCCGCCGGTCACCGGAAATTTGACGAGAGCGCATAGGAGATGAAGAGCCGTGTGCATGCGCATGTGGCGATGGCGGCGCGCCCAGTCGAGCGCGATCATCGCATCGATACCAACAGGAGGGACTGCGGCCCCCTCGGCTGGGACATGCACAACGGTGGACTTGTCGCTATCGTAAACAGTGGTCGCTACCGGACATGTGCCATCTGACCACGTCAATGTACCGGTATCGCCCGGCTGGCCGCCGGACGTTGCATAGAATGGTGTCCGATCTAGCAGAATGCCGCCGCGCTCGTTGATCGCCAGAATGCGGACTGGAGACTGAGTAAGATAGGCGTCTGTGCGGAACAGCAACTCTGTCATCGGCTTCCTTTCTGCGGTGGCCGCAGAGGCGGCATATCAGGTGCTCTCGAACACCGTTGGAATTGCGCCTCGCGGCTTATCGAGCCAAGCCGGTACCGGCAGGCCCTTCGACCGAAGAAACGTCGGATTGAAGAGCTTCGATTGGTAGCGGGTTCCAGAGTCGCAGAGAATGGTCACAATGGTATGGCCGGGTCCCATGTCCTTGGCGAGCCGCACGGCGCCGGCAACGTTGACGCCTGAGGATAAGCCTAGGCACAGCCCTTCTTCTTCGAGGAGTTGGAACGTTGTGTTTACGGCTTCATCGTCGGGGATCTGATAAGCGCGATCAACAACGATGCCCTCGAGATTTCTGGTGATCCGTCCCTGTCCTATTCCTTCCGTGATCGAGGCCCCCTCGGATTTGAGTTCACCCGTCGTATAGAAACTGAAGAGTGCCGCGCCTGGTGGATCAGCAAGTGCGATTTGAATGGCGGAATTTCTGGCCTTGAGGCCAAGCGACATGCCAGCCAGTGTGCCGCCTGAGCCGACGGCGGAACAGAAGCCGTCCACCTTGCCGTCTGTCTGACGCCAGATCTCTGGCGCAGTGCCGTCGATGTGCGCCTGGCGGTTGGCAATGTTGTCGAACTGGTTGGCCCAGATGGCGCCGTTGGGCTCGCTTGCGGCCAGCGCCGCAGCAAGGCGCGCTGAGTATTTCACATAATTGTTCGGGTTCTTGTAGGCGACGGCCGGCACCTCGACGAGTGATGCGCCGAGCAGGCGCAGTGCGTCCTTCTTTTCCTGTGCCTGCGTGTCGGGGATTACGATGACCGTGCGATAACCCAGTGCGGCGCCAATCACGGTGAGACCAATCCCCGTGTTGCCGGCTGTGCCTTCGACAATGGTTCCGCCCGGCCGCAGGGCGCCGCTCCTTATGGCGTCTTCGATAATAAAGAGCGCCGCGCGGTCCTTCACCGATTGGCCGGGATTCATGAATTCGGCTTTGCCGAGGATCGTGCAACCGGTTTTTTCCGATGCGCGTCTGAGTTTGATGAGGGGTGTGTTGCCTACAGCAGCGGCGACACTCTCAAAATATTGCACGGGTTGGTCTCCAGGCTCGGGCGCGGTGCTGAAAACTAATGTCGCGATGGCAGCCAGGCAAGGCTGAGAAAATCCGTTCCAGAATGATTCCGGCATTAACTGCACTTTTACTGACTAACTTCATAGTGAAAACGCAAAACTGAGGTCCGCAGGCCTCCAGACGAGCGCCTGTTAATTAAGGGTTACCACATGAAAACTGCTCTGAAGGCAGGCTACGCCTCGGCTGCGCTCGTAGCGATTGCCTGCGCCTCGCAAGGGGCTTACGCCGCCGACATGTATCAAGGAAGCATGAAGGACAGCTATGTCGCTCCGGCGCCTGTCGTTGCTGGGCCATGCTATTTTCGTGCCGATGTCGGTTATTCGCTGTCGCGTGACCCGACCACATCGTGGCCAGTTAACAGCATTACGCGCAACTGGAGCCACGACCCCTCAGCCTACGGTGGCACAAGCCATACGGACGCAGGCTACGGTGGCGGCCTCGTCTCCACGACGTATTCCTATCAGGGCAGTGACGTGTCGGGCGCCAGCCGGGACAACACCTGGGTTGGTGATGTCGGCATAGGTTGCGGCTCGGGTTCAAGCGGCCTGCGTGGTGAACTGGTGCTTGGCTACCGCGGCAAACGCAACTTCACCGGCGAGCCGCATAATTTCACGGTGACCGACAATTACCCTGTCGATCCGGATCCGACCACCAACTATCCGGCCGATCCGATGCACACGAGCTTGCAGACGTATACGTTCATGGTGAATGGGTATTACGATCTGGGCAACTTCAGCGGTTTCGTGCCGTACGTCGGCGCCGGTGTGGGCGTTGCTTATCACCGCATGGGCGGCGTGTCGTTCACGCAGAACCCATTCCTGACGAATACCATTGAAGGCAACAATGACGTGTCATTCGCCTGGTCAGTGATGGCGGGTCTTGCCTATCAGATCTCACCGCGTGCAGTGATCGATTTCGGCTATCGCTATATCGACATGGGTAAGGCGACCTCGGGTCGTGTGGACTCGGCCGGTTTCGCCAACCCGAGAGTGACGATGGACGATATCACCGCCCATGAGTTCAAGGTGGGTCTGCGCTATCACTTCGGCTCTGCTGGTGGATGTTGCACTGAGCAAGTGAGCTACAAGTAGTCTCTGCTGGAGACTATTGATCTGAAGCGCATCCACTGGTTTCGATGCGCGATGCGATGAACGAAATTGAACGAGCCCGACGCTTGCGTCGGGCTCGTTTGCGTTTGCGCTCCAGCTGGCCTGCAATTTGCTTCGATACAGCCGTGATGTCTCGCGGGACTGTGCCACCAAAGCGCGGTGCATCAGTTTGGGAGTGTAAAATGGGACGCATCGCCATTTTTGCCGCGTTGGTCGTGGCAGCCGTGCTTGTTGGCCAGGAATTCAATTGGGATGACCGGGTTATGTGGGCGCTGCTGTTGCCGATCACTTACGTCGCTGGACTGGTGTTGCTCTGGGATTGACCATGGTGGGCCAACGTGCCCACTCCTGCACTCCAATCCCCAATCTTGCACTTCAATCATAGTCGCCATGTTATCTGAGGAGCGGCTGCGCTTTCCATTGATGCGTCCGATCTGATACGTGTGTCCGGAGCACCGCGCGCACCAGATCGAGGACATCGATGGCTACACCAGCTTCCTACCTATTTGATCCTCCCCCTACACCGGCATTGCCGATTGACGGCTCGAGCCAGAAGTTTCCGGTGAACCGCGTCTACTGCGTCGGGCGTAATTACGCCGAACATACGCGCGAGATGGGGCATGATCCCGATAAGGAAGATCCGTTCTTTTTCCAGAAAACACCGGATGGTTTGACGACCAGTGGCAAATTCCCGTTTCCGCCGATGTCAAACGATGTTCATTTTGAGATCGAGCTGGTTGTGGCTCTGAGTTCCGGCGGCAAGGACATCGACCCGAAGGCGGCGATGCAACTCGTTTACGGCTATGCGGTGGGCCTCGACATGACGCGGCGTGACCTGCAGGGCGTTGCGAAGAAAATGGGCCGCCCCTGGGAGGTCGGTAAGGCGTTCGATAACGCTGCACCGTGCAGTGCGATCGTTCCGGCCGATCGGATTGGACATCCGACGAAGGGTGCGATCTGGGTCGATGTTAACGGCGTGCGCCGCCAAACGGGCGATCTGGCACAGATGATCTGGGATATCCCGCACCAGATTGCCTTTCTATCCAGGCTGTTCGAACTTAAGGCTGGCGATCTGATTTTCACGGGAACGCCATCGGGTGTGGGCGGGATTAAGGTTGGCGACAGCATTCACGGGCACGTCGATGGCGTGGGTGAACTGAAAGTAGACGTGGTCTGAGAGATTGGCGGCAGTAATGACGTTTGATGGACTTCACGGCGTTTATCCTTACCTCGTGTCGCCGGTTGGCGCGGATGGGGCCATCGACCGTGATGTGCTTGCCCGGTTGTGTGATGATCTGATCAAGACCGGCGTACAGGGCCTCACTCCGCTCGGCTCGACAGGAGAGTTTGCGTATCTTTCGGCGGCGCAGCGCCTTGCCGTGGTCGAGACGGCGGTGGCCGGAGCGCGTCGCCGGGTGCCGGTGATCGCGGGCGTGGCGGCGACGACGACGGCGGATGCAGTGGCGCAGGCCAAGGCTTATGCAGCGGCCGGAGTGGACGGCATCCTTGCTATTCTCGAGGCCTATTTCCCAATCTCGGATGACGGAGTTGTTGCGTATTTCCAGGACATCGCGGAAGCGGTGCCTGACCTGCCGATCGTGATTTATACCAACCCGAATTTTCAGCGATCGGATTTGACTATCCCGACGCTTGTCCGGCTCTCGCGTCTGCCAAACATGCGCTACATCAAGGATGCCTCGAGTAACACGGGGCGTCTGTTGTCGATCATGAATGCGACCGAGGGACGGATGAAGGTGTTTGCGGCATCCGCGCATATTCCGACCGCTGTCATGTTGATCGGAGGTGTCGGCTGGATGGCGGGTCCGGCGTGTGTTATGCCGCGCCAATCGGTTGAGTTGTTCGATCTCTGTCGTGCCGGGCGCTGGGACGCCGCAATGGATCTGCAGCGCAAACTCTGGTCGCTCAATCAGGCGTTCGCTAAGCATAATCTTGCTGCCTGCATCAAGGGTGCATTGGTTCTGCAGGGATACGCGGTCGGAGATCCGCTGCCGCCACAAGCGCCATTGAGTAAAGCTGGAGTCGAGGAAGTCCGCTCCGCTCTAGTTGAAGCTGGCGCATTGTAGCTGTGGCTACTTGTCATATCTTGGCTGTCAGCGGTAGCACTCCTGGCGTGAGCATTATCGACGGGCAGTGACGCTCATGGTTTGGCGCGGGCTGGCTTATTCTATCCGCAGTGTGCGACGCGCGTTCGATACAGTGCCGGATCTGATGTGTTCCAAGCGGTCGGCGTTGAACTCCCAACAAATCTCGCCCTGAGGATCGAAATGCAGCACATGCTTCTCGTGGGGTTCGGTGGTGCGATTGGAGCCATGGCCCGCTATATGGTCACTGTTACAACGCTCCGGTTGTTCGGGCCGATGTTTCCCTGGGGAACGCTGTGCGTGAATATTTTCGGTTCGCTGTTGATGGGCATTCTGGCGGCGCTTTTTCTGGCAAAGGCACCGGACGCGTTGAGCGCCAGATTGTTCGTGCTCACGGGTGTGCTCGGGGGGTTCACGACGTTTTCAGCGTTTTCGCTGGATGTCGTGGAACTCGCCGAACGCGGTGCCTGGGGGCTGGTGACGGCCTACGTGATCGGATCGGTAGTGGTTTCGATCGCCGCTTGCCTCGCGGGCGTTGCCTTGGTGCGTGCGGCGATGACTTAACGTTGAAGGAGAGTGGCAATGCGTCGAGCCAGCGACAAGAGCGGCCGTCAGCGCCATGGTGGTAAGCGGGGTGAGAAACCACGCAGTGGTGGCAAGCCAGAGGCGGCGGGTCGTCCGCGCGGTTCTCGCGTGCCTGAAGGACGTGAGACGGCGCGTGGCGGTGAGCAGCCAGGAAAACGCAGGCCGGGACAGCAAAGGCCAGAAGAGCACAGGATGGCTGCTGACGCCCACCATGATGCGCAGCCGGAGAGCGCCGGGGGGGTGGCAACGCTCGAAGTCGCGTCGGTTGAGGATGCCATGCGGCTTGACCGCTGGTTTCGCGGCCGCTTTCCCGAGGTCACCAACAGTTATCTGCAGAAACTCGTGCGAACGGGGCAAGTCAGGATCGATGGCAAGCGATGCGAGGCGTCGAGCCGGCTGGAGGCGGGCCAGCAGGTGCGTGTTCCCAAGACGATACGCGTGCCCTCCCAGAAGATGCCCGGTGCCAAGACCGGCTTGAAACCTGCTCTCGGTTTATCCAAGGCCGATCGCGATTTCATCGAGGGATTGATCCTGTTCGAAGATGACAGCGTGCTGGTGCTCAACAAGCCTTACGGCATCGCCGTCCAGGGTGGGGCCGGCAATCGGCGCAATCTCGATGCGCTGCTGGCGGGAATGATTGATCGGTTTGGAGATCGCCCGCGTCTGGTGCATCGGCTTGACCGGGATACGACCGGCGTTCTGCTCGTAGCTAAGAGCCGGAATGCAGCCGCCAAGCTCGGACGCATCTTTCAGACGCGCTCTGCTGCAAAGACATACTGGGCACTGGTGAAAGGTGTACCAAAGCCACCGCAGGGTAAGGTCGAGGCGGCACTGGTCAAGGCGGCGGGACCTGACGGTGATCGGGTGCGCAAGGCGGAGCCGGGCGAACAGGCCGAGGCAATGCATGCAACCACCCACTACTCGATGATAGATCGCGTTGCCCACAAATGCGCATGGCTGTCACTGAAGCCGGTGACAGGGCGGCAGCATCAGTTGCGTGCCCATATGGATTTGATCGGTTGCCCAATCATTGGAGACGTCAAGTATGCGGGCGGTATGGCGATGCCGATCGAGGATATTGAACCGAAACTGCACCTGCATGCGCGCCGTCTCGTCATTCCGCATCCCGAGCGTGGTACGATCGATGTGACAGCGCCGCTTTCGCCGCACATGCTGCGGACTTGGCATCTGCTCGGGCTCGACCCCGACCGTTTCGATAAAGACGAACTATAGGGTGGGTCGGTGAAAGTTGAACCGCGTCGGTCGGGACGGAACGCAAATCAATCTAAGCCATGAGTTTGAGTTGTTTCAGGCTCGCGAAGCCGTCGCGCCCGACGATGATGTGATCGTGGATAATGATGCCGAGTGGGCGGGCGGCATCGACGATCTGCCGCGTCATCTCGACATCCGCGCGCGAAGGATGCGGGTCGCCCGAAGGGTGGTTGTGGACCAGCACCAGTGCCGTTGCTGCAAATTCGAGAGCGCGCTTCACCACTTCGCGAATATAGACAGGCGTGTGGTCGACCGTGCCGGTCTGCTGCACCTCGTCAGCGATCAACTTGTTCTTCTTGTCGAGGAACAGGATGCGGAATATCTCCCGATCCTCGAAGCCCTGGGCAGCGCGGCAATAAGCGATAACGTCAGACCATTTCGACAGGACAGGTCGCTCGCGGATCTCACCGTGCACCACTTTGAGGGCGGCGATGCGGATAAGTCGCAGCTCGGCAACAACACTGTCACCGACGCCCTCCAATTGCCGCAAGCGTTGCTCGGAGGCGTTGATGACCTCGGCGAATGAACCGATTTCGGCCAGCATCATTTTGGCGAGCGCTTTCGTGTCACGCCGCGGAAGCGCGCGAAACAGGATCATTTCCAGGAGCTCGTAGTCAGCGACAGCGTGCTCGCCGCCCTTCATGAAGCGCGCCCGCAAACGCTGACGATGGCCAGCGTTGGGATTGGCAGTCGGGCGTGCGGCGGGGCTTGGCACAACGGAGGCAGGAGAGAATGAACTCTCCAGAAACGATCCCTGCGTTGCCGGGTCGTCTGGTGCTTCAGCCGGGCGCTTGCTCGCATCTCTTGCCATTAGGCGGCCCCCTCCCTGCTCCCCCGAGCGCGACCCATTCCAAGTCAGGCGAGTTCGTATGGTGGTTTGTCAATGCGTGCCGGGGAAAGGGTAAAAATCTCACAACCCTCGTCCGTCACGCCGAGCGTGTGCTCGAACTGTGCGGACAGCTCGCGGTCGCGCGTGACAGCGGTCCACCCATCCGGCAGAACTTTCACATCGGGACGGCCGAGATTGATCATAGGCTCGATGGTGAACAGCATGCCGGGCTTCAGTACGGGGCCTTCGCCAGCCACGCCGTAGTGAAGAATGTTGGGCCGGTCATGGAAGACGCGCCCGAGACCATGTCCGCAAAAATCCCGCACGACGCTGCAGCGCTCGCCCTCGGCATAGCGTTGAATGGCAGCTCCGATGTGCCCAGTCGTATGGCCGGGTTTCACCGCGGCGATTCCACGCAGGAGCGATTCATAGGTCACATCGATCAACCGTGCGGCACGCCGATTGATGCGGCCGGCCGCGTACATCCGGCTTGAATCGCCATGCCACCCATCGACAATCAAGGTAACGTCGATATTGAGTATATCGCCGTTGCGCAGTGGCTTTGGCCCGGGGATGCCGTGACAAACGACGTGATTGATTGAGATGCAACTCGACTTTGGATACCCCCGATAGTTGAGAGTTGCCGGCAAAGCGCCATGGTCCATGGCAAACTCGAACACCAAGTCGTCGAGCGCGGCGGTTGTGACACCGGGTTTGACGTGTGGGAACAGCATGTCGAGGGCCTCGGCAGCGAGGCGGCCCGCCTTTCGCATTCCGGCGAATGCCTCAGGCCCGTGTAACGGAATCTCGCCACTGGAACTGGCGTGGGCTTGTTTGCTATCGAGGTTTGACATTTCGGCAAGCAAATCCATCTGGTTGTCGGTATCGGATCGGTCTGAATTATCACACTGGCGTTAAAAGCGGCGAGGCAGATGCCGGCGTCTTGGCTAGATTTAGTGCAAACTGCGGCGCCAGCAAAATGTTTGGCGTGTGCGGTGCGCATCGAGGAAATGAAGTGATGGCGATGCTGTTCGCTAGTCTCGGTCGCGCAGGGCTGTTCGGAGCAATAGCAGCTTCCGCGCCGGCATTCACTTGGGCAGCCGAGTTATCGTGGCAATTGCACGGTGGATCTGCTGCGCATTGTAGCACATGCCAGCCGGTGATTTCACAGCGCTTACAACTTGCGGAAGGGCGATTGGACTCTCTCGAGGCCTTGGAAAAGGCAGCACGGGCTCGCGATAACGCCGAGCAGGAGGCGCGCCGGGCGATCGCGGAGGCGGAAGCGCGCCGCAAAGCCGCTGAAGACGCGCGACGACGGGCCGAAGCGGAAGAAGCGCGGCGCCAGCAGGCTGAGGCGGACATCCGTAGACGGGCGGAAGAAGATGCCGCCCGGAATCGTCACGATCGTGAGGCGGAAGCGCGCAAGGCGGAGGAATTAGCCCGTCGACAATTGGAAGAGGCTGAGGCAGTTCGCAAGGCGAAAGAGGCAGCGCAGCGGGCTGCTGCTGAAGATACACGCAAGCGGTCTGAACCGTCAGGTGAAAAGGAAGCCGCCACTCCTAGCGCTGGTGAGCCTGGAAGCAGGCAACCCAGGCAAGCACCGAAAGTGCGCGAGACCGCAACCCAACAGAGCGAAGAGTGCCGTCGATCGCTCGCAACAACTAGTCGTGCTGGGAGCATATATTTCGGGCTCGACGATGCGTCGATGGCCCCGAAAGCATTCACAATGCTCGATCAAATCGCGGTGGCTGCAAAGGCATGCTCTGGCCTGATGATATCAATCCAGGGTCATACGGATGATATTGGTCCGGAATCTTATAATCTGGCTCTGTCTGAACGACGCGCGTCCGCAGTCGTCACGTATCTACGAACACATGGTGTCGCGGCGCGCCAACTCCGAGTCCACAGTTATGGCAAAACGCGTCCGCTCGCGAGCAATGCGACAGCCGCGGGACGCGCGCAAAACCGGCGTATTGATTTCACGGTGACAGAAACTCAATAGGGCGTGTTCTGTCGACTTGCTTGTCGGAAGACAGCGGGCCAGTTCGCGAGCGTAGTGCACGTCGCTGAACAAAAGTTCCTCTTCCAAAAAACAACGACCCCACACTGAGGTGGGGCCGTCGTAACTTGGCAAGGATGCTGTCGAGCCGAAATCAGCTCGGATTGGCTTCACCTTCGGCCGGCACCTCAGCGACGGTCGCCTCGGCCATCAGGCGCTGCGACTCGCTGATCCATTTATTCTTTTCGATCAAGCCGTTGAGCTTCAGCGCCTCGTCGACGTTGGCGATCTCCTCATCGGTCAGAGCAGCGATCTGCTCGAACTTGATGAGGTTGAGTTTGTTCAGCTTCGTTTCGATCTCGGGCGTTACGCCGGTCATCAACTTGAGATCGTCGGCGGCACCCTTCGGCTTGCGGAAGCCCTTGAATGCTGCATTGAGCCGCTTGGCCCGTGCGTCTGAGCGCTCGACGATACGTGCCGACTTGCCGCGGCGGCCGCGCAGGTAATAGAGCTTCGCGCGACGAACCTTGCCGCGCCGCATCACCTCGATGTCGGCGATGAATGGCGAAAAGATCGGGAACACGCGCTCCACGCCTTCGCCATAGGAAATCTTGCGAACAGTGAAGTTCTCGTTCAAGCCGGCGCCAGAGCGGCCGATGCAAACGCCTTCGTAAGCCTGCAGGCGCGTGGTCTGCTTGTCACCTTCGCCTTCGACGACCTTAACCATCACCTTGACGGTGTCGCCAGGGGCGAACTCAGGCACTGCGCGCTTTGCGGCAATAGCCGCCATCTGCTCACGCTCGAGCTGTTGAATGATGTTCATTTTGATTCTTCCAAGATTGACATCAAAGCAGAGGAGCCATGTCGCCTCACCATCAATGGTGAGCGATCAAGGCTCGTGCGACCCTTGTCGGGAAATGATGGGCGTGCATACATCACCGGCCGTGTTCTGTCGACCCCCGTTTCCTGCCAGTTTGGTGTAGCGGTCGGGAGATACGTAACAACCTGACAAGAGCTTGTCGGGACCGTGCGATGATCGTTAGTGTCCTCGAACGGCATTCGATGGCCGTGGTTCAACTTCAGGACAGCCATGAGCGCACCGTTACGTCCGCTGCCTGACCCAGCCACACGGCTGGTGCTCGCCGCAGTTGCAGCGATAAAGCCGCCGCCCACACATACCTTGTCGCCCGTGGAGGCTCGAGCGGCAATGGTTGCGGCCGGACGTTCCGCCGACATTGCGCCGCCGCCGATCGCACATGTTACGGATCGCACCATCCCGGGGGTGGGTGGACAACCCATCCGGGTACGCATTTATGACCCTCGTCCAACTGGCGGATCACCATTGCCGGTGCTGGCCTATTTCCACGGCGGGGGGTTCGTAATTGGCGATCTCGATACGCATGACACAATTTGTCGCGTGTTGTGCCGAGCCAGTGGCGCGATGGTCTTCTCGGTAGATTATCGACTTGCCCCCGAACATCGCTTTCCTGCAGCCGTCGAAGATGCGCTCGCAGCGGTAGCCTGGCTCGAAGGTCATGCTGGTGAGATTGGCGGCGACCCGACCCGCCTCGCTGTCGGTGGCGACAGCGCGGGTGGTACGCTTGCAGCTGTTGCTGCTCAGGACGCGCGCGGGCGCAAGTCTACGGCGATCAAGGCCCAGCTTCTGTTCTATCCCGTCACCGATATTGGGGGTGACTATCCCTCGCGCGAAGAGCAAGCCACCATGGTTCCAATTCCGCGCGAGACGCTGGCATGGTTCTGGGACCTCTATTTTGGTGCCGATGTCGGTGACGAGGAGCGGCTGAAGCCGTGGGCGTCGCCAATCCGTGCAGCCTCGCTTGCTGGATTGCCACCAGCATTTGTGCTCACGGCAGGGCTCGATCCGCTGCGCGACGAGGGCCATGCCTATGCGCGCCGCCTTGCCGCCGAGAACGTCGAAACGTGCTACGTCAGCGCCATGGGCACCATACACGGGTTTCTACGGATGGGGCGCCTCATCCCGGCAACGCACGACGCTCTTGCGGCGGCCGCGGCGTTTCTGGCGCGTCGGGTTGGATTGGCGTAAGTCGGCACGTTCGGCAGTGCTGGGGGAAGCGGGTATGATCCGATAGGGGTAGTGTTATTGGCCACCGCGCCGCTTCTGCCTCAATCCATCCCAGTAAGTCAGGCGCTTGCGGATCTCACGTTCGAAACCGCGCTCGGGCGGATCGTAAAATTGCCGGCGTCCGATTTCATCGGGAAAGTAGTTCTGGCCCGAAAAGGCATCCGGCGCATCGTGGTCATAGTCATAGCCGGCACCATAGCCTTCGTCCTTCATCAGGCGCGTCGGAGCATTGAGGATATGCTTCGGGGGCGCCAGACTGCCATCCTCCTTGGCAGCGCGCATGGCGCTCTTGTAGGCCACATAGACAGCATTCGATTTCGGCGCGGTTGCGAGATAGATGACGGCTTGTGCGAGCGCCAATTCGCCTTCCGGTGAGCCGAGGAAATCATACGTTTCCTTCGCTGCCAGTGCCTGGGTAACAGCCTGGGGATCGGCAAGTCCGATATCCTCCACCGCCATGCGCACAATGCGGCGGGCGAGAAAAAGTGGATCCTCTCCACCGGCGAGCATGCGGGCGAGCCAATAGAGCGCTGCATCCGGATCCGATCCACGCACCGCCTTGTGAAGCGCGGACACGAGATTGTAGTGCCCCTCACGGCCCTTGTCGTAGAGCGGTGCGCGGCGCTGCACGATGCGGATGAGTTCATCACGATTGATGGGGGCGTTGTCGCGGTTGGTTATCGCGGTCTGTGCCAGCACTTCCTCAGCCAGGTTCAGTGCCGAACGCCCGTCACCATCGGCCATGGCGCGCAACGATGCGCGTGCATCATCATCAAGAGGCAGGGGACGCCCAGAAAGGGTTTCTGCGCGCTTTACGAGAGCCTCGATGGCGTCGTCATCAAGTCGCTTCAGCACCAGAACGGTCGCGCGCGACAATAGCGCAGCATTGAGTTCGAACGACGGGTTCTCGGTGGTGGCTCCGACAAGTGTGATCGTGCCATCTTCCATATGCGGTAGGAAGCTGTCCTGCTGAGATCGGTTGAATCGATGGATCTCGTCGATAAACAAGAGCGTGCCCCGACCGGAAGCGCGCAACGCTTTCGCGCGATCGAAGGCTTTGCGCAGATCCTGAACCCCTGAGAAAATTGCAGAGAGTTGTTCAAAGTAGAGCTTAGTCTCTCCTGCAAGCAGGCGCGCAATCGTGGTTTTGCCGCAACCGGGCGGGCCCCACAGGATCAAGCTTGCAAGCCGACCGCCGGCGAGCATGCGTGTTAGTGTGCCGTCAGCGCCAACAATATGATCCTGGCCGGCCACTTCAGCTAGAGTTTTGGGGCGCAAGCGGTCGGCCAGCGGCCGAGGCGCGCCATCATCAAGACCGGCGGATTGGAATAGATCTGACATGCGGAGAGACTAGGGTGTGATTGGGTGAAGTGGAAGCGCTTTGCGCGACGCAGACACCGTGAATNNCACTGCCCGAAGCAAGCCGGTTTGATCGGTAGAACTGGATGCGCTTCGCGCGCCACCGAAACAAGGCCTGATCGATCGCAGCAGCGCCGCGAGCCATTCGGTGGTGTCCTGAAACGACAACGACGTGCAGCGGGGGGAAGCTGCACGTCGTCGCTGGAGAGAGTGCTTGGTTCGGGGAGAGAAGACCCGGGAGACTTTGGGGGCTGAGAACCGGGGCTAACCGAACCAAGTCAACTGCTGATAGTTATTAGTATAGCGAGCAATTGGGCATTGCTTTGAGCAATCTGTGGCAGGAACGTGAAAAACATTACAAATTGTTACTGTTTGCGTCTCATCGATCTATCTAATCACTCATGAAAGCCACGTGCAGTGGTTGCAAACACGCCATCTTGAGGTGAGTATGACGGTGAGGCGGTTCGGTCGGCTGTGACGCGTTGACGTGGATGTGCTTCAGACAACCGCAAGACTGTGAAACACGCCTGGAATTGGTGGTCGATTTTGCCCAGTCGGATCAGCCGTACTCATAGATGTTGCGTCAGGTCACATCGTCCAGCAGGAGGCGGATTTGGATGATCCTGAACCGATAGCCTTGGGCCGGCGCAGTGCCGCCGGACAAAAGGTACTCACCTCTACGCCCCACATGGCGCGCATGACGTTTTCACGCCAGGAACTTTCGCAGATCTTCGATCTCTACGGTCGTATGGTGGCAGCTGGTGAGTGGCGCGACTATGCCATTGATTTCGGACGCGACAGTGCAGTGTTCTCAATCCACCGTCGCGCCAGCGAATGCCCGATCTATCGAGTTGAGAAAACGCCGAGGCTAGCGCGCAAGCAAGGCGCCTTCAGCGTTGTCACCCAGACCGGGCTGATTCTCAAACGTGGCCACGACTTGAAAACCGTGCTTGCGGTCCTGGACAAGCGCTTGCGCGTCGTATGAACCGACCGATCCCGTTGCCGGGTGATATTCCAGCAGTGCAGAAACGACGAAGGGCCCCATCATCGATGGGGCCCTTCGCCTGTCAGAAGATCAAGTTCTGATCGCTTATTCGCGGCTACCGAACAGCGACAGCAAGAACTGGAACATGTTGACGAAGTCGAGGTAGAGCGTCAGCGCGCCGAAGATCGAGGCAGATTTCATGGCTTCGCCGTCACCGGCAACCGTGTAGTACTCGTCCTTGATACGCTGCGTGTCATAGGCGGTCAGCGCGGCGAAGATGAGCACGCCGATCACCGAGATCGCGAATTGAAGCGCGCCCGACTGCAGGAAGATGTTGACGATGCCGGCCAGCAGGATGCCGATCACGCCCATGATCAGGAACGAACCCCAACCCGAAAGATCCTTCTTCGTCGTGTAGCCATAGAGGCTAAGGCCAGCAAATGCTGCTGCGGTGATGAAGAAGATCTGGGTGATCGAACCCAACTTGTAGACGAGGAAGATCCAGGACATCGACACGCCCATCACGGCGGCAAAAGCCCAGAACACCAGCTGTGCGGTCGCTGCGCTCATGCGAGCGAAGCTCATCAACAAAATGAATGCGAGCGGCGCAAACATCACCACGAACTTGAGCGGCGAGAGATAGAGAGTTTTGCCAGCTGCAGTCAGCATGATGCCATTGCGCAGTGTGCCGGCAGCTTGAGACGGGTCATTTGTCGTCAAAAACGACATGGTCGCGAAGGCCACGATGCCAGTAAGAGCGACAGCCGCGGTCATATAGTTATAAACGCCCAACATATATGAGCGTAGGCCTTCATCGACGACAGCACCCGCAGTGCGCGTCGTGCCAATAGGCGCGTACCTGTTGTTGTACTGTGCCATGATTAGTGCGTTTCCCTAGGTTAATCGACCGTACATTACGATCCGAAGCGAATATGTGGTCAGTCGCCAAGACGAGCAAGGGGCGGCTGACGAAATTCTTTGCAGAGAGGTAGTGCTTCTTGTGAACTATTGCAATGCAATGGGCAATGAACGGCTACCGACTACTGTCGAAATGAGGGTAAATTTAGTCATAAAGTCAATTCAGTAGCCACGATGGCACGTTTATTCAGTGCGTAACACCGGTACCGGCCTGCGTGCGAGAATAGTCATCGTGCCAAGGCCACCGAACACCGCGACGAGACCGCAGGCCAGCGCCAGCGCCGAGCCGACGGCGCCCCACGACCAAACGAAGTCCATCTTGAGCGCGAAATGGACGGCGACCCAGGCTGCGAGACCTCCAAACAGCACGGCAATGAATGCCGCTGCAACGGCCAGCGTGGCATACTCGATGAAATGAGCAGTGACGATCTGCCGGCGCGAGGCGCCTAGCACCTTGAAGATGACGGCTTCGACGATGCGCCGACGTTGAGCGGTCGCCAGCGCGCCGGCAAGCACCAATGCTCCTGCAAACAACGTCACCGATCCAGCAACCCTGACTGCGACCATGATCTTTTCAAAAATGGCTGCAAATGCGTTGATCGCGTCTTTGACGCGGATTGGAGTCACAGATGGCATCTCCTTCGCAAGTGCGCGGGCCAAGGCTGCTTCGCGAGCACCGTCGTCGCCAGACAGTGTGATGGTGGCCAGGATATTATGTGGTGCTCCCTGCAAAGTGTTCGGCGTGAAAACCATCACGAAATTGATTGCGAGGCTCTCCCAATCCACGCGCCGCAGATTGGCGATTTTCGCGGTCATGTTGCGCCCGAGAATATTGACCGTGACGCTGTCACCGATATCGAGGCCAAGTTGCTCGGCAAGTTCTGCCTCGAAAGACACCAGCGGTTTGCCCTTGTAGTCGCTCGCCCACCAGTTGCCCTTGGTTACCGTCGAGCCCTCAGGTACCGCATCAGCGTATGTCAGACCGCGGTCACCATTCAGCACCCATTGCGCTTCGTTATTGATCTTGATCTGCTCAACCGGCACGCCCTTGAGCGCGACGATCCGGCCGCGCAGCATCGGAGCTTCCCTGATTTCGGCGGACGGTGTGACGGCTCGAACCGTGTCGTTGAACTGGGGGATCGATCTTTTGGGAATATCGAGCACGAAATAGTTCGGACTCTTTTCCGGCATGCGCGCGGTGAGTTCCGCCACGATGCTGGCGTCCACCAACGCCACCGCCACCAGTAACGACAGGCCAGCACCGAGCGAAACAACCACGGTTTTGGCGAGACCGCCCGGAGCGGCGATTGAGCCAAGAGCGATGGCGAGTTCTGGCTTGCGCGGGCGCGGCGCGCGCCGAGCTGCCATGGTCACGGCGTGACCCAGCAACCAGAACAGCACCAGGGCAATCGAGACCGCGCCAATGAAGCCGAGCGCAGTCCGTGGCATGCCGGAGGTGAGGGTAGCGAACCCCACGATGAGTAGCGCGAGGCCGCCAAGTGCTGCCAGAATTTGCCATCCCGGCAGCCGGGATACTGGTGCAACAGTTTCGCGGAACAACTCCTGCGGGCGGATTTCACTGGCGCGCCCCAGCGGCCAAAGTGCAAAGAACAACGTCACCGTTATGCCGACGGCGGCCGCTATCGTGAGACTCGTCGCGCCAATAGTCGTCTCGGTTTCGACCGGAAGCGCATCGCCGACAAACGCTGTTGCTGCCAGCGGGAGTATCAGGCCAAGCGCAAGACCAATGGCCACGCCGATCGCACCGATGATGAGGACTTCCGCGAGGAAAGCCTGGAACACCAGATTTGACGGCGCGCCTAGACTTTTGAAAATCGCAATGGATCGCCGTCGGCGCTCGATAAACGTCGCTACGGCATTGGCGATGCCGATACCCCCGACCGCGAGCGCCGCAAGACCGAGAAGCGTCAGAAACTGACGGAGACGTTCCAGCGTTCGCGAAAGTTGCGGGGAAGGGTTGCGCCGATCGCGGACAATGAAGCCGCCGTTCGGTAAGGCTGCGCGTAGAGACGTTTCGAGGGAATCAAGTTTTTCAGGTGATGGTGATGCCCCATCAGCCGGGGTGAATCGCAATGCATATCGCCAGCGCATCAGTGTGCCGGGCTGAACGAGCCCCGTCCGCTCAAGCGTCGCAAGTGAGACGAACACGCGCGGTCCGAATGTCAGGCGATCTGTGAGGGCGTCCGGCTCGCGCTTCACCGTTCCATGAATAGGGAGTTTGGCCTCGCCAATCTGGATCTGATCACCCACTCTCAAGCCCAGCCGATCGAGCAGAATAGGATCGACCAGCGCACCATCGCCGAGGCGGGTTTCAACAGGTGTCCCCGAATCGCCGTCGATGGTCTCCTTTGCGCCGGCGGTTGCATGAGCCCAAGAGGTATCGAGTGCGCCAACCAGCGGATACGCCGTGTCGATGGCTTTTAACTCGACCAGTGCCTGATCGTCGCGACCCGGCACGCGAGCCAGGGACCGCAGTGTAGCCGTTTCACTGACTTTGCCCTGGCGCTCGAACCACGCCTTTTCCTCTGCAGTGGCGCGCTGGTGGATGCGTGAAAATGTGATGTCTCCGCCAAGCAATCGCTGGCCTTGCCGCGCCAATCCGGCATTGAGCGCGTCGGAAAGTGTGCCGACCGCGGCGATCACCATTACGCCGAGCGCAACGCATGCGATGAATATGCGGAAGCCACCAACACCAGCGCGCAGATCGCGTCGGGCAAGTCGAAAAGCCAGCGGAAAGCTGCTCCAAAATGGCGAAGCGCTGATTGCAGACTGGGGTGATTGGTGTTCGTTGACTGGGGATTCGACGGTGGTCATGCGCTTGCGGCACCACTAATGGCAAGCTTGCCGGCGTGTTCGCGAGAAAGAATGGTGCCGTCCTTCATGCGAACGGTTTCATCACACAGCGCCGCCAGGCGCGGGTCATGAGTGACGAGAACAAGGGTAGCCCCACGTCGGCGCTGCATAGAGAACAGCAGATCAACAACCTGTTGCCCGGTGGTTCCGTCGAGATTACCGGTCGGCTCGTCGGCCAGGATGATTTCAGGATTTGGTGCCAGCGCCCGAGCGAGAGCAACACGCTGCTGCTCGCCGCCGGATAACTCCGCCGGAAAATGTCCAATGCGATGTGCGAGGCCGACCTCATCCAGCAGGTGGCGCGCTTTTGCAAAGGCATCAGGATCGCCGGCAAACTCTAATGGCAAGGCCACATTTTCGAGTGCGGTCATAGTCTGCACTAGGTGGAAGGACTGGAAAACAATGCCCATGGTCCGCCCGCGCAGGCGAGCGAGCGCGTCCTCATTCAATCCGGACAAATCGGTGCCCGCTACGACAATACGCCCGCCCGACGGCCGTTCGAGACCACCGATTATCATCAGCAGAGAGCTCTTGCCGGATCCCGACGGACCAACGATCGCCACTGAGCGGTTGCGTGAAATTTCGAGATTCACGCCGCGCAGGATCTCGACCGAACCGGCACGACTTGTGAGGGTCAGCCCGATGTCGCTGAGCGATACAAGGGACTGACCACGGTCCGGTAACGCTGCCTGGATAACGACGTGTTCGGATTTTGATCTCACAATTCACCCCGTGGCAGTGCTTGTATCGTCGCGGTCACGCATCTACGTGTGACCTAGCGAATGGATGACCGAGAAGGCTAAACAATGTCCCGGCCGGACTTCAGCTTTAGCGCGCGTGCAATACCGCAAGCCGACCAGACGGAAGTGGGAGTCGAGGGATCGCGCTTCAAGATGGACAAGAAACCACAGGCCAGTCAGCAGGCGCTGATAAGGGCACTCTACGCGACAATCTGGGTGCTGTTTGGTGTGCTCCACGGGCTGGCGCCGGCAGTAGCGAGTGATCCATTGCGCCTAGTGATCCTCGGCGACAGTCTGACGGCAGGGCTCGGCGTACCGCCGACCAAGGCCTTTCCCGCACAACTCGAGGCGCGGCTCAAGGGCGAAGGCATTGCGGTCGAGGTGATAAATGCGGGTGTTTCAGGTGACACGACGGCGGCCGGGCTTGAGCGGCTCGATTGGGCGGTGCCTCCTGACACTGATGCGGTGATCGTTGAACTCGGTGCCAACGACGCCTTGCGCGGGATAAATCCGGCCGAGGCTGCAAGAAATCTTGAATCGATCGTCAGCAAGCTCAAAGATCGCCAATTGCCCGTACTTGTCGTGGGCATGCGGGCTCCGGCAAACTGGGGGCAGGACTATCAGAAAAAATTCGATCAGATATTTGCTGATGTTGCCGGCCGCCATGGCGCGCTGCTGATGCCTTTCTTTCTTGAAGGGGTTGCGATGCAACCAAAGCTCAACCAAGCTGATGGCATTCACCCGAATGCGGATGGCGTTGCGAGGATCGTTGACGCGATTCTGCCTTTGGCGCGTGATTTACTCGTTCGTGCGGGCCAGCGTCGGTCCTCGCGCCGCTGAGGCGAGGTGGCGAAACAGTAGCAACCGATAGGCGCGAGCGGAGTTCAGGATTATGCCGAGATTATTTGCGGCAATTGAAATTCCAGATGACATTGGGGCCGGTCTAGCCCGGCTGAGGCAACCATTGCCCGGTGCGCGATGGCTAGAACCACAGAGCTTTCACCTGACGCTGCGCTTCTTTGGCGATGTCGAGGTGCCTGTAGCTCGTGAGATCGCTCACGAGTTGGGCGCTATCCAAAGGTATGCGTTCGATCTCAGATGCACTGAGCCGGGTGTTTTCGGAAGCAATGACCCACACGCGCTCTGGGTTGGTGTCGAAGGCGGCGAGGCGCTGGCGGATTTGCAGCGCGATGCCGAGCGCGCGGCGCGCCGGGCAGGGTTGAAGCCGGCCAAA
>CXWK01018714.1_pt1 | contig 19815 bp, 21 predicted proteins | sample 590851 | NCBI WGS metagenome assembly CXWK01 (sample SAMEA3498364, study PRJEB10139) | wastewater metagenome | biome: wastewater treatment plant; material: activated sludge | place: Denmark | collected 2014-08-01 | reverse complement strand
CAGCCCGCCAGGCGCCGGGCTAGCCCATGTTCGCCTGGAGCCGGTTCGCCGCCATCGTCGTGAAGGAATTCATGCAGGTGCGCCGCGACCGCCTCACCTTCGCGATGATGATCGGCGTGCCGGTGCTGCAGCTCGTGCTGTTCGGCTTCGCGATCAACATGGATCCGAAGGGACTTCCCATGGCCGTGGTCGCCGCCGAAGCGAGCCCTTTCACGCGCTCGCTCGTGCGATCCCTGGAGGCGAGCGGCTATTTTCGCGTGGTGGCGCAGCCCGCCAGCGAGGCGGCCGCCGAGTCGCTCATGGCGCAGGGCGAGGTGCAGTTCGTGCTGCACCTGCCGGCGGGCTTCTCGAGATCGCTCGCGCGGGGCGAGCGCCCCGTCGTGCTCGTCGAGGCGGATGCCTCCGACCCCGCCGCCACCGGAAACGCGCTCGCCTCCCTCCAGGCGCTCAATCTCTCCGCCCTCGACCGGGACCTCGCGGGCCCGCTCGCCCACCTGCGCGCGAGCGCGCCCGCCTTCGAGCTTCGCGTGCACCGCCGCTACAACCCCGAGGGCATCACCGCCTACAACATCGTCCCCGGACTCATGGGGGTCGTGCTCACCATGACCATGGTGATGATGACCGCGCTCGCCATGACCCGCGAGCGCGAGCGCGGAACGATGGAAAATCTGCTCGCCACGCCGGTGCGGCCCTTCGAGGTGATGGCGGGGAAGATCGTGCCCTACATCCTCATCGGCTACGTCCAGGTCGTGGTGATACTCGTGGCCGCGAAGCTGCTGTTCCGGGTGCCCATGGTCGGAAGCCTCGCGCTGCTCTCGGCGATCCTGGTGCTCTTCATCGCCGCGAACCTCGCGGTCGGATTCACGTTCTCCACGCTGGCCCGCAACCAGCTGCAGGCCATGCAGATGACGTTCTTCTTCTTCCTGCCCTCGATGCTGCTCTCGGGGTTCATGTTTCCCTTCCGCGGCATGCCGGGCTGGGCCCAGGTCGTCGGGGAATTCCTCCCCCTCACGCATTTCCTGAGGATCGTGCGGGGCATCCTGCTCAAGGGCAATGGCTGGACCGACATCGCTTTCGAGGTCGCGGCGCTTGCCGCATTCCTGCTCGCCGCGGGAGCCGTTGCGCTCACCCGCTACCGGGAAACCCTGGACTGAGGCGCCCCGGCCGGCAAGATGACCCGTTTCGCTTTGCTACAATTCCTTCTTTTTCGGCCCACCTCACCTGGCTGCCATGAACGTCGAACAGGCCCGCTTCAACATGGTCGAGCAGCAGATCCGGCCGTGGGATGTGCTCGATCCCGGCGTGCTGGGACTCTTCTTCGAGGTGAAGCGCGAGCAGTTCGTCCCCGCGGAGCATGCGGCCCTGGCTTTCGCCGACCTGGAGATCCCCATCGGGCACGGCGAGTCGATGATGCATCCCAGGGTGGAGGCGCGGATCCTGCAGGAGCTCGGCGTTCGCCCGGAGGAATCGGTCTACGAGGTGGGCACGGGGTCGGGCTACCTGGCGGCGCTCCTTGCGCGCCGCGCACGGCAGGTGACGAGTGCGGAAATCCACGCGGACCTGCACGCGGGAGCGGCCGCGAACCTCGCGCGCGCGGGCATCGGCAATGTCACCCTGCTGCAGGGAGACAGCGCGCGGGCGCCCCTGGGGGAGCTCGCCTACGACGTGATCGTGCTCACCGGCTCGACGCCGGAACTGCCGCAGGCCTTCATCGAACGGCTCAATCCCCGAGGGCGCCTGTTCGCGATCGTGGGCGTCGCGCCGGTGATGAAGGCCGTCGTGGTAGAGCGCGGCCCGGACGGTGCCATCCGGCGCACGGAAGTCTTCGAAGCGCTCGTGAAGCCCCTCGTGAACGCGCTGGCGCCCGGCCGCTTCCGGTTCTGATGCGCCACATGGGACCCTCCCAGCTCCAGGCATGGCTCGCGGCCGAAAAAGGCCCGGCCCAGCTCGTCGACGTGCGCGAGCCCTGGGAGTTCGAGCGCTGCCGCCTCGAGGGGTCGCGGCTCATCCCGCTCGCGCAGCTGCCAGCGCGGGCCGGCGAACTCGATCCGGGACGCACGACGGTGGTGATTTGCCACCACGGCGTGCGCAGCCTCCGGGCCGCCGCTTACCTCGAGCACTGCGGTTTCGAAGACGTGGTGAACCTGAGCGGCGGAATCGACGCCTGGGCGCGCACGCTGGACCGGAGCATGGCCTTGTACTGACACCCCGCAGGGGCAGCCGGACGCAATCCGGATCGCGTTCCCGCTGCGTCTGAACCTTCACAGGCAACCAACCGAGAGTCCTTCATGAACCCCAAACGCCTCGTTCTCCTTCTCGCCGCCGCGGGACTCGCCTTCTCGGCCCACGGCGCGGACCTCCTGGGCGTCTATCGCGACGCCCTCGTGAGCGATCCCGTATTCCAGTCCGCCCGCGCGCAGTACCAGGCCGGGATGGAGCGCCTGCCGCAGGCCAAGGCGGGGTACCTGCCGGGCATCACGGGGTCGGCTTCGGCATTCCGGAATAACCTCGACCGGGACACCGGGGGCGACCTGAACTACGGCAACCAGTCCTATTCCGTGACCCTGTCCCAGCCGCTCTTTCGCTGGCAGAACTGGATCGCCATCTCCCAGGCCGAGCAACAGGTGATCCAGGCCGAGGCCACTCTCGCCACGGCGAAGCAGGACCTGATCGTGCGCGTCTCCCAGGCCTATTTCGACGTCCTGCTCGCGCAGGACAACGTGGCACTCTCGGAGGCACAGAAGAAGGCGATCTCCGAGCAGCTCGCGCAGGCCAAGCGCAATTTCGAGGTCGGCACTTCCACGATCGTCGACACCCTGGAGGCGCAGGCGCGCTACGACCAGGCGGTGGCCAAGGAGATCTCCGACAAGAACGATCTCGAGGTGAAGAAGCGCGCCCTGGAGCAGCTCGTGGCCAAGCCCGCCGGCGCGCTCACCCCCCTGAAGGACCCCTTGTCGCTCGCTACCCCGAAGCCCGCGAACATCGAGGAATGGGTCAGCGCGGCTTCCGGGTCGAGCTACTCGGTGGCCGTCTCCCGTGCCGCGGTCGAGATCGCGCGCCAGGAAGTGGAACGCGCCAAGGCGGGGCACTACCCCACCGTCGACCTCTCGGCGAGCTACACGCATGCCCGCAACCCGAACCTCACCTCCGGCATCGGCACCGTCGCCTCGACCACGGGCTCCGTCGGCGTCGTGCTGTCGGTGCCGATCTACTCGGGCGGCATCACCCAGTCGAAGGTCCGCGAAGCGCTCGCCGGACGCGACAGGGCCGACCAGGACCTCGAGAACACGCAGCGCACGGTCGCGCAGTCGGTGCGCCAGAACTACCTCAACGTGACCAGCGGCATAGCGCAGGTGAAGGCGCTCGAGCAGGCGCTCGCCTCCACCCAGAGCCAGCTCGACTCGACGATCCTCGGGCGCGATGTCGGCGTGCGCACGAGCGTGGACGTGCTCAACGCCCAGCAGCAGGTGTTCCAGACGCGCCGCGACCTCCAGCAGGCCCGCTACGCGTACATCCTGAACACCCTGCGGCTCAAGGCCGCCGCCGGAACCCTAGCCGAACCGGACGTGGAACTGGTCAACCGCGCGCTGGGCCGCGGCTAGCGTCCAGGCGCGCCGCAAGCCAACCGGCGAGGCGCGCCAGCGCACCGCGGTTCGCGCGCGCGAACGCCAGGGCGCACCGGCCCATGTCGGCGCGCCGAAGCGGCTCGTCGAGCAGCGCGAGCGCCATGGCCACCGCCTCGCACGCGTCACGCGCGCGCAGCCCGGCACCCTGCGCAAGGGCGGCTTCCGCGGCGCTCTCGAAATTGAACGTGTGCGGCCCGAAGATGACGGGCCGCCCGACCGCGCAGGCTTCGATGAGGTTCTGGCCGCCGTAGGGCTTGAGGCTTCCCCCGACCAGGACGACGTCCGCCGCCGCGTAGTAGGCGAGCATCTCGCCCATGGAGTCGCCGAGCGCGTAGCGCGCCGCAGCAGGCACGGGCTCGCCGAGGCTTCGCCGGGGCAGGGAAGCGCCGCCCCCCGCGAGCAGCGCTGCGACCTCCTCGAACCGCTGGGGATGGCGGGGCACGATGACCACCAGGACATCGGGTGGCGGATCTGCGGCTTCGATCGCCTTCAGGAGCAGTGATTCCTCGCCGTCGCGCGTGCTTCCCACGACCCAGATGCGCCGCCCGGCCCCGAGCCACGCGCGCAGGGCCAGGCCGCGCGCCTCGATGTCTTCCGGAACCGCGAGGTCGAACTTGATGTTTCCCGTCACGGCCACGTCGCGCGCGCCGAGGGCTTCGAAACGGGCGGCGTCCTCGGGGGTCTGCGCGGCCACCCCGGCAAGGTGCGAGAGCGCGTCGCGGGCGAGGGAGGCGACCCGTGCGTATCCGGTTGCCGAGCGGGCGGAGAGCCTCGCGTTCACGAGGAACACGGGGATCGCGCGGGCATGGCATTCGCGCAGCAGGTTGGGCCAGAGTTCCGTCTCGAGCAGCACGCCGAAGGAGGGTGTTGCGCGGGAGAGGAACCGGCGCACGGCGAAACCGTGGTCCCAGGGCAGCCACGCTTGCCGCACGCGATCGCCGAAGATCTCCCTCCCCGTTGCGCGGCCGGTGGGCGTCATGTGCGTGAGGAGAATCGAGGCGGCGGGGTGGTCGCGCAGCAGCATCGACACGAGGGGCTCAGCGGCCCGTGTCTCGCCCACCGAGACGGCGTGCACCCAGATGACCTGCCCGCTGCCCGAAACCGCGACGGCGCCGAAGCGCTCGCCCAGGCGCTCGAGATAGCCGCGCTGGCGACGCGCGCGCCAGGCGAGGCGCGCGAGGACGACGGGCAGGGCGAGCCACAGCAGGACGTTGTAGGCGAAACGTGCCATCACGCCGTGGGGGACGTACCGAACAGCAGGCGCACCACCTGGTCCACGGAAGGAATGCTTCCCGGGCCCCCGAGGCTCACGGCGCGTTCGGCGCCGTGCAGCCCCGTGAGCCCGGGCTGGGTCGCCACGTACAGGCCGATCGTGGGCGTGCCGAGCGCCACGGCGAGATGGGTGAGGCCGGTGTCGACTCCGACGACGGCGCTCGCATGCGCCATGAGGCCGGCGGCCTCAGGAAGCGTCATCGCAGGGGCGGTGCCGGCCCCTGGACAGGCCGCGGCGAGTCGGGCCGCGTCCTCGCGCTCGGCTTCGGTGCCGCCGGGGTAGACCACGGCGATTCCCTGGGCATGGAGGCTTTCCGCGAGTGCAGTCCACCGGTCGTCGGGCCAGCGCTTGTCGCGGCGGCTCGAGGCGTGGAGCGCGACGACGTACTCGCCCGTCGGGGCCCATCCTGGCGCCTGCCCGGGTGCCACGAGCCCGTAGACGGGCGGTCCGGCCGGCGCATAGCCGAAGACGGCGCCCACGAGGCGGCGGTTGCGCTCGACCGCGTGCAAGGCCTTCGGCACCGCGATGCCCTGGTCGCAGAAGCGCGCGGCCGCACGCTCGCGGATGCTGCGGCGATCGAAGCCGAAGAGCGGGCCGCGGGCGGTTCGCGCCACCGCGACGCTCTTGAGGAGACCCTGCGTGTCGACGATCCAGTCGTAGCGCTCGTCGCGCAAGGCGCGCCGGGACGCTCCCAGGGCGCCCCACGCGGAAGGGGCCAGGAAACCGGTGCGCAGGCGACGCAGACCGACGGGGATAGCACGGGAAACGGCAGGGTGCATGCGAACCAGGGGCGCGTACGCGTCCTCGACGGCCCAGTCGATCGCGATCTCCGGCCGGTGCGCGCGCAGGTCGGAGACCGCCGGAAAGTGGTGGATCACGTCGCCGAGCGAGGAGAGCTTCACGAACAGGGCGCGCGGCGCAGGCATGGCGCATTCTAGAACGCCCGGGATGCCCGGGACCAAGGCTCGCCCCGGGGTCACGGTAAAATGCCGGTCCCCTCGCCCGCCGCCGCCCCGTGAACGCCGAATCCGAGAAGCTCCCGCTCACCGTCGCCGTCATCGCGCTCAATGCCGAGGCGCAGATCGGCGCGCTCCTCGAAAGCGTGGGCTTCGCGGGCGAGGTGCTGGTGGTCGATTCCGGGAGCACCGACGCCACGGCGAGCATCGCCGAGGCGCACGGCGCCCGCGTGATCCGCAAGGAATGGCTGGGTTACGGCCGGCAGAAGCAGTTCGCGGTTTCGGCGGCGGCGCACGACTGGGTGCTCTGCCTCGACGTGGACGAGCGCGTCACGCCGCGCCTCGCGCAGTCGATCCGGCAGGCGCTGGCCGAGCAGCGCTTCAAGGCCGGGCGCATGGCGCGCCGCAACCGCTTTCTCGGCGTCTGGCTATCCCACGGAGAAGGCTACCCGGACTGGACGCTGCGGCTCTTCCATCGCGCGCATGCGAGCTGGTCCAACGACGAGGTCCACGAGGCGGTGCTCACGACCGCCGAGGTCGGCCGCCTGGAAGGCGACCTGCTGCACGATTCCGCCGAGGACGTGGAAACCTACATGGCGAAGCAGTACCGCTACACTTCGCTGCATGCGCAGGCGCTGTACCGGCAGGGCGTGCGTGCCGGTTATGCGAAGCTCCTCCTGAACCCCCTCGTGCGTTTCCTCAAGTTCTACTTCCTCAAGCTGGGATTCCTCGACGGCGGCCCGGGCTTCGCCCACGTCGTGATCGGCTGCAACAACACGTTTCACAAGTACCTCAAGCTCATCGAAATGCAGAAGGCAGGCAAATGACCATCGTCGTCACCGGGGGGGCAGGATTCATCGGCTCGAATTTCGTGCTCGAATGGCTCGCCGCCGGGGCGGGGCCGGTCGTGAACCTCGACAAGCTCACCTACGCCGGCAACCTCGCGAACCTCGCCTCGGTGTCCGGCGACCCGAGGCATCACTTCGTGCGGGGAGACATCGCGGACGCGGCCCTCGTCGGCCGGCTCCTCGCGAAGCATCGCCCGCGGGCCGTGGTGCACTTCGCCGCCGAGAGCCACGTCGACCGCTCTATCCACGCGCCCGATGCGTTCATCCAGACCAACGTCGTCGGCACTTTCCGGCTGCTCGAGGCCGTGCGGGGCCACTGGCAGTCGCTGGACGGCGCCGGGCGCGAGGCGTTCCGCTTCCTGCACGTGTCGACCGACGAGGTCTACGGTTCGCTCTCCGAGACCGATCCGCCCTTCTCCGAGACCACCGCCTACGCGCCCAACAGCCCCTATTCCGCCTCCAAGGCGGCGAGCGACCACCTCGTCCGGGCGTATCACCACACGTACGGATTGCCCGTCCTCACCACCAACTGCTCGAACAACTACGGGCCGTTCCAGTTTCCGGAGAAGCTCGTGCCGCTGATGATCGCCAACGCCCTGGAGGCCAAGCCGCTTCCGGTGTACGGCGACGGCCGGCAGGTTCGCGACTGGCTCTATGTGGGCGACCACTGCGAGGCCATCCGCCTGGTGCTGGAGAAGGGCCGTCCCGGCGAGGTCTACAACGTCGGCGGCAACGCGGAGAAGCCGAACCTCGACGTGGTCCACGCGCTCTGCGATTCGCTCGACGCGCTGCGCCCCCGCGAGGGCGGCCATCGCGGGCTCATTGCCCGCGTGGCAGACCGCCCGGGCCACGACCGGCGCTACGCGATCGACGCCGGCAAGATGCGCTCCGAACTGGGGTGGTCGCCCCGCGAGTCCTTCGAGAGCGGGCTCGCGCGCACGGTCCGCTGGTACCTGGACAATGCCGACTGGGTGGCGCAGGTGAGAAGCGGGGAGTACCGGAACTGGATCGAGAAGAACTACGGGAAGAGGGCTTAGCCGATGCGCAAGGGAATAATCCTCGCCGGGGGCTCCGGCTCCCGGCTCTACCCGGTGACGCAGGCCGTCTCGAAGCAGCTCCTGCCGGTGTACGACAAACCGATGGTGTACTACCCGCTGTCCACGCTGATGCTTTCCGGGATCCGCGACATCCTCGTGATCTCCACGCCCCAGGACGTGGATCGCTTCGCGCAGCTGCTGGGCGACGGGAAGTCCTGGGGGCTCTCGCTTTCCTACGGCGTGCAGCCCGAGCCGCTCGGCATCGCGCAGTCGTTCATCATCGGGCGCGACTTCGTGGGCAGCGACCCCTGCAGCCTCGTCCTCGGCGACAACATCTTCCACGGCCACGACCTGAAGGCGCAGCTGGAGCGTTCCGCAGGCAGGGCGAAGGGCGCGACCGTGTTCGCCTATCCTGTGAAGGATCCGGAGCGCTATGGCGTCGTGGAATTCGACGCCAAAGGGAAGGCCGTATCCATCGAGGAAAAGCCTGCGGCGCCCAAGTCGCGCTACGCCGTGACCGGGCTCTACTTCTACGACAACCGAGTCCTCGATCTCGCCGCGGAGATCAAGCCTTCCGCGCGCGGCGAGTTCGAGATCAGCGACCTGAATCGCCGTTACCTGGAGCAAGGCGAGCTTCGGGTCGAGATCATGGGCCGCGGCACCGCCTGGCTGGATGCGGGGACCCACGAGAGCCTGCTCGAGGCAGCCCAGTTCATCGAGACGATCGAGCGGCGCCAGGGGCTCAAGGTGGCCTGTCCCGAGGAGATCGCCTGGAGGCAGGGCTGGATCGACGCGGAACAGGTCGAGCGACTGGCGAAGCCGATGAAGAAGAACGCCTACGGGAAGTACCTGCGCGACATGCTGCGCGGGCAGGTGTACTGAGGCCGCGATGAAGGCGATCCCGACCAACATCCCGGATGTGCTGATCCTCGAGCCCAGGGTCTTCGGCGACGAGCGCGGCTTCTTCTTCGAGAGCTACAACCGGCGCGCCTTTCGCGAGGCCACGGGCCTCGACCCCGACTTCGTGCAGGACAACCATTCGAGGTCGGTTCGCAATGTCCTGCGCGGCCTGCACTACCAGGTCGAGCAGGTCCAGGGCAAGCTCGTGCGCGTGGCCGCGGGGGAGGTCTACGACGTGGCGGTCGACCTGCGCCGGTCCTCGCCCACCTTTGGCCAGTGGGCGGGCGTGAGCCTCTCCGCGGCCAATCGCCGCATGCTCTGGGTGCCGGAGGGCTTCGCCCACGGCTTCGTCGTGACTTCCGATTTCGCCGAGTTTCTCTACAAGTCGACCGACTACTACGCGCCTCAGCACGAGCGCTCGTTGCTCTGGAACGACCCGGCGCTCGCGATCGCCTGGCCCGTGGAGGGGCTTCCGCTGCTCAAGCCGGGTGACGCCAGTGCGCCGCCGCTTTCGGCCGCGCAGACCTTCCCCTGATGCGCATCCTCCTGACGGGTGCGGGCGGACAGGTCGGGCACGAACTCGCGGCGACGCTCGCGCCGCTGGGAGAACTGCAGGCGCTGGGCCATGCCGCGCTCGACCTTGCGAACCCGGATGCGCTGGTCGCCGCCTGCCGCGCGCATCGTCCCGGGCTCATCGTCAACGCCGCCGCCTACACCGCCGTGGACAAGGCCGAATCCGAGCCCGGGGCGGCGCAGGACGTGAACGGCCGCGCGCCGGGCATTCTTGCGGGAGAAGCGAAGCGCCTGGGCGCGGTGCTGGTGCATTACTCAACCGACTACGTGTTCGACGGTTCCAAGCGCACGCCCTACCTGGAGGACGACGCCACGGGCCCGCTCAACGCCTACGGGCGGTCGAAGCTCGCGGGCGAGCAGGCCATCGCCGCGAGCGGCTGCCGGCACCTCGTCTTCCGGACCAGCTGGGTGTACGGGCCGCGCGGGCGCAACTTCCTCGCCACGATGCTCGCGCTCGCGGCCAGTCGCGACGAGCTTCGGATCGTGGACGACCAGCGCGGCGCACCGACCACGAGCCTCTTCCTGGCGCAGGCCACCGCACGGGCCCTGGCGGCGATTCCGCGGAAGGGAGTGGATTCCGGCGTCTATCACCTCAGCGCAGCGGGAGAGACGACGTGGGCGGGCTTCGCGCGCGCCATCTTCGAGCGCGCCGGCGCTCGCCCCGGGTTCCGCGCCCCGCGCGTGATGCCGATCTCCTCGTCGGAATTCCCCACTCCCGCACGCCGTCCCCGGTATTCGGTCCTCGGCACCCGCAAGTTCGCGAGAACCTTCGGGTTTTCCCCGCCCTCCTGGGAGGAGCAGCTCGACGCCTGCTTCGCCCGGATGCCGGCGGCCTGAGCGAACCCGATAAGGGGAACGCCCCGGTCCGCGCCCTGTCCCACGGGATCGGAAATGCCCCTGGGCTATAATTTTTCCCCCATGTCCGCCCTGCCTGCCGAGAGCCAGCCGCGCCGCCTGGGCGAGATCCTTCTCGCCCGAGGCAAACTCGATGCCTCCAACCTCGAACGCGCGTTGCGCCTCCAGGAGGGGGAACCGCGCGAGAAGCTCGGCGTCATCCTGGGCCGGCTGGGGCTGGTTTCGGCCCGCGACCTTGCCGACGCCCTGTCCGAGAACCTCGGCATCGCCGTGGCCACCGCGGCCGAGTACCCCGAGCTGCCGATGCTCGAGGAGCGGGTCTCCGACCGCTTCCTGCGGGACGCGAGGGCCTTGCCGCTCCGGGAGACCGACGACGGCATCGTCGTCGCCATGGCCGATCCCGGCGACGAGTTCACGTTGCGGGCGATCGAGATGGTTTGCGGCAAGCGCGTCATTGCGCGGCTCGCCGTTGCCACGGAACTCGACGCCGGCCTCGAACGGCTTTACGGCGCCGGCAAGTCCTCGATGGGCCAGATCGTGGACGACATCTCCACCCGCGACGAGGAGCAGGATCTCGGCGACATCGAGCACCTGAAGGATCTTGCTTCCGAGGCGCCGGTCGTGCGCCTCGTGAACCTCCTCATCACCCACGCGCTCGAGGCCCGGGCTTCCGACATCCACATCGAGCCCTTCGAGAGCCGCCTCATCGTGCGCTACCGCATCGACGGCGTCCTGAACGAGGTGGAGTCTCCGCCGCGGCGGCTTTCGGCGGCCGTGATCTCGCGCGTGAAGATCATGGCGAACCTGGACATCGCCGAGCGGCGACTGCCGCAGGACGGGCGCATCAAGCTGCGCATCCAGGGCAAGGAGATCGACCTGCGGGTCTCGACCGTGCCCACGATGCACGGCGAGAGCGTGGTGATGCGCATCCTCGACAAGGGCGGCGTCCCGCTGGACTTCGCCTCCCTGGGCTTCGACGGCAAGCTCCTCGAGGCGTTTCTCGCCGCGCTGAACCAGCCGCACGGGATCCTCCTCGTCACCGGCCCCACGGGCAGCGGCAAGACCACGACGCTCTACACGGCCCTCGACCGCCTGAACCAGCCCGACGTGAAGATCCTCACCGTCGAGGACCCGGTCGAGTACCAGATGCCGGGCATCAACCAGATCCAGGTGCGCCCGCAGATCCACCTCACGTTCGCCAACGCGCTCCGCTCGATCGTGCGCCAGGACCCGGACGTGATCATGATCGGCGAGATCCGCGACCTGGAGACGGCCGAGATCGCCGTGCAATCGGCGCTCACGGGCCACCTGGTCCTCTCGACGGTGCACACGAACGACGCGCCGGCCACGGTGAACCGCCTCCTCGACATGGGCGTGGAGGACTACCTCCTCACCTCCACCGTGGTGGGCATCCTCGCCCAGCGCCTCGTGCGCGCCCTGTGCAGCCACTGCCGCAAGCCCTACCGGGCGCTGCCGGAAGTGGTCGAGCAGATGGGGCTCGCGCGACTCGCGCCGCCGGGCGAGGTGACGCTCTACCACCCGGTGGGCTGCGAGCACTGCAGCGGCACGGGCTACCACGGCCGGCTCGGGATCATGGAGATGCTGCCCATGACCGACCGCTTGCGCTCCCTCGTCATGCGCCACGCCAACTCGACCGACCTGCGGGCGGCGGCGGTGGAGGAGGGCATGGAATCGATGTTCGAGAACGGGCTTCGCAAGGCGGTGGCGGGCGTGACCACCGTCGAGGAAGTGCTTCGCGTCACGCGCGAAGACTGACCATGCCGGTCTTCCAGTACAAGGCCGTGACGCCCGCGGGCGAGGTTCTCGAAGGTGCGATGGATGCCGCCAGCCAGAAGGGGGTGATCGAGCGCCTTCGCGACATGGGCTACACGCCGCTGCGCGCGGTCGAGGCCGGAGGCGCGGAGGTCTCCGCCGTCGCCCGCCGGGGCAGCTCTCCCGGGCTGTTCGCCCGCGGCGTGTCGCAGGACGAGGTCGGGGTGATCACGCGCGAGATCGCGACACTCCTCAAGGCGGGCCTTCCCCTGGACCGCAGCCTCGAGATCCTCGTCGGGCTCGCCGAGAACGCCCGCGTGGGAGAGATGCTGCGCAAGGTGAGGAACGAGGTGCGCGGCGGCGCGGCGCTCTCCAAGGCGCTCGACGCGCAGGGCGGCGTCTTCTCGCGCTTCTACGTGAACATGGTCCGGGCCGGCGAGGCGGGCGGAGCGCTCGCCGATGTGCTCGCAAGGCTCGCGGAATTCATGGAGCGCTCGAAGGAGTTGCGCGAAAGCGTCAAGTCCGCGCTCATCTACCCGACGATCCTGCTGCTCGTGGCGATCGCCTCGGTCATCATCCTGCTGGCGGTCGTGGTGCCGCAGTTCGAGCCCATCTTCGAGCAGAGCGGAAAGGCGCTGCCGTGGGTGACGGAGATGGTGCTCGGGGCGGGCGCCTTCATGCGCGCCTACTGGTGGGCGATCGTGCTGGGCGGTGTGGCGGTCGTGTTTCTCGTCTCCCGGAGCCTGCGGTCCGCGGAAGCGAAGCTGCGCTGGGACCGGCGGGTGCTCCGCCTTCCGGTGGCGGGGGATCTGGCGGCGAAGGTGGAAACCGCGCGGCTCGCGCGCACGCTTGGCACGCTGCTGCGCAACGGCGTTTCCCTGGTGAACGCCCTGTCGATCGCGCGCGACACCATGGAGAACACCTGGATGGCGGCGGGCCTGGCCGAAGTGGGGCGGGAGCTGAAGACCGGCCGCGGATTCGCCAAGCCGATGATGGAGACGCGCCGCTTTCCCGCGTTCGCGGTGCACATGGTGCAGGTGGGCGAGGAGACGGGCCGGCTCGACCAGATGCTCCTCGACGTGGCCGACGTCTACGACAAGGAGGTCGCGCGCGCGGTCAAGCGCGCGCTGGCGCTTCTCGAGCCGGCGATGATTCTCTTCCTCACCGGCCTCGTCGGCGCCGTGATCCTGTCGATCCTCGCCGCGATGCTCTCGATCTACGACCTGCCCATCTAGGGCGCCTGAACTCCGGAGTCCCCATGAACAGAAACCCCCGAACTTCGCCGCCGCGCGCGCTCCGCGGCTTCACGCTGCTCGAGCTGGTGATGGTGCTCGTGATCATCGGCGTGATCCTCGCCATGGTGGGCCCCCGTGTCTTCTCCAACGTCGGGCGCGCGAACTCCGAGGTGGCCAAGGCGAAGATCGGCCTGATCGGCGGGCAGCTCGAGCTCTACAAGCTCGACGTCGGCCGATATCCGACCACGCAGGAAGGCCTCGGCGCGCTGCTGACGGCCCCGGCGGGCGTGGCCAACTGGAACGGCCCTTACCTCAAGGACCCGAAGGAGACCAAGGACCCCTGGACCCGCGATTTCATCTACCGCTCTCCGGCGGAGAAGGGCGGCTACGACATCATCTCGCTGGGCGCGGACGGCAGGGAAGGCGGCGAGGGCGACAACAAGGACGTGCACAACTGATGGCTCGACCCCGGGCGGAGCGCGGCTTCACGCTGCTCGAGCTGTTGCTGGTGCTGGTGATCGTCGCCGCGGGCTACGCCATGGTGGTGCGGCTGAATGCAGGCGGCGTGTCGGGCGCCGAACTCAAGAGCGCCGCGCGCGCGGTGGCGGCGGGCCTGCGCGACGCGCGCGGCACCGCGATCGCCACGCAGGAGTCGGCAGCGCTCACCCTCGATCTCGAGAACCGGTCGATGGAGGTGAGCGGCGGCCGGCGGGCGCGCACGCTCCCGCAGCGCCTCGACCTGAAGCTCTACACCGCGCAGTCCGAAATCGTGGACGACAAGCACGGCGCCATCCGCTTCTATCCGGACGGAAGCTCCACGGGGGGGCGGGTGACCCTCGCCTCGGGAGAGCGGAAGTTCCTGGTGGACGTGGACTGGCTCACGGGCCGCGTGACGATCAAGGAGGGGGGCTAGTCCCCGTCGCGGACGAGATGACGCTCCAGCCGGCACGTCCGGATCGCGAGGCGGGTTTCACGATCCTCGAGGTGCTCACCGCATTCGTGCTCTTCGCCGTGGCGCTCGCCGTGATCCTGCAGGTGTTCTCCGGCGGGCTTCGCGACGCGCAGCTCGCGGACGAGTACGCGAGGGCGGCGATGATGGCCCAGTCGCGCCTGTCCGGCTACACCGCGGCCGAGCGTCTCGACGAGGGCGTGAGCACGGGCCGGGACGATCCGTTCACCTGGACATTGTCGGTCACCCTTTACGACGACCGGCAGGAGGACCCCCAGGCGCAAGCGCAGGGCGAGTACCAGCTTCGCGTGCGCCTGCTTCGGGTGGAGTCGAAGGTAGCCTGGCGGGCCGCGGATGGCCGCGACCGGGATGTTCGCCTGGCCACCCTCGTGCTCGGGATGCGCCCATGAACGCTCGTCGGGCAGTGGACGGATTCACGCTCCTGGAGACCGTGGTCGCGCTCACGCTCCTGGCCGTGATGCTCGGGATGCTGTTCGGGGGCCTTCGGGCGGGGGTGCGCGCCTGGGACGCGGGTTCGGGCCGTGGCGACCGTGCCGACCAGGTCATGCTGACGGCAGCCTTCGTGAGAAAGGAGCTCACGGCGGCATTTCCCTGGCGCTTCAAGGACCCGCTCGTGGTGAAGCTCGCCTTCCGGGGAGAGCGGGACGCCGTCCGGTTCGTCTCCATGCGGCCCGCGGAACTGGGCGGTGGCGGCCTCGCCTTCGTGTCCTTTGCCTACGAGCCCGGCAAGGGCGAAGCCGGGGGCCGCCTGGTCATGCGCCGTGAGTTCGCGGATTCCGGGGCGACCGACTTCTCGGCCGTGGATGCGGCCGAGCCCTTCGCCATACTCGACGGGGTGAGCGCGGCCCGGTTCTCGTACTACGGAGCCGAGAACGACGCTGCGGTGCCGTCCTGGAGCGACCAATGGAGCCATGCGCAGCGCACGCCCTCCCACGTGCGGCTCGAGCTCGCGCTGGCCGACACCCGCCTGCCCGACCTGGTCGTGGCCCTGCGCCTGGGCGAGGAGGCCGGCTGCTACGAGTCGTCCTTCCAGCGAACCTGCGTGCCGCGGCGATGAGGGGGAGCGGCCACCGCGAGCGCGGCGTCGCCCTGGTCCTCGTGATCTGGGTGGTGACGCTGCTGCTCGTGATCTCCGGGAGCTTCCTGTACGCGATGCGCACCGATGCGCGCGCGGCGCGAAACGCGGCCCTCATCGCGCGCGGCGACGCTATCGCGCAAGCCGCGGTATCGCGTGCACTCTACGAGCTCTTCAAGCCCCAGGGCGGCCCCGAAGTGTGGAAGCGCGACGGCGCCCCCCGCAGATGGACCTATGACGGCGCCAGCGTGGCGATCAGGTTCGCGGACGAGTCTGCTAAAATCGACATCAATACGGCGAACAACGAACTGCTCAAGGGGTTGTTCCGCTCCGCCGGGGTGGGGGAAGAGGAGGCCGCGAAACTGCTCGACGCGATCCTCGACTGGCGCGATCAGGATTCCCTCAAGAGGCCCAACGGCGCCGAGGAGCCCGATTATGCGCAGGCCGGTCTCAAGGGGCGGCCCGCCAACCATCCCTTCCTGTCCACGGAGGAACTGCAGCTCGTCCTCGGCATGCGCCCCGAGGTGTACCAGCGCATCGCACCCATGATCACCGTGTACTCCCGCCAGGCAGGCGTGAATCCCCATCTCGCGACGCGTGCGGTCCTGCTCGCCATCCCCGGCGTGACCGAGGAGCAGGTGGACGCCTTCCTCGCCGAGCGCGAGTCGGCCCGCGTCGACAAACGCGTTCCGCCGATATTCACCGCCGCAGGACCCTATGCCAGCTACGCGCAGGTTGCCGCCGTCACCATCCGAGCCGACGTGGCGCTCGGCGGGGGCATGGGCGTCTCCCGGGAGGCGGTCGCCATGCTGACACCGCAGTTTCCTCGCCGTCCGAGCGCATTCCTCGCCTGGCGCGAGGTGTCACGCGACCGCGACGCGCAGGCGGACGTCGCCGAGCCGGGAGCACCCGTTGGCCGCTGAAGCCGATTCCGTGTTCGCACCTCTTGTCGCCGCGGCCGAGCGCACGGGTGTGGCCGATTTCCTGCGCTGGTGGCGCGGCGAGCTGGCCGCCTTCCTGCCCGCCGGCTGGAGGGAGCGACTGGCATTCCGCGACGTGGCCTACCTGTGCGCGGAGGGCGACGAATGGCGCGCCTTTCGGCCCGTGGCCGGGCGGCTGGTGCAGGCCGGACGGCTGAACCTCGCCTCGCTGGATTCCGCGGGACGCCGCGCCGCATTTCGAAGACTCCTCACCGAGGAGCCGGGAGCGGCCGGCAACGCCTGGCTCGTGCTGCCTCCGGAGGCGGTGCTGGTTCGCGACGCGGCCATGCCGCTTGCCGTGGAGGAGGCGCTTCGCGACGCGATCGGATTCGATCTCGACCGGCTCACGCCGCTTGCCGCCGAGCGCGCGTGGTTCGACTATCGGGTCACCGGACGCGACGCCGCGTCGCAGCGCATCAGCCTCACTCTCGCGGTCACCGAGCGTGCGCCTGTCGAAGCGCGCCTCGCCGAAATGCGCGAGTTCGGCGCCGCGGTCGTGGGAGTGGGCGTGATGAACGACATCGCCTCCGCGTCGGTGCCGCTCAATCTCCTGCCCGCGGAAAGGCGCGATCGGCCCGCCACGTCGCGTGCGGCGATTGCCGCCCGGGTGCTTGCGGTCGTCGCGGCGGCGCTGGCCGCGGCCGCGCTGGTGTATCCGCTCTGGCTCAAGCGCGAGGCGGTGATCGCCCTGCACCCCCGCATGGAAAGCGCGAAGGCCGGCGCGGAGGTGGCCGAGCGCGTGGCACAGGAGATCGAGAAGATCGCCACGGAGCACAACTTCGTCCTAGCCCGGAAGCAGAGCCTGCAGCCCGCGGTCGCGCTCCTCGAGGATCTCTCGCGGCTGCTCCCGGACACCACGTGGGTGCAGCAGCTCGACGTGAAGACGAACCAGAAGGTGCGTGAAGTGCAGCTCGCGGGCGAGACCGGCTCCTCGTCGCAGCTGATCGAGGTGCTCGAGCAATCGGGATCCCTGTCGAATGCGGGCTTCAAGTCCCCGCTCACGAAGGGAGTCACCCCCAACACCGAACGTTTCCTGCTGTCGGCGGAGATCAAGGCCCGGCCGCTGCCCGATCCGATCCCCGAGTCGGCGCTGGTGGAACCGGGCGCCGGCACGTCGCCGGCTTCGCCTGTGCCGCCGCCGGTCGCACCGATCGCTCCCGCCGCCTCTCCGTCCGCCACCGCGTCTCCTTCGGGCACGTCAGCTGCGCCACCCATCGCTTCACCGCCGGGTTCCGGCGTTCCGCCGGCCCCGGCGGCGGCCACGCAGCCGGCTGCGGTACCCGCTGTCCCGCCCCCTGCGACCGGGGTGGCGCCTGCGAAGCCCGCCGGGGGCAGCCCGCCCGCCGCGGCTCCGGCCAGGAGAGGGTAGCCGTGCGAGCCATCCTGGGGTGGACACCGGAAAAGCGCCGCAAGGCGGCGCTCGCATTTCTCGCGGGGGCGGTCGCCCTGCTCGCCCTGGTCGTCGCGCTGCCGATTTGGTTTGCCCACCGCCATTACGACGCGGCGCTGGATGACCTGGACCGGCGCCTTTCGCGTTACGAAAGGCTTGCGGCGGCGAGGCCGGCGCTCGAGCGCAAGCTCGTGGCCGTCCGGGCCATGGACAGCCGCAGGTACTTCCTCAAGGCATCCGCCGCTTCGCTCTCCTCGGCGGAGATGCAGGAGCGCGTGCGCCAGTTCGTGGAGGCGGCCGGTGGACGCATCGTGAGCGTGCAGGTCGGCCAGCCGCGCGACGAGGGGCGTTTCCGGCAGGTGTCGGTTACCCTCCAGCTGAACGCCAGCACGCCGGTCCTGCGCAAGATCCTGCTCGCGCTCGAGTCGTCGGAACCGTACGTGTTCGTGGATTCGCTCATGGTGCGCGCGCAAGTGCCGCCGGGGTACAAGCCGCCGCCCGGGATGGAACCGGAGATGTTCATCCAGCTCGACATTTCGGCTTACGCGATCGCGGGATGATCATGTCGCTCATGAGGAAACCCGATCATTTCCTGCCGCTCTTCTGGGCGGCCATCGCGCTTGTCCTGGTGGGTGTCCTGGTGCTCGAGGACCAGTTCGGCCGCCCCACGGCGGGCGAAGGCCCGCGCGGCCCTGCGCGGATAGCCGAGGCGCGGCTCCTGCCGGCCTTTCGCTTGCAGCAGGACACCCTGGCGGGAGCGCAGACGGTCGAGCGCCCGCTCTTCGTGCCTGGCCGGCGTTCCGCCCCCGCGGCGGTCGGCGCGGGCCCGGGCACTATGAAGAAAGGGCAGCTCGTGCTCCAGGGAACAACGCTCGTCGGAGCACTGTCGATTGCGATGCTGAAGGATGTCGCCACGGGCACGGTGCACCGCGTCGAGAAGGGGGGCGAGATCCTGGGAATGACGCTCGCGGAGATTTCCGCCGAGCAGGTCGTGCTGAAGGCCGGCGACGACACGGAAACCCTGGCGCTCCTGGTCAACAAGGGGGCGGGCAACGCCTCCGCGGCAGTCGAGAGGGGGCCGTTCGGCTCTTCAGCGGCCCATGCCGCGCCGCCTCCTGCCGGATCGCCGGCTCCGGCCGCGCCCGCTGCCGCAGGCATTCCCGGGATGGTCGGAGGCGTGCCGGGCGCGGCACTCGGCGCGCGCATGGCCCCGGGAGGCTTGGCGGTCACGCCGCCCATGGCAAGCCCGGGATCGGCAGCCATGACACCCGAAGAGATCATCGCGCGCCGCCGCGCGGTGCGTCGCCCGCAACCGCAGAATTGAGTGTGCCAGAATGTCGCCCTTTGTCCGAGCTGTCGCCCTTGAACCCGGAGCAGCCTTGATCCGCAGCCCATTTTGCCGTGCCCGAGGCGCAGCGATCGCGTTGGCGATCGCCGTGTCCTCGTGCTCGCTGCTCCCGGGGCCCCATCCGAACGCGAGGTTGCCGGAAGGCGCGCCGGCCGAGTTCGGCCCGAAGTCGCCTCCCGCATTCGCGCAGGCCCCGGCCCAGACTGCGGTCGTGCCCGAGAAACCGCGCGTGTTTCCCGGCTCGGGCACGTTCGTGAACACCAAGCCTCCGGCGCCGCAGCCCCCGGCCGGGCCGGAGGAGGCGAGCCTCAATTTCGAGGCGCTCGACGTACGCTCGGCGGCAAAAGTGATTCTCGGCGACTACCTGCGCGAGTCCTACACCGTTCACCCGGGCGTCACCGGCAACGTCACCTTCCGCACCATCAAGCCGATCCCGCGCTCGGCCCTGCTGCCCACGCTCGAGATGCTGCTTCGGCAGAACAACGCGGCGGTGGTGAAGGAGGACGGCATCTTCAAGGTCCTGCCGATTTCCGCCGTGCGCGGTTCCATCTCGCCCCAGCTCGGCGCGGTGTCCGCTCCCGTTCCACAGGGCTATTCCGTCCTCGTGGTGCCGGTGAAGTTCGTGGGCGCCAGGGAGATGGCTAAGCTCCTCGAGCCCTTCGCCGCGGAGAACACGGTCCGCATCGACGACGTGAGGAATCTCGTCATCCTCGCCGGCAACCAGAAGGAGCTTCGCCACCTCCTCGACACGATCGAGCTCTTCGACGTCGACTGGCTCGCGGGCTTCTCCATCGGCATCTTCCCGGTGAGGAGCGCGGACGTGAAGGCGCTCGTGGCCGACCTGGACAAGGTGTTCGGCGCCACGGCGGCCGGGCCGCTCGCGGGCCTCGTCCGGGTGATCCCGATCGAGCGGCTGAACTCGCTTCTCATCGTGACCACGCAGCCCCGCTACCTCGAGAACGCGCGATCGTGGATG
>CXWK01006030.1_pt1 | contig 19881 bp, 18 predicted proteins | sample 590851 | NCBI WGS metagenome assembly CXWK01 (sample SAMEA3498364, study PRJEB10139) | wastewater metagenome | biome: wastewater treatment plant; material: activated sludge | place: Denmark | collected 2014-08-01 | reverse complement strand
ATTTTAAGTAAAGCATAGGAGAAAACAATGGACTTAAATATAATTTGGTTTATACTAATCACTGTACTCTTTATCGGATTTTTCTTTTTAGAGGGATTTGACTACGGAGTAGGAATTCTCTTGCCATTCATAGGCAAAGAAGATAGAGAACGTCGCGCAATAATTAATTCTATCGGAACTTTTTGGGATGGTAACGAAGTTTGGATGCTAACTGCTGGCGGAGCAATGTTTGCAGCTTTTCCAAACTGGTACGCAACTTTATTTAGTGGATTTTATTTAGCACTTGTTGTAATGCTTTTAGCTTTAATTGCTCGCGGTGTTGCATTTGAATATAGAAGTAAAAAAGATGATCCTGTTTGGCGTAATCGATGGGACTGGGTAATCTTTGTAGGAAGTTTTGTTCCTGCCTTACTTTGGGGTGTTGCAATATCAAACATTATCCGCGGCGTTCCAATCGATGCAAATATGAATTACACAGGAAACTTTTTTACACTGTTAAACCCATATTCTCTAGTTGGTGGAATAGCTTCTGTGTTACTTTTTACTTTACATGGTTCAATTTTCTTATCATTAAAATTAACAGATACACTTTTAGATAGAGCAAGAAATGTAGCAGGTAAACTTTGGTTACCTGCAACAGCATTACTTTTTGTTTATGTAATTTTTGGATACTTTGATACAGATATGTTTTCAAAGCTTGGTGTAAATCCTGGGGTAATTCCAATTTTAGCTGGTGTTGCTATACTTTCTGTTGGTTATTTACTCAAGATTAAAAAAGAAGGTTGGGCATTTGTAATGACAGGAATTACAATTGCATTTTCAACCGTTACAGTTTTTATGGGATTGTTTCCAAGAGTAATGGTATCAAGCACAAACAATGATTTTAGTTTAACAATTTATAATGCTTCATCAAGCCCTTACACTTTACAAGTTATGAGCATTGTGGCATTAATATTTGTACCAATTGTTTTAGCTTATCAAGCCTGGTCTTACTGGATTTTTAGAAAAAGAGTTTCTACAAAGTCTAAACTCGAGTACTAAATAGAATAGCTATATTATTTATGAGGGAAGGAAAAAATAACTGATCCTTCCCTTTCTTATTAAAATAATTTGTAGTTTATAAAAAAACAATATCAGAAAAGAATATGAAAAAGATAATTTTATCGTCGCTAAATGTAGTTGAGGATATTATATACTCAGTTGTTGCATTGCTTTTAATAGCAAGTTCTTTTCTTTTGATCTACAATGAAATACTAACTTTCCCACAAGTTTTTCAGGAAGCCAACCAATTAAAAGTACTAATTGAGATTATTTCTAAAACACTTTTATTAGTTATGGTTCTTGAAATCCTTTACACTGTAAGAATTACAATGCGTGATCATGTTTTGTGCGCCGAACCTTTTTTAATAGTTGGTTTGATTGCAGCTATCCGAAGAATCTTAATTATAAGTGTTGAAACTGCCTATTACCAGGAAAAGATAAATACATACATGCTTGAAATTGGAGTTCTATCAGTAATGATTTTAATTTTTGTTGTTTCCATTGTCCTGCTAAAAAAGTACAAGGTTTAAGTTTTATATGATCTTGGATAGTAACTTTTTTGTAACTGAACTATATAATGAATTTTATTAAAGAACTTTTTGATGAGACTAAACCTGTAAGAATAAACTTTATTCTTGTTATTGTTTTTGGATTACTCGCTGCCGTAGTCACAATCTTACTTGCCTTATCGTTGAGCAAAATTATAAACGAAGTTTTTTTATTTAAACAAACTCTGCAAAATGTTTCAACTCTTATAGTAATTTTTATTGCCCTAGCTTTAGTCAAATCACTTTTAAGTTGGTGCCAGCATTTTTTTTCTACTAGACTTGTTTCTTTCATCAAAAAATCTTTTCGCAAAAAACTTTTAATAAAGATTGAAGAAATTGGGCCATTAACTCTAAAATCTGAAAGAACCGGAGAACTTGTAAATACTTTATTAAATGGTGTTGATAAACTTGAAGACTACTTTTCAAAGTTTTTGCCGCAAATGTTTCTCTCGGTTTTTATTCCAATATTAATTTTGGTATTTGTTTTTCCACTTGATTGGCTTACCGCAATTGTATTTATCGTTACTGCGCCAATAATTCCAATATTTATGTTTCTCATTGGATCAATTGCAGAAAAGATGAACAAGAAACAATGGCAAACATTAAGCAGAATGAGTGCTTACTTTTTAGATGTTTTGCAAGGGTTACCAACTTTAAAACTATTTAATCGAACTCAGGAAGCAATAGATAAGATCAATGATTTTTCTAATCTTTTCAGGATTAAAACTCTAAATGTTTTAAAGATTGCTTTCCTTTCCGCACTTGTTCTTGAAGTTACGGCAACACTTAGTGTGGCGGTAATTGCAGTTGAAATAGGTTTAAGATTGTTAAATGGAAACTTTGTTTTTTCTGATGCACTTTTCATTTTAATTATTGCTCCTGAGTTTTATTTGCCACTAAGAATTTTAGGAACAACTTATCATGCCGGAATGGAAGGCATCGCAGCGTTTGAGAGAATAAAGGATGTACTGAATTATAATACAACAAAATCAAATTTTACATCCAATACTAAAGATGATTTTACTTTTGCTCAGAATAATTCAATTATCTTAAAAAATATTTCTTACACTTATTCGGATAGAGCAACAAAAGCACTAGATAATATTTCTTTAACAATCGAGACTAATAAAGTAACTGCTATTGTTGGAGCATCAGGATCTGGTAAAACTACTTTAATGAATATCCTGTTAAGATTTTTCAACCCAACAGAAGGAAATATTTTTATTGGAGAAACAGATTTACATTTAGTTAAAAAAGAAACCTGGAGAGAAAATCTTGCCTGGCTTCCTCAAAATCCTCATCTATTTTCAAAATCTATTCGTGAGAATTTACAAATTGCAAATGTACGAGCAACATTTGAAGAAGTTGTTAATGCCGCTAAAATTGCGCACATCCACGAATTTATTTTAGATCTTCCAAATGGATACAATACTTTAGTTGGTGAAAATGGAGCAAAGCTAAGTGGCGGCGAAATCCAAAGAATAGCACTTGCACGAGCATATTTGCGCAACTCTCCCCTGCTTTTTGTAGATGAACCAACTGCAAATTTAGATCCGATTGTTGAAGAAGAAATTGTAAAAGATATGTACAAACTTTTTTCTGGCAAAACAGTTTTAATTATTGCACACCGCTTAAACACTATTATTAAGGCTGATAAAATAATTGTAATGAAAGATGGAAGGATTGAAGAATCTGGAAATCACAATGAGTTAATATTAACAAATGGTTACTATAAAAAACTTCTTGATGCTCATGGTGAAATAATATGTTAAAAACATTTATCAAAATTGTTTCACTTGGAAAAGAATACAAATTCTGGATGCTGCTTGCAGCACTATTAGGATTTTTTACAGTTGGAAGTGGTATTGGATTGATGATGACATCCTCATACTTAATAGCTAAAGCTACAATGCAAACACCAATTTACCAATTGCAAGTTGCTATTGTTGGAGTAAGATTTTTTGGAATATCGCGTGGTATTTTTAGATATTTAGAAAGATATATATCACACAACGTTACATTTAAACTGCTTGCAAAATTTAGAGTCTGGTTTTTCAAATCTTTAATTCCTATTGTTCCATCAAAAACAATTGATTTTTCGAGTGGAGATTTACTATCAAGATCTATTGAAGATATTGAAAGTATTGAACACGTTTTTGTTAGAGTGATTTCACCACCCTTTATTTTTGTTGCAACTTCTTTATTGATGTTTGGGCTGCTGAGTATATTCAGTTTAACTTATTCGCTGATATTTATATTTATGTTCTTTACTTCTGCAATTGGAATTCCCTTATTAACTTTTTTATTAAGTAATAAAACAAGTAAAACAATAACTACACTTAAATCTAATCTCAAAGAATTTTCAATTGATAACTTACAAGGTATTTCAGAATTAATATTTTATAATCAAAAAGACAAATGGATAAATGATTTTGATGTTCTAAATAATAAACTGATCAAAGCTCAAACAAGAATGAATAACATTCAATCTTTGCACGAAAGTTTAACCGGATTAATGATGAACTTGACTGTAATTATAATGTTATTTGCAGCGATTCCGGATGTTACAAGTGGAATTCTTGAAGGTGTTTATTTATCTGTAATTTCAATTGGAATTATGGCATCGTTCGAAGCTGTTGCACAAATTCCACAAGCATTTCAATATCTTGGAAAGAGCACAGAAGCAGGAAAAAGATTGTTTGAAATTACTGAGACGACTAATCAATCACCTTACCAAAATACTGTTACAGAATTTTCTTCTGATTACAATTTAAGATTAGATAATATTTCCTTTTCTTATAACAACAAGACTAACGCACTTTCAAATATTTCCTTTTCAGTTAATCCCGGAGAAAAAGTTGCAATTGTTGGTGCAAGTGGTGCTGGTAAATCTACACTTGTAAACATCTTAACCAAACTATGGGATTATAATTCTGGTGATATTTTTCTTGGTAGCCTAAACTATAAAAATATTTCTGATGACAGAATTAGAAATATTATTTCTGTTGTACCGCAAAAAGTCCATTTATTTACCGGAACAATAAAAGAAAATCTTCTAGTTGCAAAACCTGATGCAACAGATGAAGAACTTATACTTACATTATCTGAGGTTAATCTTAATACATTCGTAAATGACTTACCAGAAAAATTAAATGCAAATATTGGCGAGTTAGGTAAAAAATTAAGTGGTGGAGAAAGTAAACGTTTAACAATTGCAAGAGCATTATTAAAGGATTCACAAATAATAATATTTGATGAAATAAATTCTCACGTTGATAATCTAACAGAAAAGAAAATTTTGGAAACAATTTCTAAGATCAAAACAGATAAATCTATTTTATTTATAACACATCGAATCGTGCAAATGGAAATATTTGATAAAATTATTGTCTTCTCAAACGGAAAGATTGTAGAAAGCGGAACTCACAAGGAATTGTTAAAACTAAATAGCTACTATAAAAAATTAGTTGATTTTCAAAATCAAAAAATTACTGATACTGTCTAAGAATTAGATCTTATGGAAACTATTGAACACTACTAGTTGTTTTTATTGCGCTCACTACCCTAATGTTGTTTTCCATGTTCTTGATTATGATGATGATCTCCATGATGATGCTCATCATCAGGACCGTGGCCAATACTTTGTTTAACTGTTGATTCAGTAAATTGTTTTAATTCGTCTTTAAGAAATTTTTCAATTGATTCCTGAACAGTCATTTTTCTAGCTAGAAATACTTTACTTTTAGGAGTATTGATTATTTCAAAAGCGTGGGGCCCAATATTACCAACAATAAAAACTTCTACACCGTTATCTAAAAACTCTTGAAGATTATCGTGATTGTGTCCTTCTTCGTTATTAACAAATGCTTCAAACGATTTTGTTTCAGTATTATATTGAATAAAATATTCAGCATGCCCAAATCTTTTTGCAATTGGGCTTTCGAGATTGTTTCCATCTGATCCAATTATAATTAACATATTTTTCTTTCTATTAACTTTTATTATTTAATTTAAAACTTTCCGGCATTTGTATAGCCACAACTTTTCCACGGGCTGTTATTTCTCCATTTGCTGAAACTGTAATTTCAGTAATTACTTTTTTCCCTTTTATCTCTATCACTTTACCTCTTAATTCAAGTTTCACACCAAGCGGAGTTGGTTTTAAATAATCCACTTGAAGAGAAGCGGTTACAAATCTAAATGCAGGTTTAGAATAGTGCTCTCTTTTTTCTGCACGATAAGCAGCTAGAGCTGCAGTTCCTGTTCCATGACAGTCAATTAAAGAAGCAATCAACCCACCATAAACAAAACCCGGAATTGCGGTGTGATAATCTTTTGGAGTAAAACGTGTTAGTGTTTCATCACCTTCCCAGATAGTTTTTATCTGGTGCCCGTGTTCATTTAATCTACCGCAGCCATAACAATGTGCAACATCGTCTGGGTAATAATCTTGAACTGCTCCTGTATACATATCAATTATCATAATTGTTTATTATTTAGAAACATCTATTTTAATCTCTTAAGATCAGTATCGCTCCCAATAAAATAAAAAAAACTGCAATTATTTTTTTTATCAAGTTAGTATCCTTAAATATTTTACCACCTATAACTGTTGCCCATAAAACTGAAGTTCTTTTAACAGCTAGTGTTAAAGCAACTGATGACATGCTGATCGCAACAACCTGGCTGAAACGATAACCGAGAGTTAACACCGAAATAAATGCAATCCACAAATAATCCTGCTTATTTGGAAGTAATCTTTTGATCTCAAACTTCTTTTCAGATATTAAAAAAATACACAGAAAAAGGATTGCAAAATATAAGTGTTGAAATGCCGTTAACGATACAGGAGTAAAGTTCAATTTAACCAATAGTAGTTTATCTAAAATGGATGAAGCTGTAAATAATAACAATGCTACAAGGATGTAATGGTGGTATCTAGATTTAAAAAATATAGTAAGCGGAAACAAAATTTCTTTAAGATTTTTACTTTCAAGTATATATGTTCCGGCTATCAATGATATCAATCCTGCAATCTCAAGTGGTTTTAGTGTTTCACCAAGAATTATATATGCAAAAATAGCCACTAATCCTGGTGTTAATGCAAGTAAAGGCAATGCATTACTTATTTGAAGATTCTTTAATGCAGTCATTACACATAAAAATGCCAGCACACCAATTACGGATTTAATAAATAGTATAAAAAGGTTGTACGAGTTTATTGTTTCAAAATTTACGAAGAAAAAAAATGGAATCGCAAGTACAAGGTTAACGATGGATAAATGAAATGAAAACTCAACTGGATTAAGTTTAAATAAAACCTTTTTCTGAGTAATTGCTGCAAACGCAGACAGAAAAGAAGATAATAATGCTATTAAAAACCAGGACATATATTTATAATTTATTAAAACAGATTGTATAAAACTTAAAACTCAATCACAAGTTTTGCGAACAAATTTCTTCCTGGTTCAATAGTTAAGTTGCCTCTGGTTGTTGATAGATGATTACGATATGCCTTATCAAAAATGTTATCAATACCCGTAAATAATCTAATCTTTACTGATGAAAAATCAATCGGCATTGAAGAAATTGAAAGATTAAAAATTGCATAACCCGGAGTTTTTAATTCACCTTTTGCAACATCACCTTGTTTAGTAAATAATGTTGACGAAATATCAGTGTTAATCCAATCATCAATATTTAATTTTATACCAAGCGTCCCATTTAATGGGGCAATTTCCGGAAGATTACCACCGCTGGTAACATCATCTCCTTTAACATATGAAAGTGTAGAGTAAAAAACATAGTTACTATAAAAATTATATTCGGCGCTAAGATCAAATCCATATATTCGTGCTTGCCCGATATTTGTTTTTATCATAGCATTTCTACCTTCAAAAGTACCTGGAATTTCTGAAACAAGATTATCGAAATAACCATAAAAGATACTATAAATTATTTTAGCTTTGTTCGAATAGAATCTTATCCCCATATCAATGTTTTTTCCTTCTTCTGGCTCAAGTTCAGGATTTCCTACTCTAAGCAAAGTGCCTTGATCTATATACTGAAATCGTTCTTCAAGTGATGGAGACCGAAATGAATATGCTATTCCTAATGTAACATTTATCAGATTATTTATTGAATAATTTAAACCAACATTAGTGCTGAACGAAGAATTGTTTGATTCTGTTTTGTTCCAGATAATTCTCTGACCATTTGGATTATTGTTTAACGAACCATTTACAATTTCATAAAGTGGATTAAGTGTCTCTTCACCAGAAATGTTTATATAATCGAAACGTGCGCCAAGGTTTAAATCTAATCTATCTTTTATTAAAGAGATTCCATCCTGTGCAAAGACTCCTAAACTACTATATGTTGAATTTGGCAAAGGTTTCTCTCCTGTTATCCTGTTAGTCGTGTTAACAACCAAACCCATGGAATCAAGCACTTCAATCTTTTGAAATTTTTCCCTGTTGCCCATATATTTCCTGTCCCAATAGTCAATACCAAAAACCAGGTTATTCCAATCAGCCAACAAAAAATTACCCTGCAATAGAAGATTATTGCTTTTGTGATCAGCAGCGGGAGCAATTTTTAGTACACTCACTCTTCTAGTCGGTGTTCCGCCTGAACCCGGAATTATTTGAACTGTGTTCGGAATATTTTCTACATTTCGTGCAATAAACTGATAGGAGTATTTAGCATAAAATTTGTAAAAAATTTTCGAAATGTTTTGTATTTCATAACCGGCAGAAACTAATTCTCTCTTTTCAAAAGGATAACGAACATTAGCGTTATTAGGGAAAATTGAAGACCCGGGAATGCCAACATCTTCTGCTCTGAATAATTGATAATCCACGGAAAACTTATGATTAGTAAAAGTTAAAAAGTGCAATGAACCATTAAAACTATAGTCTTCAAACTGGCTGTTTTTTAACTCTCCCAAAGGTGTTTGTGTGTTGTTTGCTTTTCGATAAGACCCTGAAAACTTTGATGCCCAAAACGATCCTCCTGTTGATAAGAAACCAGCAAAAACAGATAAATCATTAACAGTATTAAATTGAGTTGAAAAATTTCCATCCAAAGCAAAGCCATTATTAAAGGAAGGTGATTTTGTAATTATGTTTATTATTCCACCAGTTGCACCTGAGCCATAAATAGAAGATGACGCTCCTTTTATTATTTCAATTTTTTCGATGTCGTTTAAATTTATCATTGATAATCTGGCGGCTACATCTGTAGAAGTTAGAATTCTATTCCCATCAATAAGTGTAACAATATTTTCTCTGTTAAATCCTCTAATACTTATTTCCGTTCCCCAAATTCCATCGCGCAAAAGTGCAATGCCAGGTTGATCTTCTAGTATTTCTGCCAGAGATTGTAATGGTTTAGAATTTATTTCTTCACTGCTGATAATTAATTCTGAGTAAGGCGAATTCTTTAAATAATCTTCTGATTTTCTTGTAATCACTAAAACCTCATCAAGCTCAATTAAAGATGGTTCAAGATTAACATTTAAGACATTTGAGTTAGCTTTAATTGTTACACTTTCTGAATACATTTTATATCCTAATTGCGAAATCTTTATTTCGAATGTACCCTCAGGTATTTCAGCCATTGTGAATTGTCCCTGATTATTAGTATAAGTTGAATGATTTGATGAAATAAAAACATAGGCTCCGGAAATAGGTAAATCAGTTTTGGAATCTATTACTTTTCCTTTTAAATCAAGGGTTTGAGGGAAAACGATTACTGAAAACAAACCTAAAATCGTTATGAATAGTTTTTTTACCACAAAAAAGTTCATTTAAACACCATATAAATATCTTAGAATTAATTAGAAACTTAGCTTACTAAAATAGGTTTTTTAATCGTAATTTTTGTGGTAACTGCTCATTTAACCCGTGAGATTAATTAAAATATTTATTTAAACGGATAAACTTTACCTTTACAATTAATAACAGGAAACCAGGTTTTAAATATTTATTTTTACATTTTTTTTTATGGATAACCTAAAGAATCTACATTATGAGGTAGGAACATTTTATAAATTATTAATATTTTATAAGATACTGGTTTTATTCATCGAATTGCAGAAATTACTTAAATGTTATTAATGTAAAGGTTGACTTATAATGTTTTAAAACATTTCAACCCCTATGAAACTTTTATCAAAAAGATATTCAACTTTGTCCGTGGTAAATGGGTCCTATTTAAATAAAATTATAAAATCTTTTATAAGCCAACCTACTTTATTAATGGAAATCCTATTATTGTTTTTTTACTTTGGTTAAATTAAAATCTGAAAGCGATCCAATAAAAGCTACAAGCTGATCAACTTCTTCTGCTTTTAATTCTTTTCCTACATTCATAACTGCCATTTTCTTGACAGCATCTTCAAGTTTTTCAACAGCACCATCGTGAAAATATGGATAAGTTAAAGCAGCATTTCTTAATGATGCAACTTTAAACATATATTTATCTGTTTCAGCTTTTGTTACATCATATCTACCTAAATCTTTTGTGTTCTCATATGGTTTGACTAATCCCATTTTTTGGTAAAGATTAGCACCGATTTGATGACCTGAATGACAGGTTATACATCCAACCTCAGTAAATAGTTTTAAACCATTTTTTTCTTTGTTTGTTAAAGATTTTTTATTTCCTGCTAAATAAAAATCAAAACGTGAACGAGAAATTAATGTTCTTTCAAAAGCAGCAATTGCATTTGTAATGTTAAAATATGTTATTGGATTTTTATCATTTGGATATGCTTTTACAAATAAATCTTTGTACTCAACAATTCCATTAATAGCTTTTACAACAGCAGCTTCATTTGGCATTCCCATTTCAACAGGATTTAGAATTGGTCCGCCGGCTTGTTCTTGCAAATCCTTTGCTCTTCCATCCCAAAACTGAACAAAATGAAAACCGGCGTTTAATACTGTTGGAGAGTTTCTTGTTCCTTTTGTTCCTGGAATTGCGCCATCTGAAAGTGATTTGTTATCAACACCTGCTTTTCCATTAGTAATATCGTGGCAAGTGTTACAATTTTGTGTTCCGTTTACCGATAAAGCTTTTTCATTATAAAGTTTTTTTCCCAATTCAATTAATTCAGGCGTATCTGTTTCGGTGCCAGGCATTACATCAGGCATTTTACCAAATAGTGAGGTCGCCTTTGCAATAAGTTGAGTTTCAACTTCTGGAGCTAAATCAGGCATATCATTAGGGTTTTCTTGTTTTTCCCCACAAGAAATTAAGAATAATGCAAAGATTGGAAGTAGGAATAAGATAAGTTTTTTCATTTTTTCTCCACTGATTATGAAATAGATTAATTAATCTGAATCTAAAATAATAATTTTTATTGATCCAAATAATAGTTTTTATTACCAATTATTGGGTTTTCATCACAATAGTGATCAAAGATATTCTGCTTATTTTTTTAATTATTGATATATTTGTTAAATAAAAAATGATTTTAATGTAAAGTTATTTAGATGGTTCACGAAAATTTAAACGAACGAGAAAAAACGATTCTACGATCTATAGTGCAGCAGTTTATTTTAACTGCTTCTCCTGTTGGATCGCGCAATATCACCAAAACATTTGATATTGGTGTTTCACCCGCAACGGTTAGAAATATTATGTCCGATCTAGAAGATTCCGGATTTATTAATCATCCGCATACTTCTGCCGGCAGAGTTCCAACAGATAAAGGATATAGATATTACGTTGATTCATTGATGGAGATTCAAACAATTAATAATTCCGAAAAAGGTATTATCGATAAAACCCTGGATACAAAGATCATTGAGACAGATGAAATATTAATGATTGCATCTCGTTTGTTAAGCAGTATAACAAAACAAATTGCTTGTGTAACATATCCTACACTTGATAAAGGAATTCTTACTAAGATTCAACTTGTATCACTTTCAAGTACACGTTTATTAGTTGTTGTTAGTATTCAATCTGGTATGATTAAAACAATTACACTTGAATTTGAAACCGAAATTGAAATTGATAAACTGCCAAATGTTGAATCATTACTAAATGAAAGATTGAATGGATTAACATTCCAGGAAATTCGTGCAACAGTTAAAGAAAGATTTACGGATATAAGTGTTGATGAAAAACCGGTAATGAGATTGTTTATAAATTCTGTTGATAAAATTTTTAAAGATGTAAAAAAAGATGAAAAGATATTAATAACTGGCGCTACAAATATTATTCAGCAACCGGAATTTGAAGATCCGGAAAAGTTTCAGGGCGTGATAGAATTAATAGAAGATAAAGATATTATTATCCATATTATGGATAAAAAAAGATTAGATAATAGTAACAATGTTTTGATAACAATCGGTAGCGAGATTGAAGACGAAAAACTAAATGAGTACAGCTTAATAACTAAAGAATATACTTTTGGCGAAACATCCGGCACTGTTGGAATTATTGGGCCAAAACGAATGGAGTATTCTAAAGTTGCTGCTATTGTTGCATATCTCGGGGAAATGTTATCAGAAGTTTTAACAGGAAATAAATAAGGAGAAATAATTTAAATGTCCAAAGAAAAAGTTAATGATGAATTAAACGAAGAAATGAATGAAAACATCAATTCAGAAAATGTTGAACGTGAAGAAAATCAATCTGGTAATATTGAAGTAAAATCAGAAGTTGAAGAAAAAATAACATCACTTGAAACTGAAGTAAATCAATACAAAGAATTAATGTTAAGAAAAGCTGCGGAGTTTGAAAACTATAAACGCAGAACAGAAAATGATCAATTAAATCTTTTAAAATACGCAGCTGAATCATTTATAATAAAACTACTTCCAACTGTTGATGATTTAGAAAGAACACTCAATCATTTAACAGAAGAAACAGATGTAACCAAAATAAAAGAAGGTATCCAGCTTGTGTATAATAAACTGGTAAAAACTCTTGATGAACAAGGAGTAAAAAAGTTTGAATCAATCGGGCAGCCATTTAATGTGGAATTTCATGAAGCCTTAATGCAAAGAGCAGATGATTCAGTTCCTTCGCACACAGTTATAGATGAACTTGAAACAGGTTATATCTATAAGGATCGTGTAATCAGACATGCAAAAGTTATTGTAAGTGAAGATTAATTTTTTAAATCACACAAAAAGAAAAGAGATTAATGGCTAAAAGAGATTATTACGAAATACTAGGAGTTCCAAAAAACGCAAGTAAAGATGATTTGAAAAAATCATACAGAAAACTTGCAATGCAATATCATCCTGATAGAAATCCAGGCGATAAAGAATCTGAAGAAAAATTTAAAGAAGCCGCAGAAGCTTATGAGATATTAAACAATGATGACAAACGCGCAAAATATGATCGATTTGGACACGATGGAGTTAGAGGAAGTGGATATGGTTCACAAGGATTTTCAGATGTAAACGATATCTTTTCACACTTTTCAGATATTTTTGGAAGCGGTGGAGGTTCGTCTATATTTGATGATTTTTTTAGCGGTGGTCAACAGCGTGGAAGACAACGCGGAAGAGGAATTCCTGGTTCTGATTTAAAAGTAAATTTAAAACTTACTTTGGAAGAAATTGCAGAAGGCACATCAAAAAAAATAAAATTAAAAAAACAAGTTAAATGCGATCAATGCAGCGGCTCAGGTGCAGATGGTAATACATCCAAAAAACGCTGCCCTGTTTGCAATGGAACCGGAGAAATAAGATCTGTTTCCAGATCTGTGTTTGGCCAATTTGTTAACATTACTGCTTGCGCAAATTGTAATGGCGAAGGTGAAGTGATTGACACACCTTGCAAAAAATGTATGGGTGATGGAAGAATAAATGATGAAGTTAATGTAAATATTGATGTTCCTGCAGGTGTACACGAAGGAAGTTATATGACTATGCGCGGTGAAGGTAATGCTGGAAAACGCGGCGGACATTCTGGCGATCTTATTGTTGTGTTCAAAGAAGAGGAACACAAATATTTTATTCGTGAAGAAGATGATATTATCTATGATCTTACAATTACTTTTCCAGAAGCTGTTTTAGGTACTGATGTTGACGTTCCTACTTTAGTAGGTAAAGCCAGGTTAAAGATTGATCCTGGAACACCATCAGGCAAATTGTTAAAGATGAGAGATAAAGGAGTTAAACATTTAAATCATTCAGGTCACGGTGATCAAATAGTAAGAATAAATGTTAACGTTCCAAAAAAATTAAGTAACAAAGAAAAAGAGTTACTTAAAGAACTTGCTGAACAACCAAATTTTAAAACATCAGATAAAGACGATGATAAAGGTTTTTTTAAGAGATTTGGTTTATAATAATAAATAATCGTTAAATTTATAAAGTCTAATTCAATTTAAATTTTGTTTATAGCCTCGGGGGTAAAATGCTCGAGAGAATTTCAAAAAAAATCGGTGTAACAAAAACCGAAATAAAAATTTTAGTTTTTATGCTTGTGGTTTTTATTTCTGGTTTTATATATAAATCTTTTATTGCAAGAACTGAAGAAGTTAAATTTAATGTTTATGATTATTCTGATGAAGATGCAAAGTTCTACAATTCAAAAACTGATTCAGTAAAATCAGAACAAAGTGTAGATGATTACAAAAAAGATATATTAAATTTTGAGTCAAAGAACTTTAAAGAAATTACTAAAAAAGTAATACCAAAAGAAAACAGCATTAATCTCAATACTGCTTCAGAAAATGAATTGGTTAATTTGCCCGGCATTGGTGAAAAAACAGCCAAAAAAATAGTTGAATATCGGAAACAAATTAAAAAATTTACGAACATCAATCAGTTATTGAATGTTAAAGGAATTGGTAACAGCAAGCTGAACAAGATTAAAAAGTTCATATCTCTAAATTGATTTTATAACTAATAAGTTTTACTTCACTTAAACAAAAGAATTTTTAATGCCCGGATTTGATAACCATTTAGGTTTTAATATATCCAGTTCTAAACTTCAGGTTGTCGAAGTTAATTATGTTGGTGAACAGTTTAGATTAGTTAATGTTGATGAAGCTTATTTTAATGATCCAATAGATTTTGAAAATGACAAAGAAACAAAAATTAGTGCATTACTTCAAGGTGCTTTTGATGAATTAATCATAAAGAAAAATTTTAATAGTAATTCTGCTTCGTTCACACTTCCCTTCGAACTTTTTCACACAATGCAAATGCCTTATGATACAACTTTGCTATACCAGGATTTATTAGATGAATTTAAATGGGAGCTTTCAGTTATCTATCCCTTTATCTCCACCAAGAATCTTGTGTTGCAATATTTTGAGATTGAAAAAGGACCATTTAACGAAACAAGTTCTGCTCTTGTTTTTGCTATCCAAAGAAGATATTTACAAATGCTTGATGGATTTTGTAAAAGAAATAATTTGAAATTAAAATTTATTGATAATCTCCACATCGCAGCTGAAAGATCTTTATCTGTAAGCAATGCAATTGTGTATAAAGGTTTAACACTAAGTGTTTACTTTAACAATAAATTTCTTTCATTATTTTTTGCTTTCAATGGCAAGCCGCTTTACTTTAAAGTCATTCCGCTTAATGATGCAAGTGAAATTACAGATCATCTTATCAAAGAAACCTCACATACTTCAATACTTAATGTTGATCGTTCTCAGATAGAAGCAGCATTTATTTCCGGAGATGAAATTTCTCCCGCAGTTGTTACAACTTTAAAAAAAGTTTTAGGATTAGATTTTATTGCTTTTAATCCGTTTGATAAAATCAGACCTATGCCAGATTTGTATGAAAGTAAACTTTATTTAGAAAAGTTTAATTCCTTTTCTTCCGCTGCCGGAATAGCTTTTAGAATCGCATAACATTTTTCAAGAATCCAAATGAGAATGAGAATTATATCAGGAATCTTTAAAGGAAGATTGATTAATGTTCCTCAATCAAAAGAAATCCGACCAACTACTGACAGAGTACGCGAAACACTGTTTAACCTTTTAAATAACAGAATTGATTTTGTAGATATTGAAGTTCTGGATTTCTATTCCGGTTCAGGTTCACTTGGATTGGAGTGTATCAGTCGTGGAGCAAAAAATGTAACATTTATTGAAAGAAATTTTCAGATTTACAAAAATCTTTTAGAAAATATTAAATCGCTTGATGTTGAAACTCAATGTAAAGTAGTAAAGTCCGAAGCAATTGATTACTCAAAACGATTGCCGGAAAAAAAGTACGATTTAATCCTTGCTGATCCTCCCTTCTTTAAAGAAGATGTTTATGATGTTGTAAAAAATCTTAAAGCAAACAATTATCTTAAAGAAGATGGAATGATTATAATTGAACGATCGATCCAGACTAAAGCAGAAGATATTTTGAACTTTGGAGTTGAGCCATTTAAAATTGTTGGCGATGCCTGTCTCTACGAAATTCACATATAGTTTCTTTTTATAATTATTCTTTCTACTTTTCATTGTATCAAAACAGAGTTTTAAAATGAAAACAAAAGTATCCCAGGTTTTAATTTCTAACATTAAAAGTTTTAGAAATTTAGCAATGTTTTTAGATGAACAGTACCCCAAATTAAACATTAAAGAAGTTGCGGCTGAGATCGGGATGTCTGAAAAATCCTTCAGTGAAATAAAAAGAGGGAAATTACCTCAAAAAAAATTACAGAACATTTTAAAAACTTATATTGAAACGAATTATGGATTCACCTATGATCAATTAAGCGCTGAGTCAACCAGAATCGAAGCCAAACGAATATCAGTTGATACTTCAACCAAGCATACTCATACGAAAGTAATTTATCCCGGCACGTTTGATCCTGTAACATACGGACATCTTGATATTATTACACGAGCAATTGATTTATTTGATGAAGTTGTTGTTACTGTTGCTGTTAATCCAACTAAGAAACCATTGTTTACAACTGAAGAANNTATAAAAAAGTAAAAGTGGATTCTTTTAACGGACTTGTTGTTGAACACGCAAAACAAGTTGGTGCAACCGGAATTATAAGAGGCTTGCGACAGATAAGTGATTTTGAATTTGAATTTCAAATGGCTTTGATGAACAGAAAACTTGCAGGAGATATTACAACAATATTTTTAATGCCGCACGAAAGATATACTTACCTTAACTCCACAGTAATAAGAAATCTTGCTTCACTGCATGCTGATGTAAGTAATTTCATTCCACCAAATGTACACGAAGCTTTGAAGAAAAAATTTTAATTTTTTCGTAGTTCAGGACTCCAGTCCTGAACTAAATTATTTATATAAGCAAGCTTACTTCATAAAAATCATTTTCTTGGTAGAAACAAAATCACCTGCAATTAGTTTATAATAATAAACGCCGCTTACTAATTGCTCAGCATGAAAATTAACTTCATAATCCCCTGCCGGTTTTTGTTCATTCACTAAAGTTGCAACTTCCTTACCAAGTACATCAAATATTTTTAGTGTAACTATTTCAGGATTACTCAAAGAATATTTAATAGTTGTACTCGGGTTAAACGGATTTGGATAGTTTTGAGCTAAATTATATTCTGATGGGATTCTTACAACTTCAACAACATTTGAATACCTATAGTTGCCATTAAAATCAATCTGTTTTAACCTGTAATAAACTTTATTCTGTAATAAGTCAGAAATATAATTAGTATAACTATAGTATTGAGTTTCGGTTGTTGTGCCTTTTCCTGCATTAAAACCAATTATACTCCAACTCTTTTCATCCAAACTTCTTTCAATTTCAAAACCGTGGTTATTTAGTTCTGTTGCTGTTATCCAGTTTAAAGAAACTTTACTTCCTGTAATTGATGAGTTGAAAGATACAAGTTCAACCGGAACAACATTGGTTGTATCTTTTATCCGGCTAAAGTAAACATCCTGCTCGCCATTAAAAGTTGCAGTCCAACTTAAAAATGTTCCTTGAATATCAGAGATCATATCAAAGTAATCACCCATTTTATTTTGCTGCGGCCATCCAAGATGCGGATCAAAGAATTCAGATAGTCTTTCATTTACAGACCAGGTTAATCCACCATCAATAGAATTTGAGTAGTACAATGCAGATAAATATGTTCCAGGATTATCTCGAGTATCTAACCAAATAACATCTATTCTACCATTAGGCGCAACAGACATTGTTCCAAACCATTGATAATTATTTGTACTTACATCATCATTGATTTTTATTGGTGAACTAAAAGTAATACCACCATCAGTACTTCTTGCAAACATAACATCAGCTAAATCAGCATTTGAATTTCTTTCAACTGAGCATAGTAAATAAATATTTCCGTTTGTTGATTCTCCGGAAGTATCAACAGCAATTAAAGTTTGTCCGAGTAAACCACCAGGATTTGGACCGCCACCATAGGCCACTATTCCATCAAGACTAACTGATGTAACTAAATCCCAGGTAACTTGTGTACTATTATTTTCAGCATTTGTTGATCTTGAAACCTGGAAATCAAAGCCAGTTGATCCTCCCATATAAAGCTCTCCGTTTGGTCCAATGGCCAGTGTGCCCCAGTAAGGTTCATTTGGAATGCTTACACAATCTTCATAACTATCACCGCCATCAGTAGAGCGAGTGAAAAAATTTGGCGCACAAACACTGTAGTATGAAGTCCACTGCGAGTAAATATGGCCATCACCCTCTCCACCAGTATTATCAATTGTCATCCATTGCTTATCGCCACCTTGAGCAAAAACTCCAGCATCCCAATCTGCTCCACCATTACTTGATCTGAAAACTTTACACTGATATTCAGGCGAGTTAGTTAAGCTGTTATAATAAAAATTACCTTGTGCATCACTTTCTAAAACCGGGTCTGATCTAAAAACTCCTGATTCAATTACACCTGGAAATGTCCAGTTCATTCCACCATCTAAACTATATCCAAATCCTGCTTGTCTAAAACTGCTTGCAATTGTGTTAAACTGTCTCCAGCCAATTGCCATTCTATTAAGATTTGTTGGATCAACAGCGATTGATGGTTCATTTGCTGCATCACCAACTATGTTATTTCCATTTTCATCAACATTTACCTGAACAGTTATTATTTCTATTGAAGAAAATCTGTATGCGGGTGATCTTTGTTGATTACCTAGATTAATAGGTACAAACTCTCCTTTAACAACTTCCTTATGGAACGTTGGATCGGGAATTTTATTCAATTTTAGTTTGTCATTTTGGGGAAATAGCTGACCATATGACAATAGAAAAAGTACTATAAATAACAAATTTGGATTTATTATATTATTAAAATTTTTGTTTTGGTAAGTGTTATTCATTTTTTCTCCAAATTTGAACTTAAATTGAGTAGTATATTTTTTCAATTAATTAACACAAGATTATTGTTATAAACTATTAAAACAATATCGATTATTAGTATTTAACTTATTACTTTTGAGACCAATAAAATTGTAAATATTATTTCAATAATATCATTTTTTTCGTTTCAACATAATCCCCTGCTCTTAACTGGTAATAATATATTCCGCTTGCTAAAGAAGATGCGTTGAATTTTATTTCATAAGTGCCAGACATTTTTTCTTCGTTTATTAATTCAACAACTTGTCTTCCAAGAATATCAAAAACTTTAATTTGTACCTGAGAATCTTTAGGTAGATTGTATTTTATTGTTGTACTTGGATTAAATGGGTTAGGATAATTTTGAAGTAGTGTATAAGAAATTGGTAGTGATATTGTTTCCTCAGAAAATACTGAAGAGATACCATTTCTATTATAAATAGATATGCCAGAATCGTAACAACCTATCCAAATATTTCCGTTAACATCTTCTTCTAAATCATGGATATTATCACTAAGCAAAGGTGAATTATTTAATGTATATAGTGTCCAATTTTCTCCATCGAACTCAACAAAACCATCGCTGAAAGTTCCAATTAAACAGGTATTTTGATTATCAACAATACAACAAGTAATCCAATTATCAGGCAAACCAGAATTACTTGTGTTGTAAACATTCCAATTATTTTCTTTAAACTGGGCCAGTCCATTATGAGTTGAAACCCATAATGCATCATTATGATCATGAAAAAGATCTGTAATTTCATTGTCAGGGAGATTGGAATTAGATGTGTTATAAAGATTCCATGAATTATTGTCATAACTTATCAGACCATAATAGCTTGAACCGAACCATTTAATATTCCCATCAATTATCATTGTATTTAAGGATGTGCTAGGAATTATATTTTGTAAAGTATCTAATATCGTCCAATTATTTCCATCATATTTGATAGGTCCTAGTGATGTGGCAAGCCATAATAAATTGTCGTCCG